>Ga0208764_10002425_pt1 | contig 11706 bp, 9 predicted proteins | sample ETNtaG_18_FD_185762 | JGI IMG/M metagenome (GOLD analysis project Ga0208764, IMG submission 185762) | Marine microbial and viral communities from oxygen minimum zone, Eastern Pacific Ocean - ETNP201302SV91 (SPAdes) (version 2) | ecosystem: Environmental > Aquatic > Marine > Oceanic ... | reverse complement strand
TCTTGCACGCGGACTACTGAAGAAAGGCTTAAAAGACCTCTAATTAGGAGCACTCGTTGAGTAATAAACCTTCCATTGTTGATTGGATTTATATTGTTGGCTTATCTGCTTTATGGGGATCCTCTTTTGTATTTATTAAAGAAACAGCGCCAGTGTTTGGGCCTGTTGGATTGGTCTTTTTAAGACTCTCAATTGCCTCAATTGTCCTAGGTTTATTGTTTATAAATCGAAAGGACTGGTTATTCGTTAAGGATAATCTCTTGCCTATTCTCATCATTGGTGCTGCCAATATAGCTATACCATTCTATCTGTTTTCCTTCGCATCATTAAAAATCAATGCTGGCTCTATGGCGGTTATAAATGGGACTACCCCTCTATTTGCTTTCGTATTTTCGATGATGTTTCTGAATTTTAAATTTAAACTTATACAACTTTTTGGGATCGTTATGGGATTAATAGGCTTAACAGTTTTTGTAGGTCTTGAATCACTGGAGTTTGAAATTAGATCAAACTTGGCGGCCATTATGGGTGCAATGATGTATGGCATTTCAATGGTTTATATGTATAAACTCAACTTTGAAAACGTAAAGTTAATAGCAGCAATCAGCATGCTTGGCGCAACATTTCTAATCTCCCCATTCCTGGCATTAGAGCCATTGACATTCGATGGACTTAATTTGTATATCATACTGAGTACTTTATTCCTTGCTGTATTAGCAACTGGATTGGCCTATATTCCTTATTACACTCTAATCAAGAGTATAGGTCCTGTGAGTACATCAATTATTGCGATGCTTGTTCCCATCTTTGGAATGTTCTGGGCTTATATTCTCCTTGATGAAACAATAACAATGACTAAGCTTTTGGGGTGCCTTTTAATAATTTTTGGCGTCCTAATGACTAACTCAACTGGTAATTCAAGCAAAGCTTAATTCAAATTATGTGCTGAAGGAAAAGATGGCGCAGCATTCCAGTTATATCTGGAAAACTAGACTTATCACAGAGTTCCCTCACACAATTTCTAAACATATTCATCAGCTGATTATGGGCTATTGCTCCTGGCACAGGTACAAAATGGATTAAATTTTCTTCATTATTTTCGTAGTCTATTAGGTTAGCTTTTATTGTGCCGTCTTCAAGAAAGCTAACAAGCATAGACATATTGACGCCTTTTTCTCTAATAAACTCTTTACTGTTTTCCATTTCATTCTCCTAAATTATTGTTACTGGGTAGTTTTAACCCCCTTCACTACGTTCAGGGGGTTAAAACTACCCCAAACTAAGCAGTAAAAATTAAGATCGCTTTCTAAAAAGTTTTTTGTTGAGATAATCTATAATCTGAAGCATGGATAAGATATGAAAATAAAAATGATAAAAATATCATTGGTAATAGTAATATTCTCACAGCCTTCCTTTGCTGAGGAAGTAGTTAATTTCTATAACTGGTCTGATTATATTGGTGAGAATACCATTGAGAATTTTGAAGAAGAATATGGGATTAAGGTCAATTATGATACTTACGAGTCTTCTGAGATTGTCGAAGCAAAACTCTTAAGTGGTAATTCTGGATACGATCTGGTTATGCACTCGAGTATGTACTCCAAGAGATTAATGCCACTCGGAATCTTTCACGAGATAGACAAATCAAAAATTACAAATTATGACTTAATTGATCCTGAGCTTATGAAAATGCTCAGCAAGTTCGATCCTGATAATAGAATCATGATTCCCTATAGTTACGGGTCAACTGGCATTACTTACAATGAGGAAATGATTCTTGAAAGACATCCAAATCCACCTATAGGTAGTGGGGATATGCTCTTTGACCCTGAGATTGTCTCTAAATTTGCTGACTGTGGGATCAGCGTCCTAGACTCGCCTACAGACGTTATTCCAACGGCTCTTATGTACTTGGGCTATCCAGATGATACTAGGGATCAACAAGCACTGAGAGAGGCTGAAGATTTATTACTTTCAGTCAGACCTTATATAAGGAAATTTACCTCCTCAACCTTTCTTAATGATTTACCCAATGGTGATCTCTGCATGGCACAGAGTTGGGCTGGTGACTATGCCACAGCTAAAATGAGAGCAGAAGAAGCTGGGAAAGACATTAGTCTTAAATATTTTGTGCCTTCAGAAGGTAGTCTGTTGTGGGTCGATATTATGGTCATACCAAATGATGCACCTAACCTGGAGAATGCTTATCTGTTGATGGATTATCTCACCAGACCGGAAGTTAGTGCAGATTTTGTTAATCTGACGCACTATGCCAGTCCTATTCCAGCTGCTGATAAATTTCTTAAAGACGGCATTAAGGAAGATTCTGCTATCTATCCAACGCCTGAAGTGATGAGCCGCCTATCATTAACTGAAGTTGATCCTCCGAAATATAACCGGATGAAAACTAGAATATATACTAGATTTAAAACAGGACAAAAAAGAGAAGAGTAAAAGAGAATTAACATGAGTGAAAAAGAACAGGCATTTATTCAAATAAGAAAAATTAGCAAGCATTTTGGTGATGTTATTGCGGTTAACAAAGTGGATCTTGATATCAAGAAAGGTGAGTTGTTCTCAATCCTTGGTGCATCCGGCTCTGGTAAAACAACCCTATTAAGAATGATGGCAGGACTGGAAATGCCAACTGAAGGTAAAATATTTATTGATGGGATCGATATGACCAATGTCCCTCCCTATAAGCGTCCAGTGAATATTATGTTCCAAAATTATGCTCTTTTCCCCCACATGACCGTCTTTGACAACATTGCTTATGGGCTTAAGAAAGAAGGACAGACCAAAGATTTAATAGAAGAGAAAGTAAAACGAATGTTGTCACTCGTAAAGCTCGAGGGATATGACGGTCGAAAACCCAATCAATTATCAGGGGGTCAGTCACAGCGTGTGGCGCTTGCTCGATCACTAATTAAAGAGCCTAAGGTTCTACTTCTGGATGAGCCCCTGGCTGCTTTGGATAAAAAATTAAGGCAAAGCACCCAATTTGAACTCATGGACATACAAGATGAACTTGGAGTCACGTTTGTGATTGTGACTCACGATCAAGAGGAAGCAATGACACTCTCAGATCGAATAGCAGTAATGGAGGAAGGTGAATTTGTTCAAATTGGAACCCCTAATTCAATCTATGAACATCCAAACAGTAAATTTGTTGCCGACTTTATTGGGAACATCAATATGTTTGACGCCAAAGTTCTCGGGACTAATGTGCAGGAATTAACCTTAGACTGTAAGGCACTGGGTGGTGAGATTAAAATCCAAAACCCGGATCAAACTATTCATTCAAGTGAGTTCTCGGTCGCATTAAGACCAGAAAAGGTGATCATTGAAAAACAACAGCCCAGTGATGAAGATCACTATTATGTGAAAGGGGTTGTTGAGGATTTTGGATATTTTGGAAATCTTTCAATATTTAGAGTAAGAACTACGAGCGGAGACATTATCCAAGTCAGTAAACAAAATAGAATGAGAATAGAAGATAGCATCACATGGGAAGATGAGGTTTATTTGTCATGGGTGCGAGAAAGTCTAATTCTGCTGGATAATTAGTGTCTGGATTGCTTATAAATGTTGATAATTCATTCAGAGAAAGGCTCTGGAAGAATCTAATTATCGCTATACCTTATTTCTGGCTTTTGCTTTTTTTCTTAGCCCCTTTTCTTATCGTTCTAAAAATCAGTCTAGCTGATCCAATCATTGCGCAACCCCCATTCACGCCTCTATTTCAAGACAGTGTTGACGGCTCTATTTCGATCTATACAACATTTGATAATTACCTATTTCTTTTTCAAGATTCTCTCTATTTAGTCACTTATCTGAGTTCTGTGAAATTAGCCTTCATTTCCACTGTTCTGGCACTGCTCATCGGCTATCCAATTGCTTATGGTATTGCTAGATCACCTCAGCCAACCAGAAACATTTTGCTCTTACTCGTAGTTATCCCGTTCTGGATTTCATTTTTACTCAGGGTCTATGCCTGGATGGGTATACTTAAAACCAAAGGATTACTAAATGGTCTCCTACTCTGGACAGGAATTATTGATCAACCTTTGGAACTTCTCTACACAGACACAGCTGTCTATATAGGTATGATTTATTCGTATTTGCCATTTATGATCCTCCCGCTTTATGCGAACCTCGAAAAATTGGACATAAGATTGCTAGAGGCGGCTTCAGATCTTGGTGCTAAAAGATGGGAAGTGTTTAAGGATGTGACCCTCCCACTTTCAATACCTGGAATCATTGCAGGTTGCTGTCTTATGTTTATACCGGCTATCGGTGAATATGTTATACCAACGCTATTAGGTGGTGCTGACACATTAATGATTGGTAGAGTATTGTTTGATGAGTTTTTCTTAAACAGAGACTGGCCTGTGGCTTCAGCTGTCGCCATTGTTCTAGTGCTTCTTTTGGTCTTACCAATAGTCTATTTTCAAAAAAGACAAAATCAGGAACTTTTGAGCGAATCATGAATCAAAGGTCCACATTCATATTTTCAATGCTCTGCTTTGGCTTTGCATTTCTCTATATTCCAATTGTTTTGGTCATCATCTATTCATTCAATGATTCAAAACTAGTCACTGTTTGGGGGGGGTGGTCATTTAGATGGTATGTCGAACTCTTTAATAATGAGAATATTCTAAATGCAGCCTTATTAAGCTTCAGAATTGCAGCAATCACTGCAACATTTGCAACTATCTTTGGAACCATGGCGGGGTTGATATTAGCTAGATTAAGACAGTTTAGAGGGCGAATGTTATTTACTGGAATGATTGCTTCCCCATTAGTTATGCCTGAAGTAATTACTGGCTTATCCCTGTTGCTTTTATTTGTCTCTCTTCAGAACTTTATTGGCTGGCCCAGTCAAAGAGGCATGAATACAATCACGATTGCACACATTACATTCTCCATGGCTTATGTGGCTGTGATTATTCAATCCCGATTAACTGAAATTAATGAATCTCTAGAAGAGGCAGCTATGGATCTTGGGGCAAAACCTGCAAGAGTCATCTGGGATATAACGCTACCAATTATTTTACCGGCTATGATTTCAGGTTGGCTGCTCGCGTTCACACTTTCTCTTGATGACTTAGTTATCTCAAGCTTTGTCTCTGGACCAGGCGCTACCACGTTACCCATGTTAATTTTTTCTAAAGTCAGATTAGGGGTATCACCTGATATTAATGCCTTAGCAACGATCTTGATTCTAATAGTGACAGTTGGAGTATGCATTGCTGCATGGATAATTAATCGTCAAAAAGAATCTAAAGCTATATCCTAAGCAATCTTAATTTAATTTTATTATGGCCAAAGACGATATTTCAGCATTAAAAGCCTCCTTTGAAAGAGCTATGGCATTTCTAAATGCAGGCGATGCAAAAATGGCAGAGAAAATTTGTCGCTCTACATTAAATGAAGTTTCAAGTGGAGAACCAAATCTACAAGTCCTGCTGTCTGTGGCGCTGATCCGTCAAGGTCGTTCTGGAGCTGCTGTAAAAAGACTTAAGCATACTCTCCGAATGTTCCCTGACTTTCCTCAAGCACATGAAGAATTGGGTAACGCCTTACTAGCTCAAAACAACCCGGATAAGGCTATTGAATCATTTAGAAAAGCCATAGAATTGAACCCTGAAAACCCTAGCTCACTCATAAAATTAGGAAAAATATATTCAGCTCTTGGCAGAAAAGAAGAAGCGGAAGAATCCTACAAAGCAGCTCTAGCCTTGGATCCAATTCAAGAACAACTTGCTACAGCAACCCAATTGTTTGCTAGAGGGGAAGTTGAGGAAGCAGAAAAATTATGTCGAGAAGTCCTTAAGAAAAAACCTGATGATGTAAACGGACTCGTTCTGCTAGCTTCAATTGCATCGAAGATGGAACAAAAGGAAGACGCCATAGTACTCCTTGAAAGGGCTGTAGAGTTAAAACCTAAATTTGCTAGAGCTTGGGCTGATCTCGCTGAATCGTATTCAGAAATAGAAAATTATGGTAAGGCATTAGATGCTGTTCAAAGAGTGATCCAATTGCAGCCAGATTTACCCTTCGGCTTTATGATCAGAGGCAGCATCCTTGGGAAAATGCATGATCACGAAGGTGCAATTAAATCCTATGGAGATGCGTTGAAAATAGAGCCAGATCATATGGGAAGCAACATGGGTCTGGGTAACGTCTTAAAAACTGTTGGTCGTTATGATGAATCTGTTGCTGCTTACAAAAAATGTGTTGAGATACAGCCAATATTTGCAGAAGCTTATTGGAGTCTTGCGAACCTGAAAACTTATACTTTTGATGAATCAGAAATGAAAGCGATGGAGGAGCATGTAAAAAATGATCAAATGCCAATTAACAATAAAGCCTTCTTTCATATTGCTCTAGCTAACGCTAAAGAAAAACAAAAAGATTATGAAGAGGCTTGGGTTAACTTTGAAACAGGAAATGACTTAAGAAGGCAAGAGGAAGTCTACGACTCTGTTCAAACGCAAGTTACCCATGACCAACTGATTGAAGTTTTTAATGAGGAGCTAATTGAGTCAATCAAAGGTAAGGGTTGTCAGAGCAAAGCACCCATTCTTATCGTTGGCCTACCTAGATCTGGTTCAACGCTTATTGAACAAATTTTGGCAAGTCATTCCCTGGTTGAAGGCACTAAAGAATTACCAGATTTATCTTTGCTTGCTAGAAAATTAACTAAATCTAGGCCTCAAGGAATTAAATATCCTGATGCTGTTAAAGATATGTCTGATGAAGAGCTGGTTGAATATGGTGAGGATTATTTAACCACTACAAAAAGATACAGAACAGATAAGCCACACTTTATCGATAAAATGCCTAACAACTTTGCAAACATTGGGTTTCTTAAAATGATCCTGCCTAATGCTAAAGTAATCAATGCTCAAAGAAATCCACTTGATAGCTGCATCAGCTCATACAAACAGCTATTCTATAAGGGACAGTCTTGGAGTTATGATCTATTCGAGATTGCAGAATATTATCTTGAATATCAAAGAATGATGGACCACTGGCATAAACTATTTCCTGGAGAGATCCTGGATTTAAAGTATGAAAGTATTATTAATAATCAAAAAGATACAACTGAAAATCTTCTCAAATATTGTGGACTAGAGTGGGAAGAACAATGTCTGAAATTCTATGAAACCGAACGATCAATCAACACTGCAAGTTCTGAGCAAGTCAGGCAACCTATATACAAAGGAGCAATGAATGCTTGGAAAAATTATGAGAGACACATTGCTCCATTGATTGAAACACTTGAGCCTGTCTTAAGTCCTGAAGATTTGAAATAGATCTAGTTAAGTGTTTTCGCCTTGGACCTTATATCCGGAGGCATGTAATCAAAAATAAAGGTGATTCTATCCTCTTTACCTCGATTCATAACACTATGCGTTGACTGATTATTGACCTCATAAACCTTACCTAAATCAAGATGGAAGGGTCGACCTCCAATAGTAAAACGAACATTATCATTTGTGGTAATGGGTATGTGTATTCGATGAGCTATATGAAATGAAGGATGCTTATCCACATGTGGTGTTATGCGTTCGCCTGCAAAGAGCTTTGCTGCCATCGCCCTTATAATAGTGCCCCCAGGCTCATAATGCTTTTTTATAATTTCATCCATTAAAGGAACTGCTAGATCGGCCATATGATCCCACCCTTGCTCTTTGGAAATATTTATCTCGGGCCAACCGTCGCAAAAAATCATAACCAGTGAACTTGTCTTTTTATGGACATCAAACATTTCCTGCCTACTTAAATTTTGATTCCAAGCAACTTCATCGAGAGAAAGAATCCGATCTCTTAAAGGAATATGATCAATTTCACCCAGTTCTCTTAACGGTTCTCCTATGTTCATATTTAAGCCCTTTTGTTGCTTTTAGATCATTTTACTCAAATCTATTTACAATGTAAAAACTCAAGTCAAAAAATCACTCAATTATTGTTGAATTTTATCCTTCTATATCAATATCTTATTCAAGATAGATCAATATTTTTATTTATATCTAACTATTATTGTGAATTTATCACATAAATTGTAGTAAAAAAACAAACCTATTAATGCTTGTATTATCTTAATTATGTTATAGTATTTCGTACTAGATATGGCTTTAGGGGGTTATTAATTCTATTAGTCTATCTATAATTATTTTGTAAAATAAATTTTAACTAGGGGTTAAATACTATGTCGACGTTAACTAAGACACAAAAAATAACTAGTGTGGCAGCGGCTGTATCAGCAGCTTTGGCTGGATACACAACTACACAAGCACAGTTGGAAGAAATTGTAGTAACAGCTACAAAAAAAGCTGAAAGCCTTCAAGATATTGCTGGCTCTGTTCAAGCGATTACTGAAGACCAACTGAAAAAAGCACAAGTTGTCAATATGGAGGACTACGCAAAACTCATACCTTCGATGAGTTATGTTAATTACACTCCAGGAACCGGTAAGGTTTACTTCAGAGGTATTGCAGACGATAACGGTACCTTCATAGCAGAAGAATCAACCGCTCTATACATCGATGAGCAACCAGTAACACAATCTGGTATGGCCGTTGATGTAAGAATGATTGATATTTCTCGTATTGAGGCTCTTGCAGGACCTCAAGGAAGTCTCTACGGTTCAAGTGCACAATCAGGAACCATTAGAATTATTACCAATAAACCAGACCCAACTGGGTTTTCAGCAGAAACTAATTTAACACTCAGAGCTTCAGCAACATCCCCTAGGAATGAAGACAGCTGGGAAGTTACAGGTATGGTTAATGTTCCAATTTCAGATAATTTTGCAATCCGAGCAGTAGGCTTCACAGCAACTGACGGTGGATTCGTAGATGTTGTCGATGGGAACAGTGCTAGATTTGGGCTTAACAATAACACCGCATTTAACCCATCAGCGGTTCGGGAAGATGTTAACACTTTCGAATCACAAGGTGGAAGAATTTTTGCCCGATGGGATATGGATGACGGTTATGTTCAAGCTGGGGTCTCAATGCAAAACAACAGTGCAGATGGCTACAACTACTTTGACCCAACAGTTGGTGATCTTCAAAGAATATCCTTCTACGATGAACCACGTGACGATGATTGGACACAGCTGTCACTAACAATAGAAAAGGATCTTGGTTTTGCTAAGTTAATCTCTGCAACATCCTACTTTGACAGAGATGTATACTACATCAATGATAGATCAGTCTACTCAATGTATTTTGGAACCTTCTGTTACTACTACAATGGAGCACCAGCAGGATGGAGTAAATATTGCTTCCAACCTGTAGGTACTGCTTATTGGTATAACGATGTTCCTGGTTTCAATGAACTGATCCAATGGAACACTTCAAAAACTCAAGAGTTTAGATTATCCAACCAAACTGATGAACTTGACTGGGTATTAGGATTTTTCTACCAAGAACGTGAGGAAGGATGGGACTTCCACACTGAGACTGTTAATTACAGAGATTCAGTGGGATATCAAAATCGATTAAATTACCTCACTTACTATCTACCAGATCGGCTTCCACTAGCGCCAACAGATAGATGGTGGTCTTCATATGACAGAACAACTTGGGAAACAATGGCTGTCTTCGGTGAAGTCAACTATCGATTCAATGAAGATTGGGAATTAACAGTTGGTGGACGATACTTCGATCGAGAAGCTGATAAAACTTATTGGGTAGAAAATCCAAGTGGTGCATTAACTGCGGATGGCTACTTACCTAAAAACAAAAGAGATAATCCGAGTAATACCGATTTTGTTCCTAAAGTAAGTATCAAATATAATGTGAATGATGACACCATGGCTTATATTCTTTATTCAGAAGGTTATAGACCAGGTGGTGTAAATCGAGGTAGATCATCTGCCCCCATTTATCCTGATTCATACGAGGCTGACTTCTTAGAGAACTATGAGTTAGGTGTGAGAACTACACTAGCGGATGGTCGAGTAAGACTAAATGCTACGTATTTCACAATGGACTGGGATGACTATCAGATTGAACTTGTAGATCCAAGTAACCTGCCTTGTGGCTCTGCAGATGCATACCCTGCTCCTTCATGTGGACAGCCATGGCAAAAAGTGGTGGCTAACCTAGGATATGCAGGATCTGATGGATTTACACTGGAATTACTAGCTGCAATGGGAGACAACACAGAAATTGGTTGGAACTCTCAATGGGTTGAAGCTGAAACTGTCTCAGAACTAGCAGATGGTAGTGCGCCAGCAGGATCGAGATTGCCACAGGTTCCTGAGTTTAAAACTAATATGTGGATTGAAAGGAACATGCAGATCAGTGCCTTTGGTGCTAACGAAGCCTTTATTAGGGCTTCCGTGAGTTACACTGGTGATTCTGTAAGTGCAGTTCAACCAGGCTACTCTTTCGATCAAAGTTCTTACACAATCGCAGATGCTAAATTTGGTATCTTGGGTGATGATTGGGAAGTGAATTTCTTCATCAATAACATTACAGATGAAAGAGCAGAGATTGCTGTTAACGATTGGTATTTTGACTTCTTCTTTGGAAGAGGAAGACAGTATACTAACAGACCTAGAGAAATGGGTATTAGATACACCAAACGTTGGTAAAATCTTCGTAAGATATAAAAAGCCCCTCATCGAGGGGCTTTTTTATTCCAAATAGCCTCTATACAATAGTTATTTATTAATATTTAGAAAAGACAAGATGACAAAAGCTTCAACAGGAAATAAATCAAAGATTAAAACAGGACCTTATGACTCGTTAAGGGACTATATGGATGCAATTGAAGCTCATGGCAATGTAATTCGTATTGATAAAATTGATCAAGATAACTACGAGTTAACCGGGTTAATGTACAAACTTATAGATAAGCACGGATGGCGAGGAGCTCCTGCATTGATTGTTGATAAGGTCAAGGTCTCAGGTGAATGGATGGAAGGGCCTATTATAGTTAACCAATATGGCATGGGAGCACATGAAGCTATAGCGGTTGGAGTTGATATTGACCATTTAGAAGAAGGTCTGCATATTGAAAACTATAAAAAAGCTCTGCAAAAAATGATAGATATGGGCGAAATAAAACCCTTGAAGACCAATGAGATAAAAAGAGAAGATGCTCCGAGCAAAGAGGTTGTGATTGAAGGAGATGATATCAATGTATTAGATTTTCCTTTTCTGCAAAGTAACCCTGCAGATAATGGAAGATTCATCAATACCGGTAATCTGGTTCTAGTTGATCCTGAGATGGGAAAAAATGTTGGCACTTACAGAATGCAAATTAAAGGGCCTAGAAAAATTGGCATTAACCCTGAGAGGAATCAAGACGGCTGGAAATTTTTAATGGCAAAAAGAGAAAGGGGCGAGGAAGTTGCAGAAGCAGCAGTTGTTCTAGGCACTGACCCAATCATATTTGCTATGAGTAGCTCTAAAACAGCAAGAACGGGCCAGGACGAGCTTGAAATAGCAGGAGGCTTTAAAGGTAAAGCCGTTGATGTAGTGAAATGTGAGAACAGCGAGCTACTAGTACCGGCTAATGTTGAAATGATTATTGAAGGTGAAATTCCTCTGAATGATATGGAAAAAGAAGGTCCATTTGGAGAAATGTATGGCTACATGGGCCTACCCCATGAAGAACAGTTTTACATGAATATAAAAACAATCACTCACAGGATGAAGCCCCTGATCGTTAATCAATTCA
>Ga0208764_10002424_pt1 | contig 11707 bp, 11 predicted proteins | sample ETNtaG_18_FD_185762 | JGI IMG/M metagenome (GOLD analysis project Ga0208764, IMG submission 185762) | Marine microbial and viral communities from oxygen minimum zone, Eastern Pacific Ocean - ETNP201302SV91 (SPAdes) (version 2) | ecosystem: Environmental > Aquatic > Marine > Oceanic ... | reverse complement strand
TTAATTCATAACAACAAAATTTATAGCTAATTACCAGTAAAACAAAACCTTTACTTAACTCTTGGAATATGGCTTGCTAATGTCAATAAAATAGTGACAATTAATGCCCTACGAGAGAGTCCTCCTTAAACTCAGCGGTGAAGCACTAATGGGTCAAAAGCCTTATGGTATCGATCCAGCCATTGTGCAATCTATTGCATCTGACGTTTCCAAGGTTGTAGCTAATGGAACTCAACTTGCAATTGTTGTAGGAGGTGGAAATATTTTCAGGGGCCTCAAAGGGTCTGCTGCTGGCATGGATAGAGCCACAGCAGATTACGTTGGAATGTTGGCGACAATAATGAATGCCATTACTCTGCAGGATGGTCTTGAGAGAGCAGGAATAGAAACTAGGGTCCAAACGGCAATAGAGATGAAAGAAGTTGCAGAGCCTTATATACGAAGAAGAGCAATTCGCCACCTTGAGAAAGGAAGAGTAGTTGTCTTTGGTGGTGGTTGCGGAACACCTTTTTTCACTACAGATACGACAGCAGCTCTCAGAGCTGCTGAAATAAATGCAGATGTAGTTTTTAAAGCCACAAAAGTGGATGGAGTTTATGACCAGGATCCAGAGCATTATTCAAATGCCGTTCGATACGAAAATCTCACCTATCAAGAAGTATTAAGCCGTGAAATTGCTGTGATGGATAGCACTGCAATTGCCCTTTGCAAAGATAACAACATTCCAATAGTTGTCTTTAACCTATTTGAGCCTGGCAATATCATCAAAGCTGTAACGGGGCAATCTGTAGGCTCCCGAATTGGCAATCCTAGCTAAACAAAATATTTAGCCAGATCAACCGCTCGTTTTTTTTCTTCAGCTCATGTCGAACCAGGAAATCGAATCAAGCATGCGCAAGTCTGTCGAGGCAGCACAACGCAATTTCAATACCATCCGAACTGGTAGAGCCAATCCATCACTTTTAGATCGCATCACTGTCGAGTACTACGGTGCCGACTCACCCCTGAAAGCGCTAGCAACAATATCTACACCTGATTCTCAAACTATTGCCATCCAACCTTTTGATTTAGGTAGCCTAGCCATAATAGAGAAAGCCATTGCTACAAGCGATTTGGGTTTTACACCTAACAATGACGGTAAAGTTATCCGGATAAATGTGCCTCCTCTAACAGAAGAACGTCGCAAAGAATTCTGCAAAATCGCATCAAAATACGCAGAAGAAGGAAAAGTATCTCTTAGGAATATTAGACGTGATGCAATTGAAAAAATAAAAAAGCAGGAAAAAGCTGCTGAAATTTCAGAAGACCAGAGTCGAGACGAGCAAGAAAATGTACAAAAACTCACCGATAAATTTATCAGTGAAATAGATAAGCATCTTCAAGAGAAAGAGTCTGACATTCTCAAGGTGTGAAGATTAGAGACGTATTAATTATTGGGGCAGGTGCAGCTGGCTCCACCGCAGCATTTCACCTAGCCAAAGCAGGTAGAACAGTAACTCTGCTTGAAATGAATGCACAAGAATGTCTCAAACCTTGCGGGGGCGGTATGGCTTCAGCTGTCCAAAAATGGTTCCCCTTTGATCTAATGCCTGTAGTTGATGAAGTCATAAATAGAGTTGATTTCAGCTGGAACCTTGCAGACCCGATCGTTGCAGAACTACCTGGTGCTTCACCTTTTTGGATAGTCCGAAGAGAAAAACTTGATGCTTTCCTATCGAAAAAAGCGATTGAAGCGGGCGCTGAAATGTTAAGGCCATTTAAAGTTATACGAGTGGAAAAGCTTGGTGAATATTGGCAAGTTGTTAATAGCATTGGAGAACATCTTGAGGCAAAGGTAGTGATAATCGCTGACGGATCAGAGTCTCCATGGCCCTACAAGTTTGGGCTAGGCCCACCCAAACAACATCATGCATTCACAACCTCAGTACGTATAGAAAGACGGGGCAATCTAAAGCAAGGTACAACTAAGTTTGAATTTGGATTGGTCAAGCATGGATTCGCATGGTCCTTTCCTCTCGATGGAGGAGTCAATATAGGGATAGGTAGTTTTATAGGTAAGAATGCCACAGATAGACAAGTAGTTCTCGATAAACTTCTCCCATCACTAGGTTTCGACCCTAAAGAAGGAAAGCAAAAAGATGGGTTATTGAGAGTTTGGAATGGTCATCACCCTCTCAATAGCCATGGACTTATCGCAATCGGCGATGCCGCATCCTTATGTGATCCATTTCTTGCTGAAGGCTTGAGACCAGCATTATTAAGTGGGTATGAAGCTGCTTGTAGCATTAATAATTGGCTAGAAGGAGACAATACGGATTTGAATGACTACACAAAAACCATGAAAGAAAAGTGGGGGGACTCCATGGCATGGGGCAGGAGAATAGCTCAAGTCTTCTATAGATTTCCAAAAGTCGGCTATCAACTTGGGATCAAAAGACCAACCGCTCCTCAAAGAATTGCCGAAATCCTCTCTGGGAAAATGGGATATGGTGATATAGCTGCTCGGGTAATCAGAAGACTTCTTTTTAGTGCTCCTAAATAGCAAAACTTCATTGTTCTGAATTCAATCAAAACCATATGGATCGACAAAAGGCTTGGGTTTGGTTCAAAGGCGGATTAACTGGAGGGAAATGGGTCTCTGACTTTATCGCTACAAGAGATGAAGAAGAAGGGGTAATAATAGAACGACCAGATTTTGTCCGGTGCAGAGTCCCGGAATGGCGTGTAAGGTTCAAAGAACCAGAAGAAGAAGGTAAAGGACCTCAAATACCAAACAACCCAAAATGGAAATATCTCTAAAGCAAAAAGAGAAATATATCTATCAAGGTATTAATTAAAGATAATCTTGAACAATTGAAAAATTTAAATTTTTGTTAGTTAGCTAATAACAATGCAGCTCCAAGACCAGAGAACAAATCATCTTGAAGAAGACGACCATCATGATCATGATCAAGCGCGTCAAACACCGCATCACTCCCAAGCCATTCTTCTCTCGTAATGCAACCATCTCCATCAAGATCATTCAACATAAAGATCTCATGTACAACATGTGTAAAAGCTGATCCCCCTTCAAGAACTGCAAGGCGATGAGCGAGTTGTGCTTCTAAAGTCTCAATAGCCTTACTAAATCCACGAATTCCTTCGTCGAGCTTCTCCTGAGCCATTAGATCCTCGGCCATCAAAGATTCAAAAGTTTTTTTATTAATACTAATTTTTTTATCCTCTGAGGAAGGGTTTAATGAATCCAATTTCCGAATCAAAGATGATTCTGTTTTCTTAAGTTGATCAAGAAGTTTTGGCGATATCGTCAACAAATCACAACCCGCAAGTTCTATGATTTCGTCAATATTGCGGAAACTTGCTCCCATCACTTCTGTTTTATAGCCATGTAATTTAAAGTAATTAAAAATCCTAGTAACTGAAATCACTCCTGGGTCTTCATTACCTTTGTAAAATTCCTTACCAGTTTTAGCTTTATACCAATCGAGTATTCTTCCAACAAAAGGTGAAATTAAAGTCACACCAGCTTCTGCACATGCAGAAGCCTGAGCAAAACCAAATAGTAAAGTCAAATTGCAATGAATCCCTTCCTTCTCAAGAACTTCTGCTGCTTTAATCCCTTCCCAGGTAGAAGCTATCTTAATCAATACACGATCTTTAGAAATACCAGCTTCGCTATAAAGTTCGATGATTTTTCTGGCTTTTGAAATGGTTGCTTCTGTGTCATAACTCAATCGAGCGTCAACCTCAGTTGATACACGACCTGGAATGATTTTGAGAATTTCCTTCCCAAAAATTACACAAATCTCATCCAAGGCCTCTTCAACTATTTCTTCAACAGCTGATCCCAGACCAACCCTTTCACGGGAAGACTTAAGAGCCTCATCAATCAAATTTTGATAATCAGGAATCTGAGCGGCAGCCAATATCAAAGACGGATTTGTAGTTGCATCTCTTGGCTTAAATCTGCGAATAGCCTCCAACTCACCAGTATCCGCAACTACCACTGTCATCGATGAAAGTTGTTCCAGAAGCGTGGTCATGAAGAGGAATATCTAACATTCGCGTCTAAGTTAGCGAGCTTTTCAAGGATTACATCACATGCCAATGACTCAAGATAAAACTCTATGGAGTCATTGACTTTAAAATATGGAATTTTTCTTGGCTTAATTGCTAGGTGGAATTTTTTCAAGTACCAATAGTCCTTCGATAATTTTCTTTGCAACTGGTGCAGCTACAGTTGAACCATAAGCTCCTCCACCTCGAGGCTCATCTACGACGACCAAAACAACATACCGAGGATCATCAGCTGGCAAGTTAGCGACGAAGCTACAAACCTTCAGCCCTACACCAAATACACCATTAACTAATTTATCAGCAGTTCCGGTTTTGCCTCCTATTCGATAACCATCTATTTTTTTGAAGCCATAAACAGAGCCTGTGTCTACAACCGATTCCATCCAACCACGAACAACTCTGGTCACCTCCGGACGCAACAAAGGAGAATCACTGTTAGGACTAGCTGATTGTAGTGGTTCACTACCCTTTATGCCTCTTGTTATATGAGGACTAACCAGGTAACCACCATTGGCAATAAGTGCATGTAATTGCGCCAACTTCAACGGTGTTAATGAAAGGCCATGTCCATAAGATGCAACAGCTGGCTCTATTGGCTTATCAACAAACTGTTTCTTTGGCTTCAAATACCCTGCTACTGCTCCAGGCAGATCAGTTTTAGGTATTTCATTAACACCTAGTCGATGCAGCCAATCCCAATAGCTAGATGGATTTAATTTTTGCATAACTTTTACCATCGCAATATTGCTTGAAGCCTGAAGAACCTCTGCAAAATTCAATACACCATTAGACCCTAAATCGTAATTACGCAGACCCCACCCACCCACATTGATAATTCCTGTGTCATCAACAGTTCCTTCAGGAGTTATAACACCCTCTTGAAGAGCCAAGGCAAGGTTAATAGGTTTAAATGTGGAGCCGGGTTCAAACAAATCCTGTACAGACCATTCCTTATAAAGAGCTGGTGAATATTTCCAAAACCGATTTGGGTCATAAGTCGGAGCCGATGCCAATGCTAATAGCTCGCCATTAGTGACATCCATAACTATTGCCACTCCTCTCCTCGCGGACCAATCACGTATAGCTGTCTCTAAAGCTTTCGCCGACAATTCCTGAAGACGTGAATCCAAAGTAAGCTGCAATTGAGCATCGTCCCTAAAGAAAACACCAGGGATTAAGTCATCTGGCAATGGAGTGTCATCACCAGCCAACCTAAGTAGATGAACTGGCCCTTTCTTTCTCGAAAGTTTTTCATTTAAACTTTGCTCCAAACCTGCTAGAGGGACACGATCATCATTTAGGAATCCCACAACATTTGCGAAAAGTTCGCCCTGTGGGTAAACGCGTTGTAAATAAGGTTCAAGTTCTAATCCACTAATACCAAGTTTCTTTATTTCAGAAGCAACTTCAGGCTCTAATCCTCTTGCCAATCTGACACCTGAAGAACGATCTCCAATAAGATCAACTAATTCCTTGGTAGTTTGAGGAACTAGTGCTGATAACTTTAGAGCAACATCAACTGGTTTTCTAAGCAGCTGAGAATCATCTCCTGGAAAGCGAAAGTTGTTGGGATGTGCCCAAAGATGGAAACGCTGTTCATCCAACGCAATCAATCTGCCGTTTCTATCAATAATTGATCGTCTGGCACCAAGAGGTTGAATCCTTTGAATCTGAAAAGCACGAGCTTGCGCCTCGAGCTTAGTAGTTTGAACAACTTGGAGCCAAGCCATTCTAGAAACAAGACCTAAAAGTCCCATCACGAGAATAGAAAATACTAGTCTCAGCCTGAAAGAAGAAACAGTTTCTGTAGGCAGGGGAGCAAGGCCTTTCCGTTTCCGCGTTATCGAATGGTGGTTGCCAGATCTCGGCATTAGTAGCCGTAGTTAACAGGATGAGAGGTAAATCTTTTTATAAGGCTATCTTTATGTGAGTGGAGATCATTAGGACTACTAAGCACCTCAGTATTATCTATATAGTGCAACTTCTTCGCATTAGTTCTAACCATAGATAAAGGCAAGCTGGCGCGTTTAAGAAGGTGTTGTTCAAGCATTGCAGTCGAGTATTTTAGCTTCTGAGTTAAGTCTCGCGTTGTCTCGAGTTCCGTATACGCGAGAGTCCATAGATGTCGCCAATGCAATGACAAAGCAGACATAGCAAGAACAGCAATTAACACTCCCCATAAAGCTCCGTCGGCAGCCCTATGCATCCCTGCCAGAAAGGATATTGTCGAGCAACCTTTTTGGGCGAAAAAGAGCCCTGAATGAAATGTAGTGGTCCTGGTGAACGAGTTATTGGCACAGGAAACTCATATCAATGAAGCAGTTTTCAACTGCAGAAAACCAAAGAAAAACCACTCAATCAATTAAGTCAAACACCCTACACATTCCATTGCAAGGTTATAAACAAACAAATATCAAAAAGATTAGTAATCACCCAAGCAAAACAAGATTGATAAAAGTCACTCCATTCCATAAAGAGTGCATAAGAACACATGGAAAAAGTCGGCCAGAGCTTAGCCTTAGAAGAGCCAATCCAAGTCCTAGAACTACCAATGGTGGAAACTCACCAACACTTAAGTGAGCTAACGCAAATACCAAAGCACTAACAATCACTCCCAAAACACGGCCATATGCTTGAGCCAAAACTGGTAGAAGAGCTCCTCGAAATACCAATTCTTCAAATAACGGTGCAAAAACAACTGTTGTCAGCAAGAGAAGGGTCAAGGAAAGAGGTTCTTGACTACGTAATACCAACTCAAGCAAAGGGTTACTACCACCTTGGTCTCCAACCAATGAATTCATCAACCAACTCGTCACTAAAACAAGCGGCATGACCATCACCCAGCCTACTGAGGCCTGTCTCAAGGCTGGGGCAACAGGTCGCAAATGCCATTGCAACCATCCACCAACTGGAAGATCAAAATGCTTTAAGCCTTTCAATTGTTCCCTAAGGATAAGCAATGGTGGAAGTGTCATAACGCTGTAGCCAACAAATACCCGCAACGCTTCTCTAAGGGGACTTCCTATTTGCTTGGTAACAGATTCAGTGAATGGGGCAACTAAAGCAGGAAAGAGCACCTCTCCTAGGACCACAAATCCACCTGCAACAAGTAGAACCATGTCGACAAGTGAAAGTGGCATTGAAACAAGCGGCGGCCAATCTCCATTTGAATTACCTAAAAAGAGCCAAGCTTGTCTAATCAACAAAACACTTCCGAGAAGAATCGCAACAGCAGGAACGCCCTGGCTAAATATCAACCTAAAAGCCATTGTTTTTGAAATAACCGAATCAACACAAATATCCTTACCACCACCCAATGCCAAGCAAACCACCTGATAAAGCAGAGGGTCATTTTTAATACTCTTAAGAAGATTAAAAGTTGACGGCTCTATGTTTCTTCCGCCAGTGCTTGCCAGTAAAGCCTCTTGAACCGGCACAAAAGCCTCAACTTCAAAAGGCATTTTCAAAGTTAAACGACGATTCTCATCAGTAGTTTCCAGTGCGGCAAGGACTATCCGTTCACGATCTTCCATTTGATCCAAAGGAGTCTCACGTAAAGCATCTCTAAGCTTTATCTCAGAGGAGTCCCCAAGGAAAAATGGCTTTAAAGTGTCAGGAATTGCAGGAGTTGCCAACCAAGCAATCTCTTGCTGCCTCACAGAAAGCTTGGGAACGACAGAAGGGCGGCTAAAACTTTCTTGGAGTCCTTTACCCCAAATCAACAAAGCCAAAAAGAGTGAGAGCGAGGCCAGAGCCACTTTCCCGACCGACGTGGCTTGTCTCATAGGAGGTCAAAATCATCAAAGAAGATTAGAAGAAATGGGTTCTTCTAATCAAATAAAGCCTAGGTCGACTAATTCCCAAATACGATGATTAACACCAAAACTCTTTGCCAGTGACTTTGCGCCTTTTACTTGTTCGTCATGGCCTGAGCAGCTTCAACCGCGAGCGCCGAATTCAAGGTCGCAACGATCTTTCAACCCTCACTGCTGAGGGGCAACAACAAGCAAGCAAAACGGGGGAAGTCTTATCGAACTTAACTATCGATGCTGTTTATAGTTCACCTCTAAAGCGGGCAGCAGCTACCACAGACAACATTCTTCGAACATTCAATGAAGGTTTAAAACCAATTTTTGATGAAGGCCTACTTGAGATAGAACTTGGTCCATGGAGTGGGATGACCTCTGATGAAGTAAAGGAAAGGTTCCCCAGGGTCTACAACACTTGGAAGAGTCAACCGGAAGAACTAACTCTTACTAGAGAAGATGGTAGAGAGTTCAACCCAATCGAAGAACTAACAAAACAAGCCGCGGATTTTTTAGAAAGACTTGTCAAACAACATTCACCAAAAAAAGATCAAACCATCTTGATAGTTGCCCATAATGCAATCCTTCGGTGCATTGTGCTGCAGTTATTAGGGCAACCCCAACAAGGGTTTAGAAGAATCCAACTAGATAATGCATCTCTAACGATTTTCAATTTAAGGCCAAGCCAATTAAACCCTTACGATGCTCAACTTGAATGCCTGAACAGCACAACACATCTAAATTCTGATTTTCCAAAGAAGGGACATGGTGCTCGACTCATCCTTGTTCGTCATGGAGAAACAGACTGGAATCTTCAGGGTCGTTTTCAAGGGCAAATAGACATCCCCTTAAATACAAATGGACAAAAGCAAGCAAAAGCAGCTGGCTTATTTTTAAGCACTATGAGAATCGACAAAGTGTTTAGTAGTTCAATGACAAGGCCAAAACAAACTGCAGAAGCCATAGTCGAACATCAATCTGATCTGAATGTCGAACTCCAAAAAGAGTTAATTGAGATAGGTCATGGTCTTTGGGAAGGGAAACTCGAATCTGAAATCCAAAAAGAATGGCCTGAAGTCTTAAAAACCTGGAAAAGCCACCCCGAGAGAGTTCAAATGCCAGAAGGAGAAACTATTCAGGAAGTTTGGTCTCGGTCAGTAAAATGCTGGGAAGAGATATCTTCAAATCTATCCTCCAAAGAAACTGCACTTGTCGTAGCCCATGATGCAGTTAACAAAACCATCCTCTGTAACCTTCTCGGCCTAGGTCCGACAGATATCTGGATGATAAAACAAGGTAATGGTTGCGTAACCATAGTAGACATCTCTGAAGAGACAAACCAACCTGATGTTGTTACGTGTTTAAATCTCACCTCTCATCTAGGTGGACTAATTGATTGCACTGCAGCTGGAGCTCTCTAACTCACATGCCTAAATCGCACTTATTAGATCCAATTCAAATTCTTTATGGAGCTCAAAAGCCGTTAGTAAACGATGCTGTTTTAATCATCGATGGAGAAATCAAAGCTTTTGGTGAAGAAGCTCGTGAGCAAGGGAAACAACTAGGGATTAAAGCTCAGTCATCGCCTGCCAAACTTCTTGCACCATGCCTTGTCGATCCACATTCATTCCTAGAGGAGCCAGTAAATAGTCGTTGTGAGACCCTAAGCAGTCTCAAGAGGAAAGCAGCCTGTGCAGGTTTCGGGCAAATAGCTTTACTTCCTAGAAGCAAAACATGGAGAGACCAGTCCAGCCGTCTTCAAGGCTTCAACAACTCCAACTCAAATAGTGACATTCGCATTCATCTTTGGGGTGGATTTAGTGAGGGAGGCAATGGGTCTAAGCTCTCGATCCATTCAGAACTACTACAGAATGGAGCCATAGGTCTAGCCGATGACGATACAATGATTCCTGTCGATCTACTCAATCGAGGGCTCAAGCTTGAAGAAATAGGTGTGTCCCCAATCTTAATAGCACCAAGGGATTTAGCGATCCAAGAGGATGGAATAGTAAGAGAATGCGTCGAAGCATTAAGAGCAGGTTGGGCTCCAGATCCTGTCACAAGTGAAACAATTCCATTAAGTCAAATACTTCAATTACATTCCCAATATCCCAAAACTTCCTTACGACTAATGAATATATCTACAGCTAAAGGTGTGGCAATGCTTGAGAATAGCAAGACCAAACCAATGACTAGTGTTTGTTGGTGGCACTTAATAAAAGACACTTCTTCTCTGTCCAACAATGAACTTGGGTGGAGAGTCGTGCCATCATTAGGATCCCCAAAGGATCGCACTGCACTAATCAAAGGAGTGAAGAAGAGAACTATTACTGCTATAGCTGTTCACTCCCTTCCACTAGATGAAGAGGAGACTATATTGCCCCCCGATAAACGACTACCTGGACTGAGTGGTTATCAACTAGTTCTTCCCTTGTTATGGCAAGAATTAGTTGTCAAGTTAAAATGGAAGATAGAAGAGCTATGGGAAGCACTAAGCTTTGGGCCATCACGGATGCTTAATCTAAATGAAGAGTCCTTAAATATTGGAAGCAAACGCTGGCTAATATTTGACCCAGAGAAAGTATGGGTACAAAATATAGATTCCCAAACAAACACTTATTGCGCTAATGAACCCTTACACGGGGAAGAAATTCAAGGAAAGGTAGTTGATTATGGACTTAAGGTCGAAGAAGTCCAAAGCGATTAAGAGGCCAGAACCTCCAAATTGCTCTCCCTAAGATTTCCTCTTCCGGCAAAAAAGGCCCTCCTGGCCAATAACGACTATCCCAACTATTAGAGCGATTATCACCCAAGACTAAAACATGTCCAGCAGGAACCTTGGTCCTCAAGCTTCGACAAGTTGCAAGGCTATCTAGGGCGGCATTACAAAATTTGCTCACATATGGCTCTGAACGGCGAACACCATTGACAACAACTTCTCCTTTGAAGTTAACCGAGACTTGATCCCCTCCTATGGCAACAACACGCTTGATGTAGGCATCACAGGCGGGATCAGTTAACCCTGTCAAGAAAGCAACCAATGGGAAAGTAACCAATGCACATTTAACAACTGAAGACTCTTTCTTACTACGCAGAATCGAATCGAATGAATATGGAGAATTAAAAACAACAATTTCCCCTCGTTTTGGAGATCGTCCCTTTAACGATAGTTTTTCAATTAAAAGACGGTCATTGATCTGCAAGGCAGGGAGCATTGACCCTGAGGGTATATATCTCGCTTCTGCTATGTAATGACGAATTCCTGAGTACAAGGAAACAGTCAGAAAAACTGGACCCCAAAAATCCCAAAAAGGGTTAGATGGTGATTCCAAACTTTTCATTGCAACGGATGTAATGTCACTCTTTCATCCTCCGAACATATAACTCTGAGTAGTACATAATAAAGCAACAAAAAGTTTAGACAAATTTTATTTAACTTTAGGTTGAAAGAAGGCCAATACTTATTACAGCAAAATATCACTCCAAAGCTCTGGTTTGAATCCAACCAAAATCTTACCTGTTTCAGTAATTAGAAAAGGACGCTTGATCAACTTTCCATCGGTTGCAAGGGCTTCTAAAGCTTCGGGATCACTCATAGCCTTAACAACCACTGAGCCCAAACTCCGATAACTTACCCCGCTAGTATTAAAAATCTTTTTTCGTTCGCCCAATTGACTAATAGCATCAATCAAAATCTCTTTGCTTGGTGGGCATAAAGCAATATCTATTAATTCGTATTCAATCTTATTCTCATTCAACCATTTCAGTGCTTTCTTACATGTAGTACAAGAAGAATAACTATAAATCTGCACGTTAGAAGTCAT
>Ga0208764_10002422_pt1 | contig 11729 bp, 9 predicted proteins | sample ETNtaG_18_FD_185762 | JGI IMG/M metagenome (GOLD analysis project Ga0208764, IMG submission 185762) | Marine microbial and viral communities from oxygen minimum zone, Eastern Pacific Ocean - ETNP201302SV91 (SPAdes) (version 2) | ecosystem: Environmental > Aquatic > Marine > Oceanic ... | reverse complement strand
ATAGATAAGATTCTAAAATTAAAACCATTTAAAAGAGGTAAATCAGGACGTATTATCAAACTTGGTATTGATTATTATGATACAAAAGATCAAGAGCAAACCCTGATAATTGATTCTGAGTACAATATTAGAAATATTTTATCTGAATCATTTTTATTTAGTTCAGCATTCACTGTAAACGAACAAGATGGAAATTTTATACTTAATGGAAAAGGTTGGGGGCACGGAGTTGGTCTATGTCAAATTGGTGCACTGAGTATGGCGCTAGCTAATAAAAAAGCTGAGGAAATTTTGAATCACTATTATCCTAGAACTAATTTGAAAACTATTTACTGATCATGAATAATAGGAATAAATCTATCTCGTGGTCATGGGTACCATCTTTATATTATGCTGAAGGGCTTCCATATGCATTTGTAATGATTGTTTCGGTTGTAATGTATAAAAAATTAAATATATCAAATACTGAAATCGCTTTATATACGAGCTGGCTTTACTTACCATGGGTAATTAAACCTTTATGGAGTCCATTTATAGAAATTTTCAAAACAAAACGTTTCTGGATTATTTTTATGCAGTTATTGATAGGAGCAGGATTGGCAGGCATTGCATTAACTATTCCAAGCTCAAATATGTTTCAATATACACTGGTCTTTTTTTGGCTTATAGCATTCAGTTCTTCTACCCATGATATTGCAGCAGATGGGTTCTATATGCTTGGACTATCCTCTCATGATCAGGCATGGTTTATTGGAATCCGTAATACTTTCTACCGTTTTGCAATACTGACTGGTCAAGGGTTACTTGTAATTTTAGCAGGACAGTTGGAAAACATATATGATAATGTTGCATTTGCATGGTCAATAGTATTTGGTGGTTTATCTATTTTTTTTATTATCTTTTCTTTTTATCACAAATGGGTACTACCTCAACCCAGAAAAGACATTGAACATCCAAATCTTACTATCAAAAAAATAATTCCAAGTATTTCTAATGTATTTAGTTCATATTTTAAGAAACCTCAAATTATTCTTGCCGTCTGTTTTATTTTAATTTACCGTTTTGGAGAAGCACAACTAGTTAAAATAGCACCTTTATTCATGCTTGATTCCATTGAAATGGGTGGATTAGGATTAACCACATCAGAATATGGGTTTATATATGGTACTATAGGAATGATCATGTTAACTCTTGGTGGAATTTTTGGAGGTCTTTTAGCTGCAAGACACGGCTTAAAATATTGGATTATTTGGATGGCACTTGCTATGAAATTACCTGATATAGTATACGTTTACATGGCATACGCACAACCAGACAATTATTATTTAATTGGCAGTTTTGTCGCTATAGAACAATTTGGATATGGTTTTGGCTTTACTGCTTATCTATTATATATGATGATGTTATCAGAAGGGGAACATAAGACAGCACATTATGCAATATGTACAGGCTTTATGGCATTGGGGATGATGATACCTGGGATGTTTAGTGGTTTGCTCCAAGAAAGCATTGGATACAAGTATTTCTTTAATTGGGTTTTGATTGCAACAATACCAGGGCTTATTTTGATAAAATATATTAAAATCAATTCCAAATTTGGTTTGAGGGTAAAAACAGATTGATAGAAAATATTAAAAGATTTACAGCTCTTGATATATTCCGTGGTGCTACGATGGCTCTGATGGTTATTGTGAATACACCTGGTACGTGGTCATATGTTTATGAACCACTTAGGCATGCCGGGTGGCATGGGTGTACTCTTACTGACCTAGTATTCCCTTTTTTCTTATTTATAATTGGTGTGTCTATGAGGTTCTCATTTGATAAATATGACATATGTAAATATGGACCTCTTTTTAATAAGATTATTTTTAGAACAATGACGATTTTTGTCATTGGTTTACTTTTAAATGCCTTTCCATTTATTAGGCAAAATTGGGACTGGTCTTCATTTAGAATACTAGGAGTTCTTCAACGCATCGCTTTAGCATATTTTTTTGCAAGCTTCATTGTCTTACGTTTAAATGTCAAAGGCTTAGTTAAAATATCATTTTTTATTCTTGTTGGATATTGGCTTTTACTATTGAGCTATGGATTCTACTCGGGTCAAGATCCATACTCACTCAAATATAACCTTATTTTAGTTATTGATAGTTTTTTATTGGGTGAAAGTCATTTATATGGAGGAACGGGAATACAATTTGATCCTGAAGGGCTATTGAGTACAATACCCTCTGTTGTTACTATACTAATTGGATTTTTAGTTGGTACTATGATCAAAACAACAAATGATCATGAAGATAACACACAAAGAATGGCAGTTCTAGGTTCATTGTTGATTATTACTGGTTGGCTATGGGGTTTTGGTTTCCCAATTAATAAGCAATTGTGGACAAGCTCTTATGTGTTATATACGGCTGGTATTGCAATTATCATATTAGCTGGCATGATCTGGTTGGTTGATATAAAAAAAATTGACTGGTGGACCAAACCTTTTGTGATCCTAGGATCTAATGCTATTTTTCTGTACGTATTATCTAGTCTTTGGGTAAAAATATTATTAAAAATTAGTTTTGAACTTGATGGAAAAATAATTTCCGGATATTCCTATTTATATAAAACTATATTTCAGCCAATAGCAGGAAACATTAATGGTTCATTATTTTTTGCAATATTTCACGTTTTAATTTTTTTACTTGTACTTACATGGATGCATAGAAAAAAGATTTTTATTAAGATCTAATACATGCTGTCTAACAAAACTTTATAATTATCTATAACCACTTTTCTTTTAACTTTAAATGTAGGCGTTAACTCATCTTTATCTTGATCAAAGTCTTGTTCTAAAACTTTAAATTTTTTTATAGTCTCATAAGATGGAAGCTTTTCATTCATCAATTGTATTTCATTTTTTATTAGCTCGACCACTTGTTCTTTTTTAGATAAATCTGCAAAGTCTTGATATAAAATTTTATGATCACGCGCAAATTTTGTAATCTCATCTTCATCTAGAGTAATTAATGCAGTAAGATAAGGTTTTGCATCACCATATACCATACTCTGGCTAACATAGGAAATTGTTTTTAATAAATTTTCAATATATTGTGGAGCAACATTTTTACCGCCAGCTGTGATAAGTATATCTTTTTTACGATCTGTTATAAATAGATAACCTTCATCATCTACATACCCTACATCTCCTGTGTGTAGCCAAAACTTACCATTATTATCAGGTTCTAGTAATCTAGCTGAAGCTTCTTTATCATTAAAATATTTATCAATATTCTGAGGGGCATTAACACAAATTTCACCATCCTTTGCAATTCTGACCTGTGTATTAGGATATGGCTTACCAACCGAACCAATTCTTATAGCATTAGGAGTATTTATAGAAATAATACCAGTAGTCTCTGTCATTCCGTATCCTTCTAGAATTGCAATATTCATCCAATTAAAAAAATGAACAATATCTGGTGAAATTGGAGCTGCCCCTGAAACCATATATCTTATACGACCACCGAATATTTTCTTTATTTTATTATAAATAAAATATTTTGCTAGCATCTCTTTTATTTTAAGAAAAAAAGAATTTGATTCATTAGACTTTGAGATTTCTTTTCCTATATCTATAGCCCAATAGTAAATTTTTTTTTGAAACCAAGTTGCATCACTTATACCAGTGAAAATTTTCGCATAAAACTTTTCAAAAACTCTTGGTGTTCCAAACATTATTGAAGGTCCAACCTGTCTAATATTATTTGGCATATCTTCTATGCTTTCAGCAAATGCGGTTTGATTTCCACAAACTAATTTTAAAAAATGTCCCAAAAGCCTCTCCGCAATATGAGCCAAGGGTAAATATGCAATAGTTAAATCTTTTTCTGAGATATCAAGTATTTTTGGTAAATGTTTTATTGAGGAGATAACATTTGTATTGGTAATCACGCCAGCCTTTGGATCTCCAGTTGTTCCTGAAGTATAAATAAAACTAATTACATCACTTGGATTACTCTTTTCTATACATTTTTCAAATGAATCATCAGCAATTACATTTTCAATGAATTCTCTAAATGATATAACGTTAGGAATATCTTTTGGAGCATAATCATCAAAGACAATTATTTTTTTTACACTCGGTAATCTATCCCACACTTCAATTATCTTATCTAATTGTTCTTGATCTTCTAAGAACATGAGTTTTGCTTCACTATGTTCAGCAATATATTGAATTTGTTCCGCCGTATTTGAATGATAAATAGGAGCAGTGATTCCTCCTATACCAATAATTCCCATATCACAAGCTACCCATTCCATCCTAGTTTGAGATAAGATAGATACTTTGTCTCCTTTGCTTACACCAAAAAATTTTAATCCTAAACCTATACGTTTTACTAAATGCCCATATTCTTCCCAAGTTTGTGCCTGCCACATTCCTTGAAACTTTATCCAATTAGCAACAGATTTAGGTTTTTGATTTACATGATACCAAAATGCTTTTGGCACTGTATCGTATATTTTAAAATCTGGCTTCACGCCTGCCATAATTTTGAACGTCGAACATATTGACCTTCTCCTAAATACATATCACGTACTTTTTCTTCTTTATATAGTTCATCATATGTGCCACTGAGAAAAATCTTACCTGAAGTAAGTACATATCCATAATCTGCAATCTTAAGAGCTTGATTTACATTTTGTTCTACTAAAAGAATCGTAACACCACTTTTATGTAGATTTTGAATAATAGTGAAAACTTCATTTACTAATTTTGGAGAAAGTCCTAAGGAAGGTTCATCAAGGAGTAACAATCTAGGTTTTAGCATAAGCGCTCGACCAATGGCGAGCATTTGTTGCTCTCCGCCACTCAAAGTACCTGCTTTTTGATTAGCTCTATCTTGCAATACTGGAAAATGACTAACTACTTCCTCAATTCTTTGTTTAAACTTTATCTTATCTCTAATCAGAAATCCACCCATTGAAAGATTCTCATAAACTGAAAGTTCTGGGAAAATTCGTCGATTTTCAGGCACAAGAGATATTCCTTTATCTATAATTTTTTCTGGGTCTAAGTTATTGATCTGCTGATCATTAAAATGTATAGTTCCATATTCAGGTTCAGCTGTTCCACAAATAGTTTTTAAAATTGTAGTTTTCCCTGCACCATTAGCTCCTAAAATACATACTAATTGCCCTTCCAAAACTTCAAGAGAAACACCATGCAAAGCTTTTATCTTACCATAGAATGTTTCAATGCCTATAAGTTTAAGCATGGCTATTATCTCCTAAGTAAGATCGAATTACTTCTGGATTATTTTTAACTTTTTCAGGATCTCCTAAAGCAATAATTTTTCCTGAATCAAGAACACATATCCTATCTGAAATTTTCATAACTAAATTCATATCATGCTCTACTAGGAGGACAGTTATTCCTAAAACATCTCTTATTTCTAATATAATTTTACTTATCTCCAATGTCTCTTGGTCATTCATTCCTGCAGCTGGCTCATCCAAAAGAATCAATTTGGGATTACTGATTAGTGCACGAGCAATTTCGACCAATTTTTGGATTGCATATGGCTGACCACTCAAAAATTTTGCTTCAAAATTATCTATCCCTAGAAATGACATAACTTCAAGAGCCATAGTCTCTTCTCTTAATCGTTCCTTTCTAAAAAACCACCGTCTTACTAAATCAGTATTAGATAATCTTTTATGAGCCCCTAACAATACATTTTCTAAAAGAGTCATGTAAGGTACATTTTGCAAGTTCTGAAAAGTTCGAGCAATGCCAAGCTCAGAAATATGATGGGGCAAAAGATCTAAAATGTTTTTTTCGGCATAATGAATTGATCCCTTTTCGGGGATACAATAACGATTTATACAATTAAATAATGTGGATTTTCCGGATCCATTAGCTCCAATAAGCGAAAATATTTCACCTTCTTTTACAGTAAATGTGACACCATCCAAAGCACGAACACCAGAAAAATTCATATGCAAATTTTTTATAGATAAATTTTCCATAAAACATAGGGCCTCTAACGAGGCCCTATCTAATCATTATTAGTTTAACCAATCACTAATTTCTACTTGTTTTCCACCCTGTAGCTGTAAAAGCATTACAGATTCTACACCAGCATGATCATCTCGACCAAATGTGATCGGAGGGAAAAATCCACTATCCCAATTTTTTAAGTTTTCTAAAGAATTAATTAAACGTTGTCGATTGAGATTTTTACCTGCTCTTTTTAAACCCTCTACAAGAATATATGCTGTTGAAAAGCCATAGTAATGATAAAGTCCTCTCATTTGTACTGGCACACCATTTTTATCAGATAATTCTCGATAGAGTTCTGGTCCAGAGTTATTTGATTCAGGATGAAATGCCCAATATGCAGTAATAAATCCTTCTCCCGCTTCACCAGCTAGCAAACCAACTCTTTTATCTGTAGTTGGTCCTAGTCCATAGAAATTGGGTTTATAGTTCATGGCTTGTGCAGTTTTCATTATGGTTACTGGTTCTCTCACAATTCCACCTATAATTACGTCCGTACACCCTCCCTTCATAAAGTTTGATGTCTGTCCAACAAAGTCAGTTGCACCTCTTTGGAAGGATTCCTTTTGTACAGTAATTCCATTTATTTCTTCTGCTTCAGCTGCTCCTACAAGAGCGTTTTCACCATAATCATCATCTTGATATGCAAAACCAATCTTTGCGTCAGGGTTTTTTGATAAAATGTAGTTGATCAGAACTTTTGTTTGGAGATCATAACCTGCATCAGTATGAAAGATATATTTAGCTCCTTGCCTTGACATATCTGCTAAAGTACTTGAATTCGTAGCAGGCGCGATTAGTGGAACTCCACTCTCTTCCAAAATAGGTCGAATTGCTTCGGCTGGTGATGTCCCAATTACATTATACAAACAAAAAACTTGGTCCTTTTCAACTAACTTTTTTGCAGCTGTTACCGATTTTTGAGGGTTATAACCATGATCTTCTGTAATCATTCGTATTTTTCTACCGTTTACACCTCCTTGTTCATTTATATAATCAAAATACATTTGGGATCCAGCAGGGATTAGTGCACCCAATTCTTTAATTGGTCCACTTAGATCTTGAATATTGCCAATAAGTATTTCATTATCAGTAACACCTGGTGAAGATGTCTGATTACCACATCCAATAATTAAAAAAGATGCGGATAGGGTCATGAAAAAGAAATTTTTCATAAATCCTCCTTTTTTTAAATAAATCGCTTTCGCGGGTTAAAGGGAAAAATTTTCCAGTAAATTTTCATTTTTAGCCACATTCCATAAAATCCTAAAGGTTGGAATATAATAAATATCAGCATAATCAAACCGAATATGAATGCTTGGAAGTCACCTGTTTCTAAATACATGTATTTAGAAAGGCTATCTTCAAATAAAGGTATAAATAAATTTTCCATTAAAACTATAAATAATGTTCCTAATACTGCGCCATATATAGATCCCATACCACCAATCATTAGCATAACTATAAAATATACTGATAACAATATATCAAAATGATCAGTTGATATAAAATTACTTGTATGGGCAAATAGAACTCCCGCAAGACCCGCAAAAGAACCAGAAATAAAGAAAGAAATCATTTTATACTTAGGTAAATTGATTCCAGAAGCTATAGCAGCTTGTTCTGAGTCACGAATTGACATAAATGCACGACCTAATTTGGATTTAACTAGTCTTCTGCAAATTATGACAGAGATGATTACAAAGAAATAAATCACAAAATAATTTTCCCAATCACTATTTATAGTCCAGCCAAATAGTTTTGCATCAGATACATGAAGGCCAGAAGATCCCCCTGTCCAACTACTAAAAACAATAATTAATCTTTTAACAATAAAGCCAAAACCCATTGTTGTTAAACCGAGATATATTCCTTGGACACGCAATGCTGGAAAACCAATTACAAACCCAAAACAACCAACTAAAAGCGGCGTTAAAAACAAAGATAATTCAAATGGTATACCTAACTGATCTACCATGATAGCTGAAAAATATGCACCAAGAGCTAAAAATGCAGCATGTCCTAAAGACATAAGACCTGTATACCCACTAAGAATATCTAATCCAATTGTTAGAATTATATAAATCCCTGCTAGATTAATTACATAGAGATAATATTTATAACTAAAAGTTGCGCTCTTAAGAACAAAGGGTAAAAAGATTACAAATAAAATTAAGAAAGGAATCCATTTCAAGTTTTCATTTTCAAATCTACTTTTCATTAGACTCGCTTTACTTTTGAAACTCCAAATAATCCGTCTGGTCGAATCATTAAAACAGCAATAAGTACAATCCAAACAATAATATCATTTATTTCCTTAATCCATGAAAAATGGAATGATAATGTTCCTAAACTTACTGTTTCAATAATTCCTAGAATTATACCGCCTATAATTGCACCTTTTATAGAACCAAAACCACCCAAAATTGCAGCAGGAAAAGCTTTCAACCCTAAAAAGGACATTGAAGTATCTATTAAAGCCATCCGAGGAGCTAACAATATTCCACTAAGGACACCTACTAATGATGCAAATATCCATACATAACGATAAACTTTATTTACAGGTATACCTAATAGCTGCGCAGCCTCGGCATCAGCTGAAGTTGCTTTCATTGCTATTCCCCATTTAGTATGATTAAAAAAGTAATAGAAGCCTGACATAATAGTTATTGCAGAAAAAATGATAGAAATATCTAAGATTGAAATCACCACACCATTTAAAAAAAATGTCTGATCACCAAATGGTGAAATTGGAATTATACTTAATGGTCCAGCAAGAATAGCAGTTAATGATCTTAAAATTATTGCTAGACTAATTGTAGCCATAATAACCGAAAATACTGGTTCTCCTTTTAAAGGCTTATTAATAATAAAGTCCATAATAATTCCAAATAAAACCGCAAATATTACTGACCCAATAAATGCTAAAAGGAATATCCAACCATTCAATCCTCCGCTAAGTGCCATAAGAAGATTTAAAAAAAAGAAATGTATATAAGCTCCAACCATCATTATTTCACCCTGCGAAAAATTAACAACTTCTGTGGCCTTATAAATGAGAGTAAAGCCTAAAGCAATTAACGCATAGATACATCCCAAAGCTAAACCGCTAATAGTTTCTTGAATTAGCCCCAATATGATGTCAGTCATGAATTTCTCTCAACATGCCTTAAAATATACACCCAATTCTAATTGGGAGGATTGTGCTTTTAATTCATTATATCAAAAAGATAGCTATATTTAAGTACAAATGATTTTGTGCTTTTTGCGATTGGAATACCATCATAATCTTGAGCCTCATTATATACTATATAGAGCCCCGTGGCAGCAGACTGTTGCCATATAAATCTCCAATTCATGGACCATTCATCGGATTGATTGTTATATTGAAGAAGAGATTGTATATAAATATTTGATGATAGAGCATAAGTTAAACGACTACGAATTAAATGAGTAATAAATTCACCTCCATGATCTAATTTTACATCATTATATTTCGAAATAACCTCAGATGTAAATCGATCACCAAAACGATAACGTAAAGTAGTATCAAAGTTTTTTCTATCACCATTGAAAAATCCCCCGATTTTAGTTACTAAGATAATACTAAAGGGTTTAGTCAAATTGGTATTTGTACGAACATGAATTTCTTTGTTATCGTAAGTACTTGGAGGAACCCATTCCCCACTTACAATTTGGAATGAGTCTACAACACCCTCCCTAGTAAAATTTATTCCAGTATCAATTCTAAATCCATTTCTGAATTCCCAATGGTTATCAATATGTAAAAACCCAGTCTCTTGGAATCCATCCTCAAGCTTCCAATATCCCCAATAAGTTATATGAGGCCGAAGTTCTAAAATACCGAAGAAATCCTTTGGCCTTGTTCTATTTAATATGCGGAATAAAACCTTTCGGTAACCTAGTCGTTTAACAAAACCCATTTCAGGATTAAAGTTTTCACCAACTTCAGAATAACGGATTTGATTTGTGAAAGACTGAGTATTTCTATTTGCTTCCAATACATATGCATAAGAATCATTATCCCCTTTTATACCGGGTGCAGGATCAGTTTTTGCAGCAAAACCAATCAATTGAATTGCTTCTCCAATTCCAAGGGCTCCATCAACTGAATAAGATTGATTAATATAACCGTCATCTCCCAAACCTTTTTTTCTCGTAACCATTCCTCCAAAGTAAGTTCGATTAGGCAATTCTTTTTTTAAACGAAAAACACCATAATCCTCACCATCTGAAACATTTTTGACAGAACCAGTCCTCATATTTAAGATACCAAGCTTAAACCCTCCTAAATCACCAGTAAGTCTACCCCCGCCAAGAATTGGAACTCGACTTCCACTAACAATTCCAATTCGACGACTGAAAAACATTTCAATATCAGGACCATAATATGTATTCTCTCCAGCAGAAAAAAGTCCAGCATTCTCTAAAAAGAAAGCTCTCTTCTCAGGAAAAAATAAACTAAATCGATCTAAATTTACTTGCTGTTCATCTGCTTCAACCTGTGCAAAATCGGTATTATATGTAATATCCATTGTAAGACTAGAGGTCACACCAACTTTTGCATCAAAGCCAAAGTCTCCTTCAGATTCTGAATAGCTTGTTTCATTTTTTACTTTATTATTGTTACCTAATACATAAGGCATCAATTTAATATTTCTATCTGTTGGCACATTAATTCCAGTCAATGTACCTTCGAGTGCTAAGCGATTAAGACTGAATTGTCTTGGTATAGGAGACCAAAAAACATGCTCATTTTTTCGGGCAATGGTACGCTGAAAATTTGCTCCCCACGACTGATCTTTCTCACCTGAGAATCTCAAGGTTTTAAAAGGAATAGCAAATTCAGCACTCCATCCATATTCACCAATTTCAGTTTTTACATCCCATGCTGCATCCCAATTAATATTAAATTTTGCACCAACTCCTACAGATTGTCGAGTACTACTTATGGACATTCCTTCACCACCACCTGTAACCTGCGCATCATATTGAATTCCACCAGCATTGGTTCCAAATACAAATCCATTCTGTTGATCTTTAAAAGTATCTAGTATAAACATAAAACTATCAGTATTATTTAATGGAGCATCTCGACGGGTATCAGAAATAACTATTTTATTTGAATTTGAATCGTAACAAACTACTGAAACATAAAATATTTTATTTGAGTACATTATTTTAACTGATGTTTTTTCAGATGATAACTCTCCTTCATCAGGTGACTTTTGAGTGAATTTTGTTAATGGTGAAATATTTTCCCAAGCAGGATCATTTATAACATCACCATCTATAGTTGGAATATTTTGAGCCTTGGAAACACTAGCAATATTTTCTGCGAAAATATTGCTAGTTAAAATTCCTAAAACCACATATTTAAATAAATTTTTCATTAGGTTATTCATCAATCATATTATCAATTATTTTAGCCATAGATAAACATTGATCAGTTACACCACCTTGATCGTGGGAAGTCAAAACAATTCCAACTTGGCACCAACCAATAGTCAAATCAGGATGATGGTTTTTTTCCTCGGCAATTTTTGCCAATTGATTTACAAAAGAAATCCCATCCATATAGGTATTAAACGAAATATTCTTATGTATTTTATTATTTGAAAACGACCAATCATCTAGGCTTGACAAAGCCAGT
>Ga0208764_10002419_pt1 | contig 11730 bp, 21 predicted proteins | sample ETNtaG_18_FD_185762 | JGI IMG/M metagenome (GOLD analysis project Ga0208764, IMG submission 185762) | Marine microbial and viral communities from oxygen minimum zone, Eastern Pacific Ocean - ETNP201302SV91 (SPAdes) (version 2) | ecosystem: Environmental > Aquatic > Marine > Oceanic ... | reverse complement strand
TTTTTATCTCTTATTTCTTTTGTTAAACTCATAAAAACAAATAATTTATTAATTTGAGACTATTTAGAAGATTTTTTTTGAAACCACAAACTTAAAATGATTATAGAAGTTAAAAATAGCATAAAACCAGTTAATTATATTGAATCCATAAACATGCTAGAAAGACGTGTTTCTGAAGTATTATTGGGCAAAAAAAATGAACTTTTATGGATATTAGAACATGATACAGTTTATACGGGAGGAACAAGTTCAAATACATCTGATTTAATTAATAAAAAATTAAAAATAATTAAAACTAATAGAGGTGGTAAATATACGGTTCACTCACCTGGTCAAAAATTGATTTATTTTGTTTTAAATTTAAATAAGAGAGAAAAAGATATTAGAAAATTTGTTAATCAAATAGAAGATTGTATTATCAATATTCTTAAAAATTATAAAGTAACTTCTAAAGCTGATAAAAAAAATATAGGCATTTGGGTAAATGAAAAAAAAATTGCAGCAATAGGAATTAGAGTTAAAAAGTGGATCGCCTATCATGGATTCTCGATAAATGTATCAAACGATCTAAATAAATATAAAGAGATTATACCTTGCGGTATCAAAGATAAAGGAGTCACAAGTTTACAAAATATCGGGATAAAAAATTATAATAATATAGATAAGATTATTAAGAAGGAATTTTTAAATATTTTTTCTTAAGGGAGCTAATAAAATCTTTTGGAATATCTGCTAAAAAACTATATTTTATATTATCAATTGAGAAAGAAATTTTATAAGCATGAAGCATGAGTCTATCAATTTTATTATAAGTGTTTTTACTAATTTTGTATTTATTATCTCCTATTATAGGATTCCTTCTAATTAATAATTGTTTTCTAAGTTGGTGTTTTCTTCCAGTGTAAGGGTTGAGCTCAACTAATGAATATTTATTGTTTGTGTCAATTACTTCATAATAAGTTATGGCTTTAGAAATTATTTTTTTATCACCTTCGTAATGAATTAACATATCTTCTAATTTTCCTTTGTTTTTATCTAAAGTTCCTAGTATTAAACCTAAATATGTCTTCTTAATTTTTCTAAGTCGAAATAGACTTGTAAATATTTGAGCATATTTCCTATTTTTAGCTACTATTAATATTCCGGTAGTTTCTTTATCTATTCTGTGGACTGTAAATGGAATAGAATTATTAAATTCGCTAGTTTTTCTAATTATATCAATTAAATTTCTTCTAGATTTAGTTCCTGATTGAACAGCAATACCTGGCGGTTTATTTATTACAACAAAATTTTCATTATTTTCAATGATCAATTGAGTTGAAGTTGATAAGTCCTTTTTTGAAGGTATGTATAAAGAAGTTTTTACCTTATGTTTTTCAGGTAAAAAAGAAAAATTGTAGAGTGTTATTTTATCATCTTTCTGTAATTTATATGAGCTCTTCTTCTTTATATTGTTGATTTTAACATTACCTTTTCTTATATTTTTCTCAATGAGAGATTGAGGAAGATGAGATACATTTTTTCTGATCCATCTATCAAGACGCATTCTAACGAAATCATCTTTAACAGAATATGTATTTTTCATATGAATGCATGTTACTAAAATTTCTATCGTAACATATAATATATAATTACTTTATTTGTTTTTTAGTTGAGGATTTTTTTTCCTTGATATTTGTTGATGCGGGAGTCTTTGTTAATGGATCTGTTTTCTTTTTTATATCAATTTTTTTTGCTTGAATGTCCCTGTCAACTAATTCGATAACTGCTAAAGGAGCGTAATCTCCATATCTAAATCCAGCTCTAATCACTCTACAATAGCCTCCTTTTCTTTTAAGATATCTCTGAGAAAGAACATTAGATAGTTTGTTAACAGATTCTTTTGATTGAAGTTGAGCAAATAAGTTTTTTTTTGACTGAAGATTGTTTCTCTTTCCTAAAGTTATTGCCTTATCTAGTATTGGCTTAAGTTCCTTTGCTTTAGGTAGAGTGGTAGTTATCTGTTCATACTTAATTAATGAATTAAGCATATTTTTAAACAGAGCTTTTCTGTGTTCAGAAGTTCTATTTAATGTTCTATAGCCTAATTTATGTCTCATTGTATTATTAAGTATTCTCTTCTAACTTTTTAGATAATTCAGCTATATTATCAGGTGGCCAATTTGGTATTTCCATTCCTAAATACAGAGACATAGCATTTAAAACTTCTTTTATTTCATTAAGTGATTTTCTTCCAAAATTAGGAGTTCTTAGCATCTCAGGCTCAGTTTTTTGAACTAGATCACCAATATAAATTATATTATCATTTTTTAGACAATTCATTGATCTAACTGATAATTCCAACTCATCAACTTTTCGAAGTAGATTTTTATTAAATTCAAGTTCAGTAGTTTGAGGTTTTTTCTCTACTTCAACAGGTTCTTCAAAATTAACAAATAATGATAATTGATCCTGGAAAATTCTTGCTGCATAAGCCACGGCATCTTCTGCGGACAGAGAACCATCTGTTTCAACATTCATTACTAATTTATCATAATCTAATGATTTTCCTTCACGCGCATTCTCAACAGTATAAGAAACTTTTTTAACAGGTGAAAAAAGTGAATCTATGGCAATTAATCCTAGTGGAGAATCATCTGATTTATTTTTTTCGGCAGGTCTATAGCCTTTTCCTCTGTTTGCTATAAGTTCCATATGAAATTTTGTATTTTCATCCAAATGACATAAAACTAGATCAGGATTTAGTATTTTAACATCAGGATTTGGCTGAATATCTTTTGCTTTTACTTCGCCGGGACCTGTTGCATCTAATACTAATTTTTTAGAACCTTCTGACATGACTTGTATAGATAAAAGTTTTACATTTAAAACTATATCTGTCACATCTTCTCTAACGCCTTTTATAGATGAAAATTCATGAAGGACACCATCAATTTGTAGAGCCGTAATTGCAGAACCTTGTATTGAAGATAAAAGAATACGTCTTAGTGAATTTCCTATTGTAAGAGCATATCCTTTCTCTAAAGGTTCAGCTGTAACTGTAGTAAATAATTTGTCGTCACTGCTTTGTATATTTAATTTTTGTGGCTTAATTAAATCTTTCCAATTGTGATTTATTATTGCATTTTCCATATTTTATACCCTTCTTTTTTTTGGTGGTCTTGATCCGTTATGAGCCATAGGTGTGACATCTTTAATAGAGAGAATTTTAAACCCTCTTGACTGTAAAGCTCTTAGAGCAGTCTCTCTTCCTGAACCAGGACCTTTTAATTTAACAGTTAAAGTTTTTAAACCATGTTCTTGAGCTTTGGTGGCAGCGGTATCAGCTGCTATTTGTGCTGCATAAGGAGTTGATTTTCTTGATCCTTTAAAACCTTTTGCTCCTGCTGATGACCAAGCAATTACATTTCCACTTTCATCTGTAATTGAAACAATTGTATTATTAAATGTAGCTTGAACGTAAGCTATACCTGAAGTTATATTTTTTTTAATTTTTTTTAATTTTTTAACTTTTTCTATCTTTTCAGGAACTTTTTTTTCTAATTCTTTTCCTTTATCTTTATTTTTTTCTTTATTCATTAGTTTATTTTTTAATTGGAGTTAGTTTTTTTCCAGCTATAGCTATGGCTTTACCTTTTCTAGTACGTGCATTGCAATGGGTTCGCTGTCCACGAACAGGTAATTTTTTTTTGTGACGCGACCCTCTATAAGTAGCAAGATCTACAAGTCTTTTAATATTTAGAGAAACTTCTCTTCTTAAATCACCCTCTACTTTGTAATTTTGATCAATAAATTCCCTAATTTTAAGAACTTCGTCATCTGTTAATGAGTTGACTCTTTTATTTTTTGAGATATTTAATTTTGTACATATGTCGTTAGAAAATTTCTTTCCCACTCCATGAATATAAGTTAGAGCAACATGAAGAACTTTATTCTGAGGAATATTCACACCAGCTATACGGGCCATAATTCTCTTGAAATTGATTATCTAAATGGGCTATTTATATAAATACAGTTTACAAAGTCAAGCCTGTAAAGGTGCCATAATTGCCCGTATTTCTTCAAATATTTTCTCAATTTCATTCTTTCCATTAATATCATGAAGTAATTTTTGCTCCCTATAAAAACTCAGTATAGGTAATGTTTTTTTAGAATAAGTTTCAAATCTACTTGCGATAGTGTTTTCATTATCATCTGATCTTTTAACTAAAAATTTTGGATCACATGCGTGATTGGTGGCATTTGACTGATTATAATATTTATTAAATATTAAATTACAATTAGAACAAATTTCCCTTCCTAATAACCTTTTTATTAATATTTTCTTTTCAACATTAAGAGAAAACACGAAAGATATTTTTTGCCCATATTTTTTAATCAAGGTATTTAAGTTTTTAGCTTGATTTAAATTTCTCGGATAACCATCAAAAATTAATCTGCTATTTATTTTATCATTTGTGAGAGTTTTTATAATTAAATCATTCATTATTTCGTCAGATACAAATTGACCCTTATCAATTGTATCTTTAATCTTTTTTCCTATATCAGTTTGATTCTTAATTTCTTCTCTTAGTAAATCACCAGCAGAAAATTTATGTAGATTAAAAACTTTTACAATCTTATTTGCTTGAGTACCTTTTCCTGATCCTGGTGGTCCGAAAAGTATTACATTCACTTTATTATTTTCCGAATTTAGTTTTTTTAATTAGAGCCTCGTACTGCTGACTCATCAACCTTGTTTGTACTTGAGATACTGTATCCATAGCAACAACCACAACTATTAAGACTGATGTTCCTCCAAGATAAAAAGGAATTGGATATTTCGATATTAAAAATTCTGGCATTAGACAGACAAGCGTAAGATAAAGTGCGCCTATAGTCGTTAATTTTGTAAGTATGTCTTCAATAAAAAAAGCTGTTCTTTCTCCTGGCCTTATACCTGGTACATAGCCACCATGCTTTCTTAAATTTTCTGCGGTTTCTTTAGGGTTAAATACAATTGATGTATAAAAGAATGAAAAGAAAATTATTCCTGAAGCATATAAGAGCATGTATAAAGGTTTTCCTTGTGAAAAAAGTGAAGAAAAATTAATAAACGATTCTGATTCAGAAAATCCAAAATTTGAAAAAGTAATTGGTAACAAAAGTAAAGCCGAGGCAAATATAGCAGGTATAACTCCTGCAGTATTTATTTTTAATGGCAAATGTGATGATTCTCCTCCATATATTTTTGTACCCATTTGTCTCTTTGGATAATTTATTAAAATTTTTCTTACTGATCTTTCAATAAATACTATAAAAGCTACGGTTAACAAAAGTAAGGCAAAAATAAATAGAATTGTAGTAGCTGATAAAGCGCCAGTTCTTCCAAGTTCAAAAGTTGCAGCTAGAGCTCTTGGTATTTCAGCAACAATTCCTGAAAAGATTATCAATGATATACCGTTCCCTATTCCTCTTTGTGTAATCTGTTCACCGAGCCACATAAGAAAAACTGTACCAGCGACTAAATTTATTACAGTTGTCAATCTAAAATAAAACCCTGGATCAATAACTACATTTCCTGAATTTTCAAGACCAACAGAAACTCCGTAACCTTGAACCATCGCTAATAAGACTGTTCCGTATCTTGTATATTGAGTAATTTTTTTTCTTCCTATCTCGCCTTGATTTTTTAAATTTTTAAAAGTTTCAGAAATTCCAGTTAATAATTGAATAATAATTGATGATGAAATATAGGGCATAATTCCAAGAGCAAAAATTGCCATTCTTTTTACGGCTCCGCCTGAAAAAATATTAAACATGCCTAATAGTCCTTTTTCGTTTCCTTCCATCAATGTTTTTAGTGATTCAGGATCTATGTTAGGTAAAGGCACGTATGTGCCCAATCTGTAAACAGAAAGTATCATTATCGTAAATAAAATTCTATTTCTCAGATCATTGCTTTTAGAAAAAAAGCCAGTATTTGTATCTTGTATAGCCATTATGATTTATAAAAAAATTATTTAACTAAAGTAACTTTTCCACCCTTTTTTTCAATTTTGTCTTTAGCAGCTTTACTGATAAAATTGACCTCAACATCAAATTTATCTTTTAGTTCGCCTTCAGCAAGTAATTTTAATTTATCATATTTTTTATTTATTAAATTAAACTTCTTCAAATTCTCTAAATTTATTTTTGATCCAGCTATCTCTTTTTTCTTTAAAATGGCATTTTGTATTGTGGACAAATTAATAATTGCAATATTTTTTTTATTGAAAAAACTTTTAAAACCTCTTTTTGGCAATCTTCTGTATAAAGGCATTTGTCCTCCTTCAAAACTTTTTATAGCCACCCCTGACCTTGATTTTTGTCCTTTATGACCTCTTCCTGAAGTTTTTCCTTTAGTAGAGCCAATTCCTCTACCAAGTCTTTTTTTTGTTCTGTCTGTATTTGATTTTAAGGTGTTAAGTTTCATAAACTATTGCTTTTTTTTTGTAATTTCTGATATTTTTTTTCCTCTTATGTTTGCTATATGTTTTGGTGAGTTTTGGCTTTTCAATCCCTTTATACAAGCCCTTAATACATTTATTGGATTAGATGATCCTAAAGATTTAGCGACTACATCTTTAATTCCAACTACTTCACATGCGGCTCTAATAGCTCCTCCAGCTATAATTCCCGTTCCTGATGGTGCAGCTCTTAATAGAACTTTACCAGCACCATCTTTGGATAATACATCGTGGTGTAAAGTTCTTCCATCTCTTAAAGGTATTTTAAACAAATTATTTTTTGCTGTTTGGGTAGCTTTTTTAATTGCATCAGGAACTTGTTTGGCTTTAGCATGACCTACACCAATGGAACCTGCAAAATTTCCAACTACTACAAGAGCAGAAAATGCAAACCTTCTACCTCCTTTTACAACTTTTGTTATTCTGTTTATTGAGACTAATTTATCTTTAAATTCAATATTATCCATAAAGTTAACTAAAAAATTAAACCTCCTTTTCTTAGTGCTTCAGCAAAGAATTTGATTCTACCATGATATTTATATCTGCCTCTATCAAAATAGACTTTGGTAATTTTTTTTTCTACCGCTTTTTTGCTTAATTGGTCAGCAACAATTAAAGATTGATCTTTACTTTTCTTTTTTCCAGGATCTTTTTTTACTGATGTTGCTGATATTAAAGTTTTGTTATTAATATCATCAATTATTTGAGCAGAAATATTTTTTGAAGATCTAAATATAGCCAATCTATACCTTTCAGTATTTACTTTTTTAAGTTTTTTTCTTACTCTTTGTGCTCTTTTTTTATGAATAGATTTATCCATTTTATTTCTTTTTACCTTCTTTTCTTAGAACGTATTGACCTCTCTCTTTAATTCCTTTTCCTTTATATGGCTCAACAGGTTTAAGTTTTTTAATTTCTGAAGCAACTTTGCCAACAAGTTCTTTGTCAATGCCGAAGATTTTTATTATAGTGCTTTTTTCAATTGTAACTTTTATACCTTCCGGAATTTTATATGAGACATCATGGCTAAAACCTATCTGCAAATTTAGTAAATTTCCCTTTAAATTTGCTCTAAAACCAACTCCACTTAACTCTAAAGTTTTCTCATGACCTTTTGAAACACCTTCCAATGCGCTATTAATAATACTTCTTGTAGAACCCCAGATAATACTTGATTCATCATTTTTTTTTATGAGTTTTATAACAAAATTTTTACCATCTTCTATCGTTGTCGTGAAGATTTTATCATTAATTGTTAGTTCCCTTGAGCCTTTTGGTCCAGTTAAAGTTACCTTACCACTTTCAACTTTAATTTTTGTATCTTTTGGTATTGGTATTGGCTTTTTTCCTAATTTAGACATTCTAAAACACCCTACAAATTATTTCGCCGCCAATTTTTTTCTCTCTAGCTGTATTATCTGACATTACACCCATGGATGTAGATACTATTGCTATTCCTAGGCCACTTTGTATTTTGGGAATGCTATCAGCTTTTGAATAAATTCTTCTACCTGGTTTTGATATTCTTTTAATCTCTTTTATAACCGGTACTCCATTATTATATTTTAAATCTACCAATAATGATTTTTTATTATTGTCATTTGAAAGAATCTTATAATTAGATATATATCCCTCGTCTTTTAAAACATCTAAAATTTTTGCTCTAAATTTCGAATTGGGAATACTAACATTATTTAAAGCTCTAAGTTGAGCATTTCGAATTCTTGTTATCATATCTGATATCGGGTCTGTCAAACTCATAATCCTCCTTTAATTACCAACTTGATTTAGTCATACCAGGAATTTTTCCACTAGAAGCAAGATCTCTAAGGGCTATTCTTGATATTCTTAACTTTCTATAAACTCCATGTGGCCTGCCTGTTATTTCGCATCTATTTCTAATTCTATTTCTTGCAGAATTTCTTGGAATTTTTGCTAATTTCAACTGTGCTTCAAACCTTTCTGTTAAAGGTAGTTTTTTATTCTTAATAATTTTTTTAAGACTTTCTCTTTTTTTTAAATATTTTTTTGAAAGTCTTATTCTTTTTAAATTTCTCTGTATTGCGCTTGTTTTTGCCATATTAATTTATATCCTTCTTGTCTATTTTTTTAATAAATGGAAAATTCATTTCTTCTAATAAGGCTAAAGCTGCTTTCTTGTCACCGCCAGAAATTGCTATTGTAATATCCATTCCTCTAATTCTATTAACTTTATCAAAATTAATTTCTGGAAATATAATATGTTCTTTTATCCCGAAGCTGTAATTTCCAAATTTATCAAATCCTTTTGCACTTAAACCTTGAAAATCTTTAATTCGTGGCAAGGCAATATTTACCAGTCTGTCAATAAATTCGTACATTTTGTTTGATCTTAAAGTGACTTTTATACCTGCTGATGTGCCCTTCCTAGTTTTAAAATTTGAAATAGATTTCTTAAATTTTGTTACTACCGGAAACTGTCCACTAATTAAAGCCATGTCTTCAACGCAGTTCTGGACAATCTTTTTATCAGCACCGTCAGCTCCAAGTCCCATATTTAAAACTATCTTTGTAGCTTTAGGTACCATGAGTTTGTTTTTCATAGAAAATTTTTTCTGCAAATTTTCTACTATCTTTTTGTTATAAAACTCTTTTAATCTTGGTGTCATTTTTTATTCTCCGTTTTCTTTGTATTTTTCTTAGTTTCTTCTAAAATTTTTAAATTTGAAATATGAATAAAATTTTCCTTAGATATAATTCCACCTTTTTTTTCCTTTGTTGTTTTTTCATGTTTTTTAATCATATTTATTCCTTTGACCTTAGCTTTATTCTCACTTTTTAGTATTTCAATAATTTGTCCTTTTTTACCTTTATCTTTGCCGCTAATCACTTCAACTTGTTGTCCATTTCTTATCATTTTTACAAAACCTCCGGCGCTAGTGAGATTATCTTTGTTTGACCCTTAATTCTCAATTCTCTTGTTACAGGACCAAATATTCGTGTTCCAATAGGTTCTCCCTTATCATCAATTAAAACAACTGCGTTATTATCAAATTTAACAGAACTACCATCGACTCTATGAATTGAATATTTTGTTCTAACTACAACAGCTTTTTGAACTGTACCTTTCTTTACTTTGCCATTAGGTATAGCTTCCTTAACACTAACTACAATGCTGTCACCTATTGATGCATATCTTCTTTTAGATCCGCCTAAAACTTTTATGCATTCAACTATTCGAGCTCCCGTATTATCGGCAACATTTAATTCAGTTTGAACTTGTATCATTTATTTAATACCTGCCATTTTTTTTTCTTAGAGAAAGGTTTGCTTTCAATAATTTTAACAAAATCTCCAACTTTATGTATATTTTTCTCATCATGAACGTGATATTTTTTTGAAGAGGTAACTACCTTATCAAAGAAATGATGTGCATATCTTCTTTTAACCAAAACTACAATAGTTTTGTTATTTTTGTCTTTAATAACTTGTCCGTTCAATATTTTTTTTGTCATATTATTTTTTCTTATTTAATTTAGTTAATATTTTAGCTAAGTCTTTTTTTAACCCAGAAATTTTAGATGTATCTTCAAGCTGACCATTAATTTTCCTAAACCTGAAATTAAATAGATCTTTTTTTATTGAATTAAATTTATTTTTTAGTTCGTCTTGTGTCATTTTTTCTACATCTTTGTTTTTCATAATTAAAATCTCTTAATAAATTTAGTTTTAATTGGTAATTTTGCTGAGGCTTTATATAATGCTATTCTGGCAGTTGGTTCATCTACTCCATCTACCTCGAAAATAATTCTTCCTGGTTTAACTCTACAAGCATAATACTCAGGTGCCCCTTTCCCCTTGCCCATTCTTACTTCTGTAGGTTTTTTTGATACAGGTATATTAGGAAATATTCTTGTCCAAACTTTACCTGTTCTTTTCATATATCGAGTTAGCGCAACTCTTGCAGCTTCAATTTGTTTTCCTATAATTCTATCAGGTTGAAGAGCTTTTAATCCATATTGACCATAGTTTAAAACGGAAGCTCTTACGGCATTACCATGAATTCTTCCTTTGTGTGCTTTTCTAAATTTTGTTCTTGTTGGTTGTAACATTTCCTTTATCCTTTATATTTTTGTTGCTTTTTTCAGAAAAAATCTCTCCTTTATAAATCCAGACTTTTACACCTATAATTCCATATGTAGTCAAAGCTTCAGCTTCTGCATAGTCAACATCAGCTCTAAATGTGTGCAAGGGTACGCTTCCTTCTCTTAACCATTCTGTTCTAGCTATTTCGTTACCAGCTAATCTTCCAGCCAAACAAACTCTGATACCTTTTGCTCCTAATCTAAGAGCAGATTGCATTGCTCTCTTCATTGTTTTTCTAAATGCTATTCTTTTAACTAATTGTTGAGCTATATTTTCAGCTACAAGATAAGAATTCAACTCAGGTTTTTTAACTTCTTTAATATTTAAACTTATTTCAGTGCTTGATATTTTAGAGAGTTGTTTTTTAATTTTATCGATATCAGAACCTTTTTTTCCAATAACAAAGCCTGGACGTGAGGTATAAATTGAAACAATGCATTTTTTTGAGGTTCTCTCAATAAAAACATTTGAAACTCCAGAATTAACAACGTTTTCTTTTATATAAGATCTAATCTTGTAATCTTCAATTAAAAATTTTCCATAGTCACGTTTCTTAGAGAACCAAACAGAGTCCCAGCCTCTATTAATTCCTAATCTTAAACCAATTGGATTAACTTTTTGTCCCATGTGTTTCCTCTTTATTTTTTAATTTTTCAGATAATATAATAGTTAAATTTGAATATGGTTTTTTAATACCGCTAGCTCTTCCTTTTGCTCTAGCTCTAAATCTTTTAAGAACAATGGATTTTCCAACATACGCCTCTGCTATATACAAATTGTCTATATCAAACTGATTATTGTTTTCAGCGTTTGCTATAGCAGATTGGACTGTCTTTTTTATTTCAAAAGCAATACGTTGTTTTGCAAAAGACAAATCTCTAACTGCGGTGTCAACTTTTTTTCCTCTAATGTTTTTTAGTAATAAATTTATTTTTCTAGGGCTCGATCTAACATTTCTATTAACGGCTTTTACAGTATTTTTATTTTTTTGCATTTGATCCTGCTTCCTTAGTTGGTTTTGGAGCTGTTGGTGTTACGGCTTTTGTAACTGGTGCCTTAGTAGTAACGGTGCCTACTGCAGCTGTCTCAGCAGCCTTTTTATCAGCTGGGGTATGTC
>Ga0208764_10002417_pt1 | contig 11735 bp, 3 predicted proteins | sample ETNtaG_18_FD_185762 | JGI IMG/M metagenome (GOLD analysis project Ga0208764, IMG submission 185762) | Marine microbial and viral communities from oxygen minimum zone, Eastern Pacific Ocean - ETNP201302SV91 (SPAdes) (version 2) | ecosystem: Environmental > Aquatic > Marine > Oceanic ... | reverse complement strand
TTGACCTTGTCCTTGACCTTGTCCTTGACCTTGTCCTTGACCTTGGCCTTGACCTTGGCCTTGACCTTGACCTTGACCTTGGCCTTGACCTTGTCCCTGACCCTGACCCTGTCCTTGGTCATTGGATTCGCCGCCACCTTGGGTGCCGCCGTCTCCGCTGCCTGTTTCAGCGTCTTGGTAGTCTGGATCGTAGGCGTCGGGGATTCCGTCGCCGTCTGAGTCCGAGTACTCACCGTCATTTGGGTCGTTAGGGAAAGGATCAGAACTATCTGGACGACCGTCGCCATCAGTGTCCGCGCTGTTAGGGTTGGTCCCTTGCGCGTACTCTTGGGCGGCTGATAGTCCATCATTGTCAGCGTCACTGTTAGCGTCGCCACCGTTGTTTGGGTTTAGGCCATGATTGACCTCCCATCCATCAGGTAGACCGTCGCCATCAGAGTCTGGCTTTGTCATATCCGTTCCTTGCGATTGTTCTTCAGCGTTGGTTAGACCATCGCCGTCCCAATCGGCACCGCCATCAGACGGGTCGAGTGGGTCAGTTCCGTCACCACTGACAACGGACGATGCCGTCATCAGGACGAGGAAAATCGCTACTAGCATGCTCAGGTTCTTCTTTCGGTTGTTCATGTTTTTTCACTTCCTTTTTTTTATTGTAAACCATTTTCAGAGAACCCACCGTTCTCTCTTTCCAGGATGATGCCCGTATAGGCTGACAATCTCTGGGGGATTTGTGGGTACATTGCTGACACTAGGGCTTTCGCGGGTTCTGGCGAGAAATGTGGTGCGTCTCCACGCGTAGACGGAGTTAATCCGTATCCCACATTGTCTCGCAGTCGTTTGTTTTTGCCTCCAATCAAGCGGTTCAGCTTCAGTTCGGTCTTAGAGAACCCGATGTTCCCTCTGCCATAGTCTAACGATTTTCCCTATTTGAACAATGCGATTGTTCGCCTCACTTACCCCGAAGGTTACCTATGGTGTAAGTTGTCTTAACTGTGCATTGAATTTTGTAGTTCGCAAGAAAAAAAGTACAGGAGTCACTAAAGTTGCAAGAATGAGTAATACCAAAGTCAATTTCGACCATAATTCTAACTCTTGGAAATACAAGACCCAAAGCCCCCAACAGGATATTAGCCAAAATAGCATACCATATCGCCTAGCATATAGGGCCATACGAGCTTTTGCTGTTTGTTCGTCATAAAGTGCTGGTGCTTCGTCCGCAGTGAGGTATCCTTTCTCGACTCCGCAACGCACACATACCAAATGACGTGGTCCAATTCCATCAATAAATTGGGCGCTTGGGTACGCACAACGACAATGTCGGCAGGTGGGCATTGGTACGTCGAACAAAGGACGTTTCTTGAACACTTCGCACATTCACAGTGCAAGAAATTCTCTAAACAACTCAATCCCATCCACTGAACCTGAAGATTCAGGGTGGAATTGTACACCCCTTATGGGGAGGGATTTATGATTAACTGCCATAATCAATGATTGGCTATTTTGATCTAACGCAGTTATCTCAAGTGGTGATTCCGTCACTTGTTTCTTCTTTGGATTCAATATTAAACTATGATAACGGGTCATTGTTAATTGCTTATTTTTCATTTCAATATTCTCAGGCACTCCATGTACTGCACCCAATGGAGAAGGGGTCAAAGGCCATCCTGCGGCAACGCCAATCGCTTGATGGCCTAAACAAATTCCAAGCAATGGGGGCGATTCGCCTTTCAACGCAAATTGTGCAAGCCCCATTGTCAATTTCGATTGTTCCGGGCGTCCGGGACCCGGTCCAAGGATGATGTGAGTTGGATTCAATGACTCAATAAGATGAGTTGCACTAAGTGTCCCTGTTCTACCTGGGACAATAATGACTTCCGCGCCTAAAGATGCGAACGCGTGAACAATATTCCATGAAAATGAGTCAAGATTATCAATGAATACAACTCTTTTATTCACAGGTTTATCCAATAAATCTCCTTCTTTCCAAACACGAGGTGGTATTGTTTCAGGTGTACTGAGTGAAAGGAGGCTCGGATCTCGGTTTGCCATAATACGTCTAATTACAGGAGTGACTAACGGGATTGGATGCAGGCTTACTGCATCGGTGCCTTGAACTGAATTTGAAACCCTGCCAATTGGTGAATATCCCCACGCAGCTTGACAAAGGGCCTGTGCTTTCCATTTTGCTTCTTCAACTTCCTCAATTGGATTTGATTCAATGACCAAACCCCCACCTGCTTGCACTGTTGCATGCCACTTATCTGCAACTTGACGGGCTTCCAATGTTCTAATGAGAATGTTCCACTCTGAAATACCGGTTCGAGGGTCGATGTGACCAATTGATCCTGTCCAAACTCGCCGCGGCTTTTCTTCAATTTCATCAATTGCAGCTATCGTAGCACTCTTCGGGCAACCGGTGATACTACCTCCAGGAAAAATCGAATGTAACGCATCAAAGCCATCGAATCCTTCGCGCAGAGTTCCTTCAATTTCACTTACCATATGTTGTACATTAGGATATGATTCAATGCGCCATCTTTTCCACTGTATGCTCCCTGACTTGCAAATTCGCCCCAAATCATTGCGCTCTAAATCAACCAACATTAGATGCTCAGCAATTTCCTTCTGACTACCAACCAATTCGCCTCTTAGGTTAGCATCATGCTCTGCATCATATCCTCGTGGACGGGTGCCTTTAATTGGTCGAGTTGAAACTTTTCTGCCGTCTTGTCTTAGGAGTAGTTCTGGACTACTACTCGCTACTGCGAGGTTCATGTCAGGAGCATGTAACCATGCAGCACAAGGTGCAGGATTTGATTGCACTAATCGTTCAAAAATATTCCATGGGGATTCGATTGGTCCAGTCCAAGTACGGCCATAATTGAGTTGATAGAGTACACCTTCTCTGATTGCTTCTTGTGTACGACGGACTTTTGCTGCATGCATTGAATCGGATTCTGTGTTTGGTGAATGGGATTTCACAATTGATGTAGGTGCCCTATTAGGAATTGGTTCATTCAGAATTGGTTCAACTTGTCTTTTCCAAGGATCTCCCTTTATGCTTGAATGAACTTCTAAGCGATTTTCAGTACGGTTGTGCAAAATCCATCTATCTGAGCGGTATAGTATCATCAAAACTTCCCCCTCATCAGGAGGATGTCGTAATTTCAATGGTTCCGTAAATTGTACCATGTCATAAGTCAACAATCCTGCCAAACCACCAGGTTCGAATTCCAAGGTTTTGCCATCGCTCAATATTGTAGCACATTTTCGTAACCCTTCAGCCAATCCAATTGATTGACAAATTTCATCCGTCTTCCAACCATCTTCCCAAAATTGGAATTCAATAGTGACTAGGGAGGGGTTTTCCGCAATAGTCAATTCTCCCTTGAGAGGGGATTTTTGGTCGTTTAAAATCGGTATATCAACACGTGAAGGTTGGCGAACGATGAATCGCCTTGTTGCTGGACCCATTAGCATACTTTTTCTAGCCAAATCACTTTGTGGGCCACCTGAATGCAACAATAATTCATCAGGTGCTCCAAATCTAGCACCATAGAGGCCTGCAACTCTCAGATGAGCAAGGATATCAAGAGTGAGATTATCGCTATTCTCAACTGCACTGAGTACCCTCATAACAATCACTCCAGCCTATTCCAAGCATCATTAAGCGCTATTTCGAACTCTTTACTACACGTTTCATACAAAGGACCTGGTGATTGAGTTCCTACTGGTTGACCATCGATTTCACCAAGCCATGCAACGCCCACGCCAGTTCCTACAACAATTACTTCTCTAGATCGGCCAAGAAGTTTTTCAGTCAAACGTGCATATCGAAATGGAATTCCTGCTGCTTCAATAGCGGGCTTCAAAATACCAAGGGTGATTGAGTCAATCCCTCCACCTTCGGGGCTGGGTGCATAGGCTACACCATCGATATCCAAAATGAGAGGAGTGCATCTATCACCATCCACAACAGCACCATCGTGAACCAATAATGCAAGGTCCGCTCCCCCGTTTTCTGCCTTTAATCGTGCATCAGAATAACCACTCCATGCAGCATGTTTGGTGCCTTGGACACTTTTGGGGAACCTTGGAGCTGGTTCAGATAGAGCACTCAATGGAGATTGGTTATATTGTGACATTCTCAAAGTTAATTCAATTTGGCCGTTTTTATTCAATTGAATTCGACAGAGGTTTCCCTCGCCTGTTGGCGATATGGAAGCAATATCTTGTTGGATGTTTACTGGCCATTCAATACCAACTCTCTCTGCATGTTTACGAAGGCGAGTTAAATGCTCATCCAGCCAAGCGACACGACCATTATCCCAACGTAATGTTGTAAAAACGGAGGCGCCAACTGATGTGGTCGCATCCATCGCAATCGGTTTCGGGAAAGCCGTACTATGCTTCAAGTCATGCACGAGGCAAAGCCGTATCAGAGCAAGTCATCAAGGAACGATGTGTCAATATCGTCACCTTTCGATGAAGCATTGCCAAGCAAATCATTTGCGAGATCGTCAATACTTGATTCTGGTGTCGTATTTCGTGGTGCAAATCCTGCATTTGAGTCGACTGAACTAGGTGTTGTCGCAACTGTTGGAGTTGATTCAATACTACTTGCAGCAGGAATTAATGTATCTGCGAAATCTACTTCAGGGGTCATGGGGGTTCCTGTTCCATCATCTCCACTCCAATCTTCCAATTGCAATTCCCAATTTGGCGTTGCGTGTTTCAATGGGTCATAGCGTGGTTTCCGCAATCTAACTACTAATATCAAACTGAGCAAGGCTATCATCGCTGCAAGAATTGCAAGCAATGCAATTTCCATCACACTGAGGCTTTGCCACCATGCGCCAGAGCCTTCTTCATTCAAATCTTCATCTTCAGCCGAAGCTTGTCCAGGCTGCCAAACAGGCACCATCACAGATTCAACACCAAAGCGATTTACTTGGCCGTCTGAAACCACTACTGACACGTACCAAACCTGGTTATTTACCAAGTCGAAAGTTGTGGCATTCATTGTTAACCGTGTATTTTGGATATAATCTTCTGTTACCAACAATGCAAAGCGGTTGTCAACATACTCCTCATCGCTGATATGGACATAGTAGCCTTGCACTTGAGGGTCCCTAGTCTCATTCCACGTGATTACAACATCCGTACCTGGACCATTCCATGAAGCATTGATGCCTAATACTTCAGGGAGATGTAGCCCTGGATCTTCTAAACTGTTATTCACAGGCATTGCATTGACGTCATTTAGATTCGTTCGCCAAGCGTTACCAGCCGTGTCAACAGGTACAACTGTGATCCACAACATCACACCAGGTGTGATTGGGATTCCACCTGAACGAGATTCTAATTCAATTGGTTGTGGAGTGTCGCGAGATACATTCATTGCAACTGGTCGGATTCCCACTTCTCCAAATGGTATACCATCAGCATAGATTTCGTAATGATCTATGTCACTTGCTTGACTTTCTTCAAACCAAACCCACAAACCATCGCCATTGTCATTTGGTCGATCTTCGACTTCAAGTCCCTCAATACGATCTGGTGCAATTTGATCTGCTGAATTATCGATGGGTGTAACCAATACCATGTGATCTGATAGACGAGTGAGGAAGGCATTTCCTTTGATGTCGTGAATTGTTACAGTTATCCAAATCGGTTTACCAGGAATAATTTCAGAAGGTGTTGATGTTTCCAAGGTTTCACCATACAATGCAGTTTCAACAACAATTTGCATTTGACCATCGAAGGTTTGGCTTTGCTGTGGAATCTGCATTAGGCCACAGGCGCTAGGGTCATCAATACATTCAACCCACTTGATTGCTACATCGTTCAGTGGTTGTTCACTGGCCCAAACAACATAGAATGCAAAGTCATCAACGCCCGTTGGGGTCCATTCTACATCGACTGCAGTCCCATCATCATCTGGGTGATCCCAAGCCATCAATCCTTCGACGCGTGGTGGTGGGTTGATTCCTAAATTATCTTGAACACTGAATACTGAAACCCACGTGAGATTGAAATGATCAACATTGCCCCACTTGTCAGAAGCGACTACGGTAATCCAATACAATTGTTGATCGATGATTATCGATTCACCTATTTTTGAAATTATAGTACCATTAATTTCACAGTCAGGGACGATTGCTGCAATTTCAGCATCATCTGCCCATAAGGGGGGTTCTTCTGATACCACCGGTGTAGCGAATATTGTGTACCAAGCGCAATCATTCTCCGTATTTGGTGTCCATGAAACATTAATCCTTCCACCTTCATCGTCTGGAGTGTCCCATGCAGCAATATCACTTACAGGGTCAGGGGCAATTCCATCATCAATTCCACCTGTTGGGACAACTGGCCCTACAATCGTTGCATTTTCAGGGTCATGTTGGCCACTTTCATCAACGCAAGTTAATGCTACCCAATAAGGACGGCCTTCTTCAAGAGATAACGATGTGTTATTTCCAGCATCGTTAGCTAATTCAACGTAATCAAGCAACCCAACTGCGTTGCTTATTGGTGTAGGGCTTGCCCAAATTCGTGTGACGTCTGCATCCAACTCAGTACATGGACTCCATTCAATGAATAAATCTCCATCATCTCCGTCCAAAAATGGACCTGCATTTGCCCATTCAGGAGGCATTGGAATTTCATTCGTAGGGATTGCTGGACCTATCGGATCACTAGGTTCACCAATGGTGCCATCTGGGTATTCAATTACGACTACGGCCCAGTAGGGCACACCATCAATCAATGGCTGACCTGCATGAGAATTCAATTCAATCGTGTCTCGTTGCCAATTTGTATAACGCCCGTCCCATGTCGTCCCCAGTAAGTCAGAAGATGTTGGGGCGCTTGTCCAATTACTATTCGGACGCAAATATATCTGATACGCATTGAAAGAGTGGTCTTGTGTTACTGTCCACTGAGCAATCAATGTGCCCCCTCCATCTTCAGGGCGATCGAAGAGATCAATCATCTCACTTGGAGATTCTGTTCTTACCCAGTCATAGGTTAGTCGAACTTCAAGAGAGCCGTTAACTGGTGATTGTAGTTGAATATGTAATGAGCGCCCCATTGAAGTCAATACACTATTATCAATAGCAACTTGTACTGTTGTTTGGAGATTACTATTCAAGGCCGCTAAATCCCATGAACCTGAATAATTTAGTCGAGTGCTTGCCACCCACGTTGCTGCACCCGATACTGGACTAGACAGTGTAAGCATGTCTTGTGTCACTGGGATATTTCCTGGGCCTGCTGTTCCAAAAGCCGGAATAGACACGGCATTACTTGAATTAATCAAGGTAATTTTGTTACCCGGCCGTGCTTCATCAGTTGCATCTAAAGAACTTCCAGAACTTCCGCCTAAAGTAATCGTTAATGGGTCAGCACGTCTCATGGAAGACCTGTCAATCTCAATGAAACTAGGGTGGCCGCTCCATACATGTAAGCCATCCATCCCAACAATGTACACACCATTAGAAGAAATTGTTCCGGCGGAGAGACCGGCATATGAAATCAATTGAGTGGAAGGATGTAATCCAGTTGTCACATCAATCAAATCAACACCCATGCTGGAAATTGCAATTATATTTTGGCCGTCGCTATCCATGTGCTGTATCGGCCACGACGACAATCCTGAAATTGAGACTCCTTGCTCCATTTCGTTACCAGATGCATTCCAATGCATCAATGGTTCAGCGTCAGTTCCAATGTGGATACCCCACCAATCACTAGCTAATGCAGTGATGCCGTTGCTTGGTAATATGTCGACTAACGTTGTGTCTAGAACTGTATAAACAACACCAGGAGGGCTTGTTGGAGTTACTGGAACAACTTCGCTAAATCCGGGTCGTGTTGGGCCCTCTCCGTTGTGACTAACGAAAAGAGTAGTAATTCCTGTTGCAGGATCTATAATCTTGGCAATGCCATTAACTGAGTCTCCAACCAAACCCTGGTTGCGGCCGTACATTTGTCCAAGGCCAAGGCCAGGTTCGTATGACATCAAACCGGAAGGCGTGCCAATCAGGAGGATACCGTTGTCTGAATCGAGATGTGTGATGAATGGAGTTGGTAAACCATCGGCGGTTGTCATTGGGTCTTCCCAATCATCTGCTGATAAATTCCAAACACCAATTCCAGCAAGTGTTGCAATGTAAACTAAATCACCAATCTTCTCGAAATCTCGGACAAAATTACTCGGCAGGCCTGCTGAAATGCGGCCGGCACCCCATTGTCCTGTAGAGGTGTCATATCGTTGGACTCCAGCAGCTGTTGAAGGTGTTCCCATTAAACCCACAATTAATTCATTACCATACCAAGTCAAACCGTCCATTTGCCCATGCAATGGATATCCTGTGAAGGTATAATTGCCACTTACCAAATCGATTTGGTGTAAACCTAACCCTGTAGTTGTAATCCACAGAGTGTTCCCATCAAGTGTAATTTCATTGACCAATTCAGCATTTAGGTTCCATGCACGAGTCCATTCAATACTCCCATTAGACTGATACTCACCTTCAAGAATTGCTGTACCATATGTCGAAGTAAAGTCATCTATTGGTACTGCCCAAATATGGGTTGAGTTGCCTGTGAATTCTGCGATTCTACCTGTAGAAAGTGTTGCGAGATTATCCCATGCACCAGGGTTCAAACCATTTCCATTTAGGTTGTCAACTCGATTATATCCACTTGCTCCACCAGCCCGGCCAACTGCAAATTCAAATGTCTGACCTGGGACAAGATCAATGCTAGTTGCTTCTGCATCCGTACTGAATGGAATAACGGCCGTTACAATTTGCCCGGTTGTGGAAATATATGTGATTCCTCCGCCATCATAGTGTCCAACCAATAAACTACCAAGTTGATACTGCATTGCACCAGGGAAAATTGGTTCACTTACCACGTTGTCATCTTCGTCTAATGTTGCAAGGAATTGTTGATTGACATAATCATAGCGAGCAATGGACCCATCGTCTTCTTCAAATCCGATGTAGGTGATTTGGTAAGCATCATCACACGCAATGGCAACGGGATTGTCATGAGGCAATCCCCCTGCGCCCTGATTCCAATCCGATAGCCAATTTCCTGTCGATAAATCATAGCGAGCAACGCCTCCTTGGCTACCCCATCCAGCCCACCGATTCAATGCCACATGAACAATATCATTGCAAATACCGATATCAGCGCCATACCCTTCAGGAACTTGCCCACTACCTACATCATGAACTGTCCACTGATTTGATGTTCCATTGAGTTGCAATATCTTCGAATTACGATTCCAGCCTGACGTGGCCATTGTAGAAACCCACAGATCATCCCCTATTGTTTCCATTGAGTATACGGCATCCTCAACATTGTTGGGTAAACCATTGTTGGAAGTCCATTCAGATAACCAAGTATTGCTTGAATAGTTGTACCGAGAGATGCCGTCTTCTGTACCAAAGAGTACTGTACCATCCCATGTCGCGATTCCTCTGATTGGACCCTCGAGAACGGAATCATCCCATGAACGCACAAGGTTTCCATTCATGTCAACCTGATGTAAGGGGGTATTCCCATATGCTGCATAAAGATGGCAATTTGTGGGTGTAGGGTTACAGTCACCTGCAAATTGTGCATTTACTCGCTCAACTTGTCCTTTAGCTTCAATTGAGTCCATCCATGCCCCACTGGTATGATTCCAACGAACCATGTGGCCATCTCCTTGCCACCAATTAGTTGGAGATATTCCAAAATGAATGATGTCTCCAACTGCACCCATTCCATGGACCAAGGCTGAGTATCCTTCTGAGTTACCCACATCCAATGTACTGAGTTGAGTCATGTTAATTATATCATAACGGTAAATATTATCGTTTGATGAATATCCATTATTTCCAAATCGGACCTGCATGTAATACATCGTATCGCCAACGATTACTAGCTCCCCGGGCTCTTGGTTGGAAAGTGTGATTCCACCTGAATTACTTCCTGAGTCCCAATCTTTTTCGAGCGTTGCATTGACAACATCAATGAGGTTGAGTCCCATATCGCCTCCAACCCAAATGCGGTTTGGATTAATGTCCTGAACCATGGCTGTAACTCCATTGCTTTCAATGAGATTAGAAGTTACAGCGTCCCATGGGGAAAGCCATTCATCTGTAACCAAATCATATCGAAGAATACCTATTCCATCATAGCCCAAATATGCCACGTCGCCAATGACGATGACTTTTGCATTACCTGAATTAACTCCTGCTTCCCAACTCTTAATCACTGAATCATTGGTTACATCTATGACTCCTGCCCCTTCATTTTGGCCGACCCAAATTCGGTTGGGTTCAATCAATTCTATCGCATAGGTATCTTCCCCAGGAAGTCCATCTGGGTTATCATCCCAGCACTTTTGGAATTGAAGACCTGATCTAGTCCACTGACAAACACCTGTTTCAGTAGCAGCATAGATGTGCTGATTATCGAAATCCCAGTCATAAAATTGATCTGCTCGTTCATTTCCAGTGTTACCCATATTAGACCAACCGCTAGATGTGTGCTGTGCACCCCCATTGTTTGTACCAACAAGTACAGTACCGGGAGTGAGAATTGCAAGGGAAAGAACATTGTTTGATGGAATTTGGTTAGATTGACCTGGTCCATTCCCTCCCGTTCTTTGCCATAGTCCTGTTTGCTCACCAGTTGACATATCGTAAACGAGAACGCCAAACCCATACATCCCAAGATAAAGTGTGGAGCCGTCAATGGCAATAGGCATTGCATCAACATCGTCCATTCCTGTTGATGTCCAAGGAGTCAGCAAAGTGGAATTTACAATATCTATTCTCTCAACTCCGTCATTGTTTGTGCCCGCATAAGCGATACCTCCTCGGACTGCTAAGGCAGTAATATCATTTGAATTGAGGCCATTAAATTCGGTCCATGTTTGAGGAACTGTTGAATTAGTAGGATCTATGACAGAAATACCTGCAAAAGGGTGCATGGAGATGATTTGACCTGTGGCCGACTCGTAGGCTAGGTCTCCAACCTCACTAGAGGAAAGGCCGTCGGCTGTAACCCACTGTGCTGCATTTTCAGAAATTACTGTGGTGCCATTAATTGTAATCATTATGACTCCAGAACTTTCGCTTCCGATGAAGATGTTCGTGCCATCGGTTGCAATACACTGAATGGCACTTGAGTAAGGCGCTGAGTTACCAGTCAATGGATTCAACCATCGATTATTATTCATATCAAAGCGCTCAACCTTTTCACCGGCCGCAATGTAAATTATTCCATTTAGTTCAATTGCATCACGCATTTGATCTTCGCTTGGACCCGTTGCAAAAATCATTTGATCCCATGAACCTTGAGAAATACCATGACTGGGTAATGAGGGATGAAGTACTGCAAATGTTCCAGAAGAGTCACCGACCAAAACACTGTGATTTGAGGGTGAACGAGAGCCGCCGTGAGGCCAAGGAATTAGAGAATCTCCTACTTCCCGAGATAGGGACAAATCTGTCATTGTCCATGCATTCGTAAAGGACAAACTTGTGGTATTGTATGCATGTATCGTATCGCCTGCAAGAATGTGGACCCAACCGTCGATTGAGGAAAGTGAGGCGATTGAGTTGCTTGCAAGCCAATTTCCGTTAGTCCAAGTTGCAAGCCATGAATTTGTAGATACATCGCGACGTGATACTCCTGAATCAGCTGTAGCAATCAACAAGTGGGAACCG
>Ga0208764_10002415_pt1 | contig 11737 bp, 13 predicted proteins | sample ETNtaG_18_FD_185762 | JGI IMG/M metagenome (GOLD analysis project Ga0208764, IMG submission 185762) | Marine microbial and viral communities from oxygen minimum zone, Eastern Pacific Ocean - ETNP201302SV91 (SPAdes) (version 2) | ecosystem: Environmental > Aquatic > Marine > Oceanic ... | reverse complement strand
CATTTTTAAACCCTTCAATAATTGCAGATCCATACCCATTGTTTTTTTGTATAACCAATTTACAATTGAATTTTTTTGCAATTTCAACGGAATTATCAAATTCACTATCTACAATTATAATTATTTCTCCAATTAAAAAATTTTTATTTACTTCTAAAAGTACTGTTTCAAGACTTTCAACCTCATTCTTAGCTGGTATTATTAAAGATATTTTTTTAGTCATGTATCTATCAATTAATTCTAATATTCATTAATTTTTTGGTGTTTACAAATAAAAGTTTTAGGATATAAAACTTTTGCCTGGTGATTATTGCGAAAGTGTAATACCCGATCCCATTCCGAACTCGGAAGTCAAGCCTTTCTGCGCCGATGGTACTTTGTCTTAAGACATGGAAGAGTAGGTCATTGCCAGGCTTTAAAAACATTATGAAAATTAAAAGCTCATTAAAATCCTTAAAAAAAAGAGACTTAAACTCCAAACTAGTTAGGAGAAGAGGACGTATATATATAATAAATAAAAAAAACCCCAAGTATAAAGCTAGACAAAAGTAATCTTCAATTTCTTATGATAATTGGTTCAGTATCAGAAAATAGAGATTTAGAGAAAAGAATATCGATAACTCCAGAAATTGCAAAAAAATATATTGGTTTGGGGTTTAAGGTTCAGCTAAGTAAAAATTATGGAAAGCATTTGGGTTTTGAAGATAAAGAATATATCGATTTTGGAGTTACTTTTATTGATAATGATAAATCTTTAATAGAAAATTCAGACATTATAATTCAAATGAGTTTATTAGATGAAAATAAAACTTCTTTTTTAAAATCTAATCAAACATTTATTGGTGTTTTAAACCCATTTGAAAATCAAAATAAACTTGAAGAATTAGCAAAAAAAAAAGTTAATCTATTTTCTTTAGAACTATTGCCTAGAATTACCAGAGCTCAGTCTATGGATATACTTTCTTCACAAGCAAATTTAGCTGGTTACAAGGCTGTAGTTGAATCGTTTTCAACTTATGAAAAAGCTATACCAATGATGATGACCGCAGCTGGAACTATTCCTGCGGCAAAAGTTTTAGTTGTTGGTGCTGGAGTAGCAGGTTTGCAAGCAATAGCTACTGCAAAAAGAATGGGAGCAATTGTATTTGCCACAGATGTAAGGATGGCTTCAAAAGAACAAGTGGAAAGTTTAGGAGGAAAATTTTTAACTGTAGATGGAGCTGAAAATTTAGAAACAAAAGGGGGGTATGCAAAAGAGACATCTGAAGAATTTAAAAAAAAGCAAGAAGAATTATTAAGTGAAACTCTTAAAAAAATTGATATTGTGATTTGTACAGCATTGATACCAGGAAAAAGAGCTCCATTAATTATTAAAGAAAACATGTTAGGAAATATGAAGCCAGGATCGGTAATTTATGATTTAGCAGCTGTACAAGGAGGCAACGTAGCATTTGTTCAGATAGATAAGATTGTTGAAAAAAATGGAGTTAAAATAATGGGTGAAAGAAATATATTAAACAAATTACCTGTATCTTCTTCTAGTCTTTACTCAAAAAATGTATTTAATTTTGTTTCAAATTTGTATGACAAAGAAAATAAAAAAATTAATATTAATTTAGAGGATGAAATTATTGCTAAAACAATAATAAAGTAAATTTATGGAGATAGACCCATTTATATTTAGATTTAGTATTTTTATACTTTCTATTTTTATAGGATATTATGTTGTTTGGAGTGTTACCCCTTCATTGCACACACCTTTAATGTCAGTAACAAATGCTATTTCCTCAGTAATTATTGTTGGAGCAATTATAGCAGCTTTAGCAGGCAAATCTGAAAATGTATTTGATACAGCAAATATTTTTGGATTTTTGGCTATAATTTTAGCTGCAGTTAATATTTTTGGAGGTTTTTTAGTTACCCAAAGAATGTTGGCTATGTATAAAAAAAAAAAGAAAGATAAAAAATGATATCATCAAATTTGTTAGCAGTATTTTATCTTATTTCAGGTGTGCTATTTATTTTAGCTCTTAGAGGTCTTTCATCACCAGAAACATCGAGGCAAGGAAATTTATATGGAATAATTGGAATGACAATAGCAATTGGTGTTACAATTTTATCAGTTGGTAACTTTTCAACAGGTTTTTTATATTTGTTAATTTTATTACTTGCAGGAGGATCAATAGGAGCTTTTATTGCTTTTAAAATACCAATGACTGCAATGCCAGAGCTTGTAGCTGGCTTTCATAGCTTGGTTGGACTAGCTGCTGTTTTTGTAGCAATATCAGCATTTTTAAATCCTGAAGTGTTTAATTTAGGATTTCCAGGTAAAATTAAAATAGCTAGTTTAATTGAAATGTCTTTGGGAGCAGCAATAGGAGCGGTAACTTTTACAGGATCAATTATAGCTTTTTTAAAATTAAGAGGCTTAATGTCAGGTTCTCCTATAACTTTTGTTGGTCAACATTACTTAAATTTGGCTCTAGGTTTAATTTTATTTGGTCTAATTTTTTACTTATGTAAAACTCAAATTGATAATTTATTTTGGACAATAATAATAATTTCTTTTTTGTTAGGAGTTTTGTTAATTATTCCAATCGGTGGTGCAGATATGCCTGTAGTAATTTCAATGCTTAATTCTTACTCAGGTTGGGCAGCGGCTGGAATTGGTTTCACTTTAGAAAATACAGCGTTAATAATTACTGGAGCATTAGTTGGTTCCTCAGGGGCAATATTATCATATATTATGTGTAAAGGAATGAACCGTTCATTCTTTAACGTCATACTTGGAGGCTGGGGTGCAACAGATCAATCATCTTCAAGTAAATCTAAAGAACAAAAACCTGTAAAAAGCGGAAATGCTGACGATGCAGCATTCTTAATGAAAAACGCATCTTCGGTAATTATAGTACCAGGATATGGAATGGCGGTTGCACAAGCTCAACACGCTTTAAGAGAGATGGTTGATGCATTAAAAAAAAATGGAGTTAAAGTAACTTATGCTATCCATCCAGTAGCTGGAAGAATGCCGGGACACATGAATGTTTTATTAGCTGAAGCAAACGTTCCTTATGATGAAGTATTTGAATTAGAAGAAATAAATAATGATTTTGCAAATTGTGATGTGGCCTATGTAATAGGTGCTAATGATGTAACAAATCCCGTTGCAAAAACTGATCCACAAAGCCCAATTTATGGAATGCCAATACTCGATGTAGAAAAATCCAAGTCAGTACTTTTTGTAAAAAGAAGCCTCTCACCTGGTTATGCAGGTATTGATAATGATTTATTTTACAGGGATAATACACTAATGTTATTTTCAGATGCTAAAAAAATGACAGAAGATATTATTAAAAGCCTTTGATTATATGACAAAAATATTTTGTGATATAGCAGATATAAATCTCATCAATAGATTTAGTAAAAAAAAAATTGTAAAAGGTTTTACAACAAACCCAAGCCTAATGAGAAAAGCGGGAGCGAAAAATTATTGCAATTACTGTAAGAAAATTTTAGAAATTACGAAAAAACCAATATCATTTGAAGTATTTGCTGATGATACTAAAAACATTATTAAACAAGCTGAAAAGATTAAAAATTGGGGAAATCAAATATATGTAAAAATCCCAGTAACTAACTCAAAAGGAGTTTTTTTAGGTAAAGCGATTAAATTACTTAATGGTCAAAATATTAAACTAAACATAACTGCAGTTTATAGTTCAAAACAAACATCAAAAATACTAAAAAAAATAAATAAAAAAACAAAATTAATTATTTCTATTTTTGCAGGAAGAATGGCTGACAAAGGAAAAGATCCTGTTCCTGAAATAAAAAAAAGTATAAGACTTGCAAAAAAATATAAAAATGTTCAAATATTGTGGGCAAGTACAAGAGAAGCGTATAATTACATCCAGGCCAAACAACTAGGATGTCATATAATTACAGCCCCACCTTCTATTATTGAAAAAATAGAAAATTTTGGAAAAACTTTTCAGAAACTTACAACTGATACAGTCAAAGGATTTTTAAAAGACAGTAAAAAATCTAATTTTAAATTATATTAAATTGATTGGTTGCGGGGGACGGATTTGAACCGCCGACCTCAAGGTTATGAGCCTTGCGAGCTACCAGGCTGCTCCACCCCGCGTTAATTTAAAATCTATTTTTAAGCTTATTTAATTTTTTTACTCTTTTAATATTTTCTTGGAGTATTCTCTTTTTTTTCTCTGATGGTTTTTCATAATTACTTTTTAATTTAATAATTTTATAAAAACCATCTCTCTGGAGTTTCCTTTTTAAAACTCTAAGAGCTTGCTCAACATTATTGTCTTTTACTTCTATCTTAATAACATCCTCCAAAAAGGTCACTAGTTATCATTATAACATTATGATGTCCATTATAATTAAGCATTATTTTTTTTTGATAACTCTTCCTTTTCACGTTCTTTTTTTTCTCTTTTAATTCTTCTTTCAGCTTTTTGTATTGCTTCAAAAAGTTCTTTTTGAGTAAACAATCCAATAGCAACAGGGTCTTTTGCGTTTAAATTGTTATAATTCCAATAATTTTTATTTCTAATTGCCGTTACTGAATTTTTTGTAATTCCTATCAATTTAGCAATTTGAGAGTCTTTCAATAACGAGTGTTGTTTAATTAACCAGAGAGCAGAATCTGGCTTATCTTGTCTTCTAGATAAAGGAATATATTTTTTATCTTTACTTTCAGATGAAGAAATTTCTATTTCGTTAACACTAATTTTTAAAGGTCTATTATTATCTTTAGAAGATTGTTCTAATTCATCTCTTGTCAATTGACCTGAAATAATTGGATTGTAACCTTTGATTCCTTTACCGACCTCTCCATCAGCAATTCCTTGAATCTCAACTTCGTGTAAGTTACAAAATTCTGCAATTTGTTTGAATGTCAAAGAAGTATTTTCAACTAACCAAACAGCTGTTGCCATTGGCATTAGGGGGGTATTTGACATTAGTTTTTTTTCTCTGATCTGAAGTTTTGAAATTTTTTATTAAATTTACTTACTCTTCCTTTATCAAGAATCCTTTGTTTTCCGCCAGTCCATGCAGAATGTGATTTTGGATCTATTTCCAATTTTAAGACATCTCCATCAGATCCCCATGTAGATCTTGTCTCAAATTGAGTTCCATCAGTCATTTCTACTTTAATATTATGATAATTTGGATGTATTTTTTTTTTCATTTGGCGTTTTATAACAAAACATTGCTTAAAAACAATTAAAAGTTATCTATATTATCTAGCATTTTTTCATGTATTGAATTATTTGATGCATAAATTTTAACATTATTATTTTTTTCAAGATTTATTTCATTTACTTTTCCACCAGATTCTTTAATTAAAATCAGACCCGCAGCCACATCCCACAAACTAAGATTTTTTTGAAAAAATCCATCGTATCTTCCTGCGGCCACATATGCCAAATCTAAAGATGCGCTTCCAAATTTTCTTATATTTAATTTTGTTTTTATTTCATTTTTTCCACCTGTGGCAAATAAACAGTTATCTACATTATTTTTTTTCGAAACTCTTATTCTTTTGTTATTTAAATATGCACCATTATTTTTTTCTGCATAAAACATTTCATCTTTTATTGGATCATAAATAACACCAGAAATAATTTCATTTTTAATTTTTAATGCTATAGAGATTGCAAAATGTGGAATTCCATTTAAAAAATTTGTTGTTCCATCTATTGGATCAATTATCCAACATCCATTCTTATTTTCATTTTCGATTTTTCCAGACTCTTCACTAATTAAATAATATTTTTTTTTTGATTTTGATAACTCATTAATAATTATTTTTTCTACATTATAGTCAGCATTAGTAACAAAATCTGATGGTCCTTTTATTGAGACTTGTAATTTTTCAACTTCTCCAAAATCTCTTATTAAAACTTTCGAAGCTTTTTCACATGCTTTTATCATTAAATAAAGATCTGGTGAGACGGAATTCATTTTATATTTTTTTTATATATTCTAAAGATCTTGTATCTAAAATTATTTCATCGCCACTTTCAATGAATGGTGGAACTTGAATATTTATTCCATTTTCTAGAACCGCTGGTTTGTATGAAGATGAAGCTGTCTGCCTTTTTAAAGCTACTTCAGTAGTTTCAATTTTACAATTAATTTGGTTTGGAAGCTCAACCCCAATAGGTTTATTGTCATGAATTTTTACATTTACTTCCAAGTTTTCTTTTAACAATTTCCCTTTTTCTCCTAAAATTTTTTTTTCTATATTAATTTGTTCAAAAGTTTTTTGATCCATAAAAAAATAGTTATTTTCATCTTCATATATAAAAGAATGTTTGATTTCTTCTATAGATGCTTTTTCAACAGTTTGTTCAGATCTAAATCTTTCATTCAATTTAGTATTTTTATTAATACTTTTCATTTCAACTTGATTAAATGCTCCACCTTTTCCAGGTTTAACATGTTGAGTTTTTAATACTTCCCATAAATCATTTTTATATTCTAACAACATTCCAGTTTTAATTTCATTTGCAGATATTTTCATTTTAATTTCCTTATCGCTTCAGTTGGTTTTAAATGTTTATTTTTCCAAATGAAGCCTGAAATAGCTAAAAAGTCAGCTTTATTCAATAATAGTTTTTTATAATTTTTAGAATTAATACCACCTATTGCCACTATAGGAACTTTTATAATTTTTCTCACAGAATTTAATACATTGAAATTTGCTTTAAATTTAACTTTTTTAGTCTTTGAAGAGTAGAAAGCACCTAGAGCTATATAGTCAGCCTTATGTTTTATAGCTTCCTTAACTAATTTTATTGAGTTATGACATGTCACTCCGACAATTTTATTTTTTAATATATTTTTTGCCTCTTTTACATTCATATCATTCTGTCCAATGTGACAACCATCTGCACCAATTTTTTTTGCAATAATTGGATGATCATTAATTAAAAATTTTACTTTATGCTTTTTGCAAATTTTTTTAATTTTTTTTGATATTTGAGTTACTACTTTAATATTTTTAGATTTGAGTCTTAATTGAAAAAATTCTATTTTTTTTAAATTAAATATTTCCTCTAAAGTATTGTAAAATTCTTTATTATTAATTTTATCTGGAGATATAAGATAAATAAATTTTTTATTTTTAATCTTTATCACTTTCTTCAACCCACTTACCCATTGAAGCAAGAGAACACATGCTGGCTCTATGATCAAATATTTTTTGTGTCCCTTCAATATCTTTTGTATCTTTTGACCAGTGTTTTAGAGCACTTTGTTGCAAAGCTCTTCCATATGAATATGTCATTACAAATTTTGACTTATTATGTTTATTTATTGTATTCAAATTTTTTGTTGCTTCAAATTCACTTTGACCACCTGACAAAAATGTTATCCCTGGTACCTCGCTAGGAACACTGTTAATCAAACATTTTATTGTGAGTTCAGCAATTTCATCGCTAGTTATTTTTTGATCTGAGTTTGATCCTGGTAAAATCATATTTGGTTTAAGCAAAACACCTTTTAGATCAACTTTTTGAAAAATTAATTCATCAAAACATTTTTTTATAATCTCAGAAGTTTTATTAAAACAATCTTGAGCTGAATGATTTCCGTCCATAAGAATTTCTGGTTCTACTATTGGAACCATGCCGGCCTCTTGCACTAGTGATGCATATCTAGCCAGCGCGTGTGCATTAACATTTATAGCTAGTTTGGAAGGATATTTTTCGGAAATTAAATATACAGTTCTCCATTTTGTAAAGCGTGCACCTAAGTTGTAATAGTTTTTTAATCTTTCTCTAAGTCCGTCTAAGCCCTCTGTTATTTTTTCATCATTTGATTTTGCAAGTTTTTTTGCACCTGTATCAACTTTGATTCCAGGAATCGCCCCAGTTTCTGATATTAACTCTGGTATTGATTTTCCATTATAATTTTGCTTAATTGTCTCATCATAAAGAATAACACCACCAATACAATTGCTCATGCTTTTTGATGAAAAAAGAGCACTTCTAAAATTTAATCTACTTTCTTCATTTGATTTAACATTTACATTTTCTAATCTTTTAGTCATTGTTCCAGTACTTTCATCAGCTGCCAATATTCCTTTACCGGGCGAAACAATTTTTAATGCGATTTTATTTAAGTCAGACATTTTGGTTTAATGCGTTTATACCAGGTAAAGTTTTTCCTTCAAGATATTCCAAAAAAGCTCCACCAGCAGTTGAAACAAACGTAAAAGAATTAAGTTTTTTAAATTTATTTATTGCAGCAACTGTTTCTCCACCCCCAGCAACAGAAAATATTTTATCACTTTCTGTTTTTTTAGAAATTATTTCTAAAATTTTTTTTGTGCCATATTGAAAACTTGGATTTTCAAAATATCCCGCAGGACCATTCCATAGAACTGTTTTTGAATCATTAATTATTTTTTTTATAGATGAAACTGTTTTTGGTCCAATATCTAGTATCATTTCGTCATTATCAACTTCGCTTATACTTTTATTTTTTCCTTTGCCTTGCATATCTTTTGCAACCACAACATCGACTGGACTAGTTATGTTGCAATTGTATTTTTTAGAATTTTTTAAAATTTCTTCAATTAAATTTTTACAATCATTTTCAACTATTGATTTTCCAATTTTTTTACCAGTATGTTTTAGCATTGTATTTGCCATTCCACCCACAATTATAATATTATTAAATTTTTTTATTAAATTATTAATAATATTAATTTTTGTTGAAATCTTAGATCCACCTATGATTAAAGTAATTGGTTTTTTTATCTCGGAAGTTAATTTTTTTAAAGCATCAATTTCTTTTGTAATTTGTAAACCAAAAAATGAAGGTATATGTTTGGTTATTCCTTCAATAGATGCATGAGATCTATGAGAACACGAAAATGCGTCATTAACATAAATATCACCTAAATCTGATAATTTATTAGAAAACTCATTATCATTTACCTCTTCGCCTTCATAAAAGCGAATATTTTCCAACATCATAATGGATCCATTTGGAATTTTGTTTATTTCACTTTTTGTTTTTTCGTTAATTTTTTCTTTGTTAAACAAAACCTTTGTATTTATTAGAGAGGCTAGTTTTCTTGAAATTGGCTCTAAAGACATACCTTCTACAACTTTTCCTTTAGGTCTGCCAATGTGTGATAAAATTACTATTTTTGCTTGTTTTTCAATTAGTAAATTTATAGTCGGTAAAATTTTTTCTATCCTAGAAGATTCTGTAATATGACCATTTTTCATTGGTACATTTAAATCTACTCTAAGTAAAACTTTTTTACCCTTAAGTTCTAAATTTTTATTTGAAATATAATTCATATAAAAATTTAAATTTTATGAATATATTCAGCTAAGTCGCACATTCTTGACGCAAATCCCCACTCATTATCATACCACGCAGAGACCTTACCCATTTTTTCACTTGCAACGTTAGTTAGAGATAAATCTAAGATAGCAGAATTTGAATTGTGATTGAAGTCTGTTGAAACTAGCTTTTCTTCCGTAGCTTCTAATATATTATGTAATTCTTTTTTTGAAGCTTTTATAAAAGAGTCATTAATTTTTTTTATTGATAAATTGTTTTTTGAGTTAAAAACAAAATCTATAAGTGACACGTTAGGTGTTGGAACTCTTATTGCCAAACCTTGAAGTTTGCCTTTAAGCTCTGGAATAATTTCACCAATTGATTTTGAAGCGCCTGTAGATGTTGGCACTATAGATTGGGTGGCAGATCTTGCTCGTCTTAAATCTTTATGAGAATTATCTAATAATCTTTGATCAGAAGTGTATGAGTGAATAGTTGTCATAAAACCTGTTTCTATTTTGAATTCTTTGTTCAATATATATGCTACTGGAGCAAGACAATTTGTAGTACAAGATGCTGCTGAAATTACCACATCACTTTTATTTAAAGTTTTATGATTTACACCATACACAATGGTTTTGTCAGCATTTTTACATGGCGCTGAAACTATAACTTTTTTTGCTCCATTTTTTAAATGAGGAATAAGCTTATCTTTTGAATTAAATTTTCCCGTACATTCTAAAACATAATCAACACCAAAATTCTTCCATTTAATTTCGTTTAAATTTGAATACTGTGAAAATGTAATTTTTTTACCATTTATATTTAAATAATTATCTCCATGTTTAATTTTACAATTAAATTTTCCATGTATGGAATCGTATTTTAATAAAGAAGAAACTATCTCAGCGTTTGATCTACTATTAATATGTTTTATTTCTATTTTTTTATTATTATTTTCAACTAATGATCTAATTATCATTCTTCCTATTCTTCCCAATCCGTTAATTCCAACTTTTATTGTCATATTACTTATTCATCATTGATTTTATTTGTGTAGTTATATAATCGCTACTTAGATAAAAAGATTTAAATACATCTTTTCCTGGCGCACTTTTACCAAAATCATCAACTCCAAAACAAATCCCGTTTTTTCCAACGTATTTTTTCCAAATTTCAGTTAAGCCTGCTTCTATCGAAATTTTATATTTAGTTTCATTCATTATTTCATTTTTATATTTTTCTGACTGATTATTAAATAATTCTAATGAAGGCACCGATATAACTTTTGAATAAATGTTTTGTGTGGCTAATTTATGACTAACTTCAATAGCTAAATTAACTTCTGAACCAGTGGCAAGAACTGTTAATTCTATTTTTTTATTAGTTCTTAATATTTCATATGCCCCTGAAGCACATTTATTTTTGGAGACATATTTTTTTCTCACCGGGTTAATTTTTTGTCTGGATAGGGCAATAACACTTGGCGAAGTATAATTTGTTAAAGCAAGTTCCCAGCATTCAAAAGTTTCTATAGTATCAGCAGGTCTATAAACATTTAAGTTTGGTATAGATCTTAAGTTGCAAAGTTGTTCAACTGGTTGATGAGTTGGACCATCTTCACCTAAGCCAATAGAATCATGGGACATAACATAAATTACTTTTTGTTTCATAAGAGCCGACAATCTTATAGAAGGTTTACAATAATCACTAAAAATAAGAAAAGTACCACCGTATGGAATTAAATTGCTATGTAATGCTAGGCCATTCATTATTCCACACATTGCGTGTTCTCTTACACCATAATGAAGATAATTACCTTTAAAATTTCCAGGTTTAATTATTTTGTGATTTTCAGACTTGGTATTGTTTGATTCAGAAAGATCTGCAGAACCTCCAATAAGTTCGGGAATTTTTTTTGTTAATGAATCTATTATTTTTTGTGAAGATTTTCTTGTTGCCATTGTTTCCATAGATTTTATATAATTTTGTTTTTCTTTTTTAATTATTTTTGAAACTATTTTAGAAATATTTTTAGTTTTGATTTTTTTATTTTTCGATTTTTGAGATGCTTTTTCTCCAATTTTTTTCCATTCATTTATAATATTTTTTGGAATTTCAAAGGGTTTATAATTCCATTTTAGTTTTTTCCTTGTCAAAGCTACTTCATTTTTCCCCAACGGACTTCCATGTACAGATGCTGTTCCAGATTTGTTGGGAGAACCATAGCCAATAATTGTTTTACATGAAATTATCGAAGGAGATTTAGATTTCTGAGATTTTTTTAAAGCATTAAAAATTTCTTTTTCATTGTGTCCATCTATTTCAATATAATTCCAGCCATAACTATTAAATCTTTTTTTAAAATCATCAGATACAGCAAGGTTTGTAGGGCCATCTATTG
>Ga0208764_10002414_pt1 | contig 11741 bp, 9 predicted proteins | sample ETNtaG_18_FD_185762 | JGI IMG/M metagenome (GOLD analysis project Ga0208764, IMG submission 185762) | Marine microbial and viral communities from oxygen minimum zone, Eastern Pacific Ocean - ETNP201302SV91 (SPAdes) (version 2) | ecosystem: Environmental > Aquatic > Marine > Oceanic ... | reverse complement strand
TAACCTCAAAAAAGGCAGTAGATGCGGCCATGCAAATGCAAACTGTTTTTCCTCATATTAACTTTAGAAGAGAAGTCACCATTGGGCATTTGATCTTAGATGTGGATGCTCCAACGGGTAATTTTGCTAAAGTCAACCCGCCTATTAGACCTAGAGAAGATGTTGAATACCTCTGGGACAGCGTTTTGAACGGTGATATAGATTGGATCTGCAGTGATCATGCATGCTGTAAACATGAAGATAAGGTGGATTCAGAAGACGCAGAAAATGTCTGGCTGGCAAAATCAGGCTTTGGTGGCACTGAATATCTTCTTTCAGCCTTGGTCAGTGAAGGTCTAAAACGAGGGCTCTCATTGAATAAAATGGCTGAATTAACCAGCCTCAATCCAGCAAGGCGATATGGTCTAAGACGAAAAGGCGATCTTGAAATTGGGCTCGATGCCGATGTCGCACTTGTGGACCCTAATGCAAGTTGGACGATTAAAGCAGAAGAATCAGAATCTGGACAAGGCTACACCCCTTTTGAAGGTCAAGAACTTAATGCCAGAGTTACCACCACCTTTCTAAGAGGAAATCGGATATATGATAACGGTGAAGTTCTTGGTGAACCTAAAGGTATTTATTTAAAACGTCCGTATTAAAAAAAGCCCCGCAATGCGAGGCTTTTCTTTTTTGTTACCAAGAAGGTTTAGAACTGGTAAGTAACTTCAAGACCAACTCTTCTTTGCGGCCCAGGATGAGCAAACACTCCTCCGAATTCAGGCGCTGGTATTACTTCAGCCAAATAGTCTTCATCAGTTGCATTCTTGGCATAAGCAGCGAAGGTCATATTATCAGTCTCTATGCCTAATCTAAGATTGATAGTGCTGTATCTATCTCTATCAGTCTTGTCGTAAGCCATAGGAGCTCCAAATAAGCTCATTCTTGAGTTATCAGTCTGCATAACATGGAACCATGTTGGTCCAACAACAGCATAGTCAATCTGTGCAAAGAAATTTCTGCCATTTGCCATTGGGTAGTCTAGCGAAAGCCCACCATTAAAGGTCCAGTCAGCGTGATAAGGCACCTGGTTACCTACACTGTCAGATCGAACAGAGTTCTTCATAATCTCACTATTGACAGTCGCGCCAGAAGCATAAATAGAAATATTATCGTTGATGATCGCATTTACTGCTAACTCAACGCCATCCATTTCAGCTTCATCGATATTCTCAACAATCCTAAGCAAACCAAACGGTCCAACAATAAATTCAAAGAATTGCAGATTCTCAGCATCAGTTCTATAAACTGAGACATCAAGACTAACTCGTTGATCAATTAATAGCGCTTTAAAACCAGCCTCTAGTGAAGTGTTAACTTCTTTAGCATAAGAATCGGTAATCGCCACTGGCGATCCAGGATTCAACGGATTAATGAAAGTATCAACCGTTTGTCGTGCACCAGAGTTGTTAAAACCTCCACTCTTGAAACCTTCGCCCCAACTCATATACATTGAAAGATCTTCATCAGCCTGCCAAGCAAGACTAACCTTGGGTTGAAAGTGTTCAAATGTTCTTTCCTGATCAGGAATTGAGCTTGCGTTACATAGACCTGTATTTAATGGTCCACCAGTGTAAGGAGGGCCATCACAATCAATGTAAGTTGAAGTGACGTTAGTCGGAACTAAGCTATGCACTCTTCTTTTTTCTTTGTCGTATCGACCTGCAATTGAGAGTTCCATTGTGTCGGTTAGATCAATATCAAATGATCCAAAGAAAGCACTTACTTTATTACTAAAATCATCCCACACCATTTGTTCAGTAGGATTGTTTCCAGATGCAGGCACATACATGCTTTCAACAACTCCAAAGCCTTTATCAATTCCTTGGTTCACACCAACTTCTCTGTTCACATCAAGCAAATAAGCACCCATGCTCCATCGGATTGCTTGATCGTCAGGCGAGCTAAATCTTATTTCAAAACTTAAATCATCCTGGTTTCTTACCTGATATTGAGTACCATCACATCTTGTAGGTGTGTATGGACCTAGTAATAGGCCGTTGGGTACAGATGGATCCGCTGTAGCAATGTACTGAGGTGAAGGAAGAGAAAATCCTTGCCCTGCAGAAACAATCTCATTTAAAGAATCCAAGCAAGATTGGTCGCCAAAGAAGAAGCCAAACGCGCCACTGGTTCCGTCTGCTCCAAATGAGTTTTCAATATCACTATATAAGGTCCAAGCGGTCATATTAGCCCAACCTAGATCCCTTTCCATTCTCAACGAAAATTCTAAAGATTCTTGATCGTTGGTGTGCGGGAAATTACTGACAAATTCAAAGTTGTGATCATTCACATCTTCGTAAAGTGTTGGGATACCCAAGAAAGCCTCGAATGCTGGTAATTGAAAAACTGCATTGAAAACAATTGAGCTTGTATCCACTTCGCCGTATCGAAGCTTAGCATCCATGGATGTGTTCTCATCCATGTCCCATGTCATTCTTGCATAGATATCTGTTGACTCATAAGGGTCAACACAATCATCACAATTCAACCATCGATTTGTTCTAAAACCGTCTGTAGAGTTGTGGTTTGCTATAATGCTTAGATTGTGATTCTCCATTGGGATATCTGCCCTCGCTGTTATCCCAAAGCTTTCATGTTCGCCCAAACTTAACTTAACTTGTTGGCCCGCCTCATCAGAAGGCTTTGCGGTGGTAACTATAATAGCGCCTGCTGATGCGTTTCTCCCATAGAGGGCACCTTGAGGACCTTTAAGTACTTCGATTTGTGACAAACCTAAGTATTCACGATTAAGTGCTGCTGGGTTGGTCATTACAATACCATCAATGATTAAACCAAAACTGGTCTCGGCATCTCTGGCACCGTTTAAACCTCGAATACTAACTTGAGTATCTCCAACTTCAGCTGTATCAACTATCGTGACACCAGGTGTTAAGTTAATAAAATCTGTTGCCCTAGCGACGCCAGATCGTTCAATTTGTTTCTCAGTTAAAACCGTAATTGCTGCAGGTACCTCTCTCAAAGATTCTTCTCTTTGACGAGCAGTAACAGTAATTTCTTCAATCACCGATTGAGAATTCACTTGCGAAACAGGTATTAGCATAAGCACACTTATGAAAATCCCAATAACGCTTGTAATGTATTTATTCATTTTTTAAGTTCCCGGTTGTTAAATTAATTTAAAAAGATGACGTTAAAAAAAATCAATTAATATGATTTTTTCAACTATCGACATTCTAATTGGATTTTTCTTTCAATAAAAGTCATTAATGTTAAAGTGCTTGGGTATATAAGGAGTCATTTGTTGTCTTTTAACAACAATGATAACTTAGACACTATTCTCACTCTCAATATTAAAAAAGACATACATAACAGATGCTTATAATTTTTCTCATCACATTTATTGGGTTAATGGGATTCGGGATTATACTGCCTTTATTCCCCTTTTATGCAGAACGCTTAGGGGCTAGCCCTGAAATTATAACTCTTACAATGTCAGTCTTCTCATTGGGACAGTTTTTTGCTGCACCTTTCTGGGGAAGAATTAGTGACTCGATTGGCAGAAAAAAAGTTCTTATCATAAGTTTGTTTGGCTCTGGTCTCTCCTATGTAATGTTGGCTTATGCCGAGACCCTAACTATGGTTATTATCAGTCGGGTTTTTGCCGGGTTAATGGCAGGAAATATCTCGATTGCCTTTGCTTATGTTTCAGACATCACCGATCCTGAAAACAGGTCTGCAGGTCTTGGTAAAGTTAGCGCTGCATTAGGCCTAGGTTTTATGACAGGTCCTGCTATTGGAGGATTCTTTGCGGGAAGCGATGTGGAAAATGCGAATTATTTTCTCACAGCACTTGTTGGAGCAGGAATTAACTTTATAGCGATGATCGCAACCATGATGTTCTTAAAAGAAAGCCTTAAACCTGAAAAAAGAAAATCTTTCGAGGGTGTTTTAAATATTATTGAAGCCGACACCTTCAGGCCAAAAAAAGCTATTCTTGTCCTAGTATCTTGTGGATTAATTTTTTATTGTGCAATGTCATTGATGGAAGCTATTTTCCCATTGTGGGCAAACAAGATATTTGATTATGGGCCATCGCACATTGGTGCTGTCTTCTTCATGCTAGGGTCAATCGCAGTTATTATTCAAGGTGGTCTTATTGGACGTCTAACCAAGTTGTTTGGTGAGAAAAGATTAGTCCAAATTGCAGCAACGTCAGTAATGATAGGCCTCACACTTATTGGTTCAGCAGCTAACCCGGTTATGCTTTGGGGCGGTTTATTTTTCTATGGATCCGGTGCTGCAATGTTCAATCCAAGCTTATCCAGTATGGTTTCCAAAAGTGCAAAAGAAAATGAGCGAGGACAATTTTTAGGACAATATCAGGCAGCCTGTGCAATGGGTAGAATTATAGGGCCTACATTCTCTGGAGTGCTCTACAGCAATTTTGCACCTTCTACCCCACTCTACGCTGGAGTCATTATTGCCATACCTGTGATTTTTTTGATTGCAAACTTTACTTTAAGAAAACCTGAGGGGGTAATAGAATGATTTTAGTTAATTATTTTTGGAGTAATAAATGAAAACAGTAGTAATTACCGGCAGCACGAGAGGCATTGGTTTGGGTATGGCAAAAGAATTCCTCAATAGAGGCCATCAAGTGGTAATCTCAGGCACCTCTGATGCTTCAGTATCAAAGGGAATGGATTCAATTGAGATCATGAAAGACAATGTCATCGGGGTCCCTTGCCTAGTCCAAGATATTAAATCTGTTCAAAATCTCTGGGATCAGTCAATGACTGCCTTTGGTAAAGTTGATATATGGATTAATAACGCTGGTGTGTCTACTTCGAGGCAAGGTCTTGAAGACTTAGAGACAGAAGAAATCTTAACCACGGTTGACACCAATCTAACAGGAAGCATTTTGTGCACAAAAGTGGTTGCCAAGGAAATGCTTAAGCAAGGCTTTGGACAAATTTATATGTTTGAAGGGTTTGGAAGCAATGGACAGTTGCAAAAAGGAATCAGTGTCTACGGATCCACAAAAAGGGCCTTGAGATACTTCACAGCTGCAGCTGCAAACGAATACAAAAACACCCCTATCATTATTGGCTCATTGAGCCCTGGGATAGTCACCACAGATCTTTTGGTCAGATCCTCAAAGGAAAGTGGTGAGAATTGGGAGAAATCTAAAAAGATACTCAATGTTCTCGCGGATCGTGTTGAAACAGTAACGCCTTGGTTAGTTGAGCAAACTCTAAAGAATAATAAAAACGGTGCAAAAATAGCTTGGTTAAATAAAACCAAAGTTATTGGTCGACTTCTATTTGGATCACGATTCTGTAAAAAGCGAATCGTGGATGAATGGGAAGAGGAAATGAATCTTAATTGATGCTTAATGGCAGCTAAACCCACAGGTAAAGATTTTATTCGTCAAATTATCCGCAACGATGTGGATACAGGCAAGAATGACGCAAGAGTATGTACTCGTTTCCCGCCAGAGCCCAACGGGTATCTTCATATTGGTCACGCCCTCTCAATTTGTTTGAACTTCGGTGTGGCAGAAGACTTTAACGGCACTTGCTTTTTGCGTTTTGATGATACTAATCCAGCTAAAGAAACCGAGGATTTTGCTGCAGCCATCGCCAAGGATGTTTCTTGGTTAGGCTTTGATTGGGAAAATCGTTTAACGCATGCCTCTGACTACTTTGAAGAAATCTACAACTGTGCGATTGAGTTAATCGAGGATGGCAATGCCTATGTAGATAGCCAAACGCCGGAAGAAATTAAAAACACCAGAGGCACACTTAATGAACCGGGTACCGATAGCCCATACAGAAGTCGCTCAGTAGCTGAAAATATTGGACTCTTTGAGCGAATGCGTGCTGGTGAGTTTGAGAATGGCGAGAACGTTGTTCGGGCGAAAATTGATATGAGTTCTCCAAATATTAATTTACGAGACCCAATACTCTATCGAATTTTACATCTTGAACATCAACGCACAGGTAACCAATGGTGCATCTACCCAATGTATGATTTTGCTCACACATTATCTGATGCCATTGAAGGAACAACACATTCACTGTGCACCTTGGAATTTGAAGATCATCGACCCCTTTATGAGTGGTTCCTAGAACATCTCAATCTGCCTAATCAACCGAGACAAATTGAATTTTCTCGATTAAATCTTGAGCACACCATTACCAGTAAAAGAAAATTAGCAGCACTTGTGGAAGAAAATATTGTCAACGGGTGGAATGATCCAAGAATGCCAACTCTTTCCGGTATGAAAAAAAGAGGTTATCCGGCAAGCGCTATTAGGGATTTCTGCCATCGTGTGGGCATTACCAAAAAAGATAAGTCCATAGAAATGGCCTTGTTGGAAAATTCTGTGCGAGAAGAATTAGACAGTTCAGCACCTAGGGCAATGGCAATATTCAATCCCTTGAAAATCACTATAGAAAATTATCCCGAAGGCTCAGGTGAGCAGATTGAAGCAAAGAATCATCCAAAGGATTCTGATATGGGTCATCGAACCATGCACTTTGGCAGAGAAATATTTATCGAAAGGGATGACTTTATGGAAGAACCTTCTGAGAAATTTTATCGTCTTAAACCGGGCGGTGAAGTTCGACTAAGATTTGCCTATATTGTTCAATGCAAAGAGGTTATCAAGGATAAAGAGGGCAATATTATAGAATTGATATGCCACTATGACCCTGACACTAAAAGTGGCAGTGGAAGCTCAACGAAAAAAGTAAAAAGCGCCATTCACTGGGTTTCTGCAAGTGACCACATCAAGGCTCGAGTTAATCTCTACGAGACCTTATTCTCAACCGCTCAACCAACTTCAGAGGCAGATATAAATCCAAATTCGCTCGAGATTCTAGAAGATGTAGTCATTGAGTCAAGCTTAGATAAGGTAAAAGATAGAGAGCGTTTTCAATTTGAAAGGAATGGATACTTTATAGTGGACAGTGATGATAACGGGATAAAAGTGTTTAATCGAATCATTACTCTGAAAGACACTTGGGCAAAAATTAAAAATAACTAGCCCGTTATTTTCTCTTGCTGAGCAGGCTTAGCCAATTTTTATAAAGAGTGATTCCTGTTTCTATCCAACTTAGATCAATATCCTCGAGAGCAGAATTATCAAAACTATTGAACTCATTGTTATTGAGAATATCCTTTTTCTCCTCATCTAATCTGCCAACAGTTAAATCAGAGAAGTAATTTTCTGGCACTTCTGGATAATCCGGTCTTTGAGCGGAGAGATAATTCTTAATTTCCCTCTCGTACTCTTTAAGCAAACTTTTATCATCGTATTCTGGGTGACCCTGAAACAAGATTAAATCGGATTCCTGAGTAGCTAAAAGAAAGAAGCCTGCACGATCATTCACAGCAAGAATTTTCAAATTGGTCTCCTCAATCTCTTCGATTGAGATGTCGTAGTAATGCGAATGAGGTCCATTAAAACCATCGGTTATATTTTCCATCAAGGGATGATCTGGGTGAAGAATTCGATGAGGAAAAACACCCCAAGATTTTGCTTTTCTGAGCGTGCGATTAATATTAAATTTTGCTTTCATTAAAGCATGGGTGGCAAGACATGAGCAGAGAATTGAGCTTGTGTTTTGCTCAGCCCATTCCATAACCTCGATTAATGGATCCCAAAACGACTCTTGGGTCATATCTACCTGTGACGGGTTAGCACCCGAGATAATAAGACCGTCATAGTCACGCCTCATAAAATCTTTAATAGAGTTGTAATGTTGGTCAATATATTTTTTTGAATAATCACTACGAGATTCAGCATCCACGGTGGTTGGGTAAACATGGACTAGCGTTTGATTATCGTTGGCCAATAATCTTATAAATTGTCTCTCCGTGGCTTCCAAAGCTGCATCCGGCATAAGGTTTAACAATCCAATATGCAACTCATGATCATAAGCATGATCGAGAGCTTCTTCTGGGGTTAAGACCATTCCTTGATCTGCGAGTCGATCAATAGAAGGAAGCTTTGGATGAGCTACAACGGGCATAATTAAAAATCTTTTTTTCGTTAAACGATTGTTGCTAAAGCGTCCAACATTTCGTTGGGTGCTTCATTAACGATAGCATGACCGCAATTGGGAATCATCACCGTTGAAGATTGAGGAATATTCTCAACCAGGTCTTTTGCATTGCGGACTGGGGTCATAAAATCATCTTCGCCTAAAATAAATAATGTTGGCGCCTGAATTTGCTTGCTTCTCTCAACTCCGTCGACATAATCATGACAAGCTTTGAGGTCGTTATAGATAACACCCGGTCCACTGCGCTCTAGAAGTCGACCCAGCTTTCCAATCATCCAAGTACCAGGCACTTGCGATCCGCCAAGATGAGCCGCTTGACTGTGAGACCAAAAATTAACCATTTCCTTGGCCACATCTTTGTCTTCTTTAGCGCTATCAAGTAACAAGTCACCGACAGGCATAGGGATAGAGGTTCCCACCATAGCTAAATGTTTGATGCGATCTGGGTAACGAGCTGCAACATCAAAAGCGACTAAGGAACCCATGCTGTGACCGACAATAATGGTTTTATCTTGACCGCTTGCATCCAGTGCTTTAACCACCCAGTCAGCCATGCCTTCAATGCTGGGAATCACATCACCTTCAGAACGACCGTGCCCAGGGAGATCGACTGCAAGGATATTTAACCCGCGTCTGGCAAAGTGTCGGCCTGCTAAAGTCCATACAGTATGATCCATTGCTGTTCCATGAATAAAGGTCATACCCATATTGTCATCGATATGTTCTTTGCTGCCCGTGGCGATATAAGTCTTGTGATTATCAACGTCAATGTACATAGTTCATTCCTTATTATTTTTTAAGTGCTTTAGATGCAGCTTTAAAACCTTTCTCAAGATCCTCAATAAGATCATCAACAGATTCAATACCAATGGAGAGACGGATCAAACCTTCTGATATACCCGCTTCTTCTAGTGCCTCAATAGTCATACGTTGATGCGTGGTACTGGCAGGGTGGATCACTAGTGATTTAGCATCACCGATATTGGCCAGGTTAGAAAATAAATCAAGACGATCAATAAAAACTTGCCCAATCTCTCTGCCGCCCTTAATGCCAAAACTAAAGACCGCGGTTGAGCCTTTTGGAAGTAGCTCCTTAGCCAACTCATGGTTGGGGTGATCTTTAAGATTGGGGTGACTGACCCAATCAACCATGTCGTGCCCAACTAAATAGTCAACGACTTTATTGGTGTTGCTGATATGTTTATCCATTCTCACTGATAACGTCTCAGTCCCATTAAGGACTAAGAATGAAGAATGCGGTGCAAGACAAGCGCCAAAATCTCGTGCCGCTTCATTTCTCACCCTCGAAATAAAAGCTGCTGGTCCAAATTCTTCAGTAAACGATAAATTGTGAAAGCCTTCATATTTTTCAGTCATTTGTGGGAACTTATCCGTGGACTCCCAATCAAATACTCCGCCATCGACTATTAAGCCAGCCATTGAAGTTCCATGGCCACTGAGAAACTTAGTAGCAGAATGCACGACAATATCGGCACCGAGGTCAAACGGTTTAATTAAGTAAGGCGTGGTTGTGGTTGAGTCAACAACGAGAGGAATATCATTGTCATGTGCAATTTTAGCCACTTCAGGAATATTTAGAACCTCGGTTTTAGGATTGGCAACAGACTCGCCAAAGATAAGTCGGGTCTCGGGTTTGATGGCCTTTTTGAACCCCTCGATATCATTTGGATCAACAAAAGTGGTGGTAATACCAAATCGTGGCAATGTGTATTCCATCAAATTATGCGTGCCCCCATAAAGCGCGTAAGAGGAAACAATGTGACCTCCTTGATCAACTAAAGTGGCAATGGTGTTAAACACAGCCGCTTGTCCGCTGGATGTGGCCACCGCACCGACACCGCCTTCCAGTGCTGAAATGCGTTCTTCTAAAACTGCCGTGGTGGGGTTTGATATCCTCGAATAAACATGGCCGCCTCGCTCGATATTAAACATAGCTGCTCCAGCATCTGAGTCTCTAAAGACGTAGGATGCCGTTTGATATATAGGAACAGCTCTAGATCCAGTTTCTTTATCAGGTCGCTGCCCCGCATGATTTGAGAGTGTATCGAAATCAAATGTTTTTACTTTCGCCATAATTTATCCTTCTAACTGTGACAATCTATTTTCCAGTTTGATCATCCAGTCCTGTTCAGTTTGTTGTATTGTAGCGTATTTCTCGATAATCATAAGCCAAAATAATACTAAATAAAGACTAAAATTCCTCCATCGATTCAGTCTTTCAGCGCCCTCTTCAGTGATTATCTCACCGTAAGAATCAAGAAAGACCTCAATTTCCACATTACTAAAATTGAAGTTCTCAATGGCATTGCTGAGATCAAAATAAGGGTGATTAAGACTGGCGTATTCCCAATCGAGAACAAACAAGTTCTCTTTCGCCAATATATTTCCAGGGTTAATGTCATTGTGCGATAAAACTAAGGGCGCCTTAGCGTTTTTCAAAGAATCAAAGAGTTCAAATCCAGGCTCGATTAAAGGGTGATCAAAATCCTCAAGCAATCGATGATAGTTCTCGATGGCATCAGCAAATAAAGGCTCACCGCCATTGACCTTAGTTCGATGAATCTGTTTTAAGGTCTGACCCAACTGTTCGGGTAAGCTAGCCAGAGATTTTTTGTCTAGCGTTTCTCCAGATTGGAACTCCCAAATTAGAACTCCCATTGAGCTATCGACAAACAAAACTTTTGGGCTCATTTGAAAAGGCTGAATTGATTCTAATAATTTAGCTTCAAAGATACGATTCAACCCAAGTGTTTTGGCAATAGGCAAATCAATTCTTAATACTGCTTCAATCCCTTCAAAGCGAACCTTGTAGACTTGGGTTACCGGACCCTGTTTAAGGGAGTCTCCCAAAATAATCCCATGGGGAATACTTTCGATGATCTTATAGATTGATTTCATTAGCAGCGGTCTCCATCTCTCGCCATGATCGGTAACCGATAACAATGATGAACAAATAGACCAAAAAAAGGAAAGCGGTAAAGTAGAGTTCTCGGGAGACAAACAAATAGATCGAGATAGAATCAATAACAAACCAGTAAATCCAATTCTCGAGTAATTTTTTTGCCACCATATAAGTGGTCACGACCGCCCCCCACGTGGTCAAAGCATCAATAAAAGGCATCGCAGCCTCGGTGTATAATTCAAGGACTTGTCCAGAAGCAAAGGTCAGCATCAAAACAACAGCAATCGCGATCAAATGATTAAGAGGACTCCAACGATTAACTTGAAAGGATGCTTGATCGCCACTCTTGTTCCATTGACTCCACCCGTAAAAACCCATAATGATGTAGAAAATTTGAAGCATCGACTCCATATAAAGACCCGCTTCATACATCACATAAAGATACAAAAACGAGCTGATAATCCAACACAACCAACAGAGGATTTGCTGACGCACAGCAAGAAGCAAATAAAGAACTGCCATGATGACCGCAGTGCCTTCAGCAAGGGTTAATAATATTGAATTAGAGCTCATACACTGGGTCTATATGAATCGAATCAAGAAGCTGATCATGGTATTCCTCCGCCATAATTATATGGGTCAGGTTCTAAGGGTTTCCTTAAGAATCTCAGGCATTTCAGCCACCCCTTACCTTGCTGTCATCATAGTATAATTGCCTAAGTTTTGCTAATGTTGTCATTTAT
>Ga0208764_10002413_pt1 | contig 11743 bp, 11 predicted proteins | sample ETNtaG_18_FD_185762 | JGI IMG/M metagenome (GOLD analysis project Ga0208764, IMG submission 185762) | Marine microbial and viral communities from oxygen minimum zone, Eastern Pacific Ocean - ETNP201302SV91 (SPAdes) (version 2) | ecosystem: Environmental > Aquatic > Marine > Oceanic ... | reverse complement strand
GGCTCATAAAATAAGCTCTATAATAAAATTTTCTATAATAATAACAAGTCATTCTAAAAGATAATGGACCAGCAAGAATTAATATTGCTGGTGAAGCAGGTATAAGATTAGGCCACCATTCGGGCCATGACCCAAACCAGCTATGATCCATTGGTGCAGCCCCATTAGCTATTGGATTAATAAATATTAGTGGAGAATAAAAGGGTGATAAATAACCACCAAAACCTTCAACTCCGGCAGACCACCAGTAATAATTTCCCTGTAACATTGCCCATGTTGTATATATAACAAAACAAAGGAAGCCGATGGCCGTCCATAATGGCTCGAACCACCATCTATCCGTACGCTGTGTATTAAATAAAGTATTAGAATCCATAATGATAAGTTGGCTGTAAAACCTTAGATGAAATTAATTATTATCGTAAGTATATAGAAATAATTTTTATCATGGTACATTATATAAATAATATAGAATATCTTTGTTAGAAATTAATAATCTACTATCTTTTAATCGAAATGAAATATGGAAGTGTAGCCGCAGGGCACAAAAGTACAGCAACCACTGCTATGGATATTTTAAAAGATGGTGGAAATGCATTTGATGCTTCTATAGCCGCAGTCTTTGTATCAATGACATCCGAATATTGCTTAACAGGTGCATGCGGCGGAGGAATAATGCTTGCATATCCTAACAATTCAGATCCAGTTATTTTTGATTTTTTTATACAAACACCCAATAAAAATAAATCAAGAATATTAGATTTCTTTCCAGTTGAAATTAATTTTGGGTCATCAACACAAACTTTTCATATAGGGAAAGGTTCTATAGGCGTTCCTGGTAATATTGCGGGTTTATTACATATTCATTCTAAACTGGGATCTATTCCATTAAAAAGGATCATTGCACCAGCAATTCAAATAGCAAAACAGGGAACAAAAATAAATAAATCCCAAGAATATCTATTTAATTTACTTGACCCTATTCTCACTTCTTCAAGCGATGGAAAGATACTATTTAAGCCACTGGGCACAACAATGAGAGATGGTGATACATTTAAAAACCCGGATTTTGCAAACTTTTTAGAACAATTAACTATTGAAGGAGCAAATTATTTATATAATAATAGAGGTTCATCATTAATAATTGATTTAATGAAAGATGGGGGATTAATAAATAGGAATGATCTTTTAGATTATCAAGTTATTGAAAGAAAGCCTTTAATAACTAAATTTTATGATAAAATAATAATAACAAATCCACCACCATCAAATGGGGGGTCTCTAATTTCATTTATTTTAAATCTTTTATCAAATAAGTTCAAAAAACATGAAGTCAATCAAAGAGAATTAATTATTGCTATGCGCTTAGCACAAACAGTAAGAAAAGATATAAATGTAAAAAAACTTGATATTAAGAATTTATTTAATAAACAGTTTTACAATAAATATTTTGATATCTATCATAGAAATATTGAAGAGAATACTTATAAAGATAAATCTGGAAGCGGATCTACTACACATGTAAGTATAGTTGATTCAAGTAATAATTGTTCTAGTATAACTACTAGCAATGGTGCCGGTAGCGGCTATATCGTTCCTGATACAGGAATTATGATGAATAATATGCTTGGCGAAGAAGATTTAAATCCCGAAGGATTTCATAGTTGGGATACAACAAAAAGGATGCAAACTATGATGTCTCCAACAATTATATCTGGAAAATTAGGGCCAGAACTAATATTGGGTAGTGGGGGAAGTAATAGAATTAGATCCGCAATTCAGCAAGTAATAATTAATAATTACATAAATCAAATGGATCTTAAAAATTCTATATATTCTCCTAGATTACATTTGGATGGGGAAATTATTCACTGTGAAAAAGGGTTAGATTATCAGAACTTTGATTTTACATGGTCAAAAATTAATCAATGGGATGGGAAAAATTTATTTTTTGGTGGAGTTAATGCAGTTACAAAAAATGAAGCAGTCGGTGATCATAGAAGAGATGGCTACGGTTTGATATGTTAAGATCTATTTTTTGCTTCGGAAATCAACCAACTAAATAACTTTTTTTGATTAATATTATTTGGCATTAGCTCAGGATGCCATTGCACTGCTATAAAAGAGTTTGGAACTTTAGAGTCTTCAATTGCTTCTATTAATCCATCATCTGACCAAGCTATTGGTATTAAATCACTTCCTAGGTCTCTTATGCCTTGATGGTGAGTGCTTGCTACTTCAATTTTATCATCATTAATAATTTTACTTAGTATAGAGCTCTGATCAATATCAACAGAATGCTTTGACCAGTCTCCATTAAACTTTCCATGATTGATGGATCCTGCTAATTGTTTATTTAAATCTTCAAACAAAGTTCCTCCTCTTATGATATTAATATGTTGCATACCGACACAAATAGCTAAAATAGGTTTATTTAGCTTGTACATTTCTGAAAAAATATTCCTATCAAATATTTCACGTTCATTTGACATAACATCTGAGTCAAGTAATTCAGGAGATTTCCCATTGTATAATTTATTCGGTATGTCAGGCCCCCCGACAAGAAGCAAAGCATCTATAATATCTGCAAATTCAACTATTGAACTATTATCTTTGGGATAATTAAGAGTAAAAGCTATTCCACCAGCATTCCATATTGACTGATAATAATATTCTTTTGTTGCATTCCACATGGCTCCATTGTGCTCATAATAATACGGGTTTATACCTATAATTGGTTTCTTCAAAAAGGCTTACTTATAAATTCTTTTAGGGGGTTTTTGCTATTTATATATTCATTCTGACGAAATAATCCTGGTACACCTTTATTTCGGAATAATTCTAAATAGGGTATCAATAAATCTTCTTCATTGCTAATAGATAATTGATGGCACCTGTTGGATAATCCTTCTAATGCTAATTCAGAAAAATAATTAATCCAATCATGCATGCTGGTATTCTGCGGTCCAATTTTTTCTAGGTTTATAATATCAGCATTCTTAATTGAAAGTTCTCTATCAATAGGTTTCCATGATAAAAATAATTCCATCAATTTATCTCTTATTACACCATCAGTCAATATACCCACCCAAAACGCTGTTGGTGCAAACTCATAGCCAGCAGGAGGTCGGTCAGCACAGCGGAGTTCTATAATTCCTTGCTTAAATCTAACATGTGTAAATATCTGATGAAGGGCAACATTAATAATTTGATCACTTAGTTCATTATTATCATATGATAAATTGAGCCACTTATTTATGGTCCCCATAAATGGTTTTACATTATCATTTTTATCCATAGAAAAGATGGATGGTGCATTTAAAACTATATCTGAAAATTTTTCAATGAGATTGTCGCTTGAAATAATACCATGATCAAATAAATAACCGCACCTGTTCTTATCGGTTTTAGACCAAATTATATGTCTATAATTTTTTTCACCCGCTGGATCTGATTTAATAAATGGGGCGTTAGCAAACAACAAAGAGGCAAATGGGCTTATACAATCAGATAGAAATGCCATTTGTTCACCATCTTCTTTAGAAAGGATATCCACATTTATTTGAATACTTGCTGTGTTTCTCATCATCCAATTTCCATGAGAACCTGTTTTTTCAAATAAATTGTTCATTAATATATATTTAGGGCTATCTATTAATTCAACAGTAGATGGAGAATAAATAGGATCAACTGTATAATCAATTGCAAACAAATTATTATCAAACAACAAGCTTCTGAAACTTTCCAAATGTCTTTTATGCTCCTTTTGAATATCATGCAATGACAGATGTGGCGTTGATGACCATTCAATTTGACCGCCAGGTTCTATAGAATAATCATATGTTTCATTATTATTATCTTTATTTTTGATTAAATCATTTAATAAATCAGATGCGGAATAGTCTTTAGATGGATTCACAGAGATTCTATTGCAATTATCTGTATAGACAATATCTTCAATTTCTACACCGATTAATCTATTTTTATATGATGATGGATTTTTTAGTATTAATTCTATAATCTTGTTTTTCATTCAATAATAATATTCTTAATTAATTTAAAATTAAATAAAAAAAAACCCCCTTATCGGGGGTTTTATATGAAATGTCCTTTCTCAATTACTCAACCATCTCTCCACCGCCTATAAAATCTTCTAATTTAAAAGCACCATCTTTTTCCATCTGCTTTGCCGCTTGAACAATCCCTTTTCTTGCATTATCAACTTCTCTTTTTGAAACTGCTCCTTCTACAGGCTCATACATAGCTTGTTTTTTCTGAGGAAGATTGCTTTTAACTCTTGTTACAACTTCTTCATCCATCCCCTTCATTGACATTGCAATAAGGTCAAGTTCTACTGAATTCATAAGATCTCGTATAATATTATCAGGGAAAAATTCAAAAATATCATCCCATTTAAGGTGGTATTTTTTTATTTCTTCTGCCAAAGCTGGGGCCTCTCTTGATATTGCTTCTAAATATTTTGATTCATCCTCAGGGTCCATATCTCCCAGAATATCAGCAACATCTTTACCTCCTCCTCTTGAAAAATCAACAGTTTTGGGTAAAAAGTGTGATTTTTCCTGTAATTCTGATGCTATACTAACTACTGCCTCCAGGGGCACTTCATCCAACGTCCCCATTTCAATCAACACTCTACCTTTTTCTTCTGGACCAAGTCGATCTAAAACTTTTGCTCGTTTCTCTGTATCTACCTGGGCCATAACAATCGCTTTTACTCTTGTATCCTCCGGCAAAACCATTGATATTAATTGCTCATCAGTTAACTCCTGTAAAAAAGCGAACGGCTTCTTTGGTTCATCCTCTGCGCCCTCTTCAGATTGAAACTTTTCGCTTACAAAGCTATAATAGAATTGTTCAATTACCTGCTTTTTTACTTTAAACGATACGCTATCCATATCGCGGGCAACGGATCGGATTTTTCTTATATCAGTTTTTGTTAATTCTTTTAACAAAGTTATTGATAAACCCTCACCAAGAATATTAAACAATATCGCTACTTTTTGTAGACCAGATAATCTTTTTATATCAGTGATCATATACTGACCTCTTTATTTCTTCTTTTTCTTCTTTTTATCAGAATCTTCTTCTGGTTCCTCAGGAGGAGGTTCCGGTTCCGGAACAACATCATCCTCTAACCATTCTTTAACAATACGGGTAGCAGTTTTTGGCTGCCCAACGCTCATTGAAACTACAGACTGTCTCATTTCACCAATTTCACCCCTGATAACATCAGGGTCATCTTGTGCCTCATTATTTGCTACTGGCGCACTTTTACGCTTTTTTTTTCTACGTAATGGTGGTGGTGGATATGGCCATGGCATTGGCATTTGAGGCTGTTGTGGACCTTGTTTTTTCTTTAATAACAAAATAACAACTAATACCAGCAACACAACAACAAGTGCCCCTAAAATAGAAACCAATATTATCAATGCAGATGAACTTTCAACATCTTCTATTTCTTGCCCAAGTCCCATTTGCATAGAATCAAGCGTTGCGATTCTATTTGTTAATTGGGAATCAACACGAGCATCATTGGCATATGACAATTCATTCTTTAGTGAAGTTATTTCTTCTTTCAGCGCTCGCAATTGTAACGAGTCCCTTAATAAAGCTGTTTTTCTTTCAAACTCAAATTTATCTGCCGCACCTCTTCTCTCTAAATTATTCAATTGTTCTTTTAAATCTAATAATGGACCGCTGATTTCCTTCTCAATGGATTTCGTTAAGGCATCATCTCCTTCACCGGATTGGAGCATTTCTAGTTTATCTGCAATATTTTTTAGTAGAACTTGTTCAGCGCTTTTTTCATCTCTTCTTTCTTTAAAAGATGCTGTCATAATACTAAGGACATCGCCTCTAGTGCGATCGAACCTAGAAGCCACCATCACGACTTGGCGAATATTTTCAATTAATTCTGGGGCGGCACCTTCTTGAAGAATAATACTAATTTGTAAGCGCTTTACTGCAGCTATAGCCGGCACTCTTTTTGTTAAGGTTTTAGATTGAACTCTCTCGGTAGTATTTCCAGGCTCTTGTATTGGCACAACCATTCCTGGGCCCCGCTGCCCTTCATTAGAATTCTCTTGAGCAACCTGCGGTTCTGCTTCTACTTCAAAATCAAATCCTGGTATAGGTAATCCCATGCTAGAAAATTCAGATTCTGGATCAGAGCCACCTTTCGGAGCTGCTTCTCCTATTATAGTCGTCAGCTCTTCTAAGGCTGATGCTTCATCATAAATCGGTCTATCGCTGGGGATGATTGTAATTTGCTCTTCTTTTTCACCAGTAACCTCAATATTAACATCAACATCAATTACATATTTTTGATCATCAATAATCTTAGATAATGCACTAGCTATTCTAGATCGTAGATCGCTTTCTACCATCAGCTTTTGCGTTAAATAGGATGAGCTTTGTTGACCTAATAATAAGCTTAGGCCTAAAACAAAAAACCAAATGAAAGGATATATTTTATGTCCTCTCTTCATATTGTTCTCCTTTTATAATTCTTAATATACTCATAATAATCAACCATCATTTTCCACATAGCTTGTTGTGTGATGTGAAGGTTTTAAAAATGTGATTTCTATTCTTCTATTCCTACCTTTTTTTTCCGGTGTATCATTCAATTCCAAAACAGTATTTCTATCTACTTTCTGTGTTAGATTTTGCGCTTGACCCCTTGGAATCCAATCAGCATATCCCGCAGCAACCAACCGGGTCGGGTTTACTCCCTGATCAATAACATTTCTTACCACTGCCGATCCACGCGCCGTAGATAACTCCCAATTTGATGGAAATCGTTTTTGATATGCTTTGGGCAATGCGTCGCTATCTGTGTGCCCTGCAATTTCAATTTGAAAAATTGAGTTCTTAATCTCAGGTACTATTTTTTCTGATAATAACTTCTTTAGACCCGGACTTATTCCAGCGCTTCCAGATCCGAAACTAAAATCACCGCTAATCTCTAATGTAACGCCTTTAGAACTAGTGGTGACTTCTACTGGTGGGTCTCCCTTGCTATCCTTCATTTCAGCTTCAATTTTTTCTACCATTTCATCTAACGATGCTTTTACTTCTGATAACTTTGTAGCTTTTTTTTCAAACTTTCCCTCTAATTCTGCAGCTCCTTCTTTTTTAATTTTACTACCCAAAGATTTGCCTGTAGAATTTGCCATTTCCATTATTTTTACTGGATCCATTGTAGATAATGCAGCCAAAAGAACAAAAAAAGCAAAAAGAAGCGTCATCATATCTGCAAATGTACCAAACCACCCCGGCAAGCCCTCATCAACAAGGCTCATTCCTTTTACGATACCAGCTTTAAAGGCTTTTTTTTCTCCTGGTGATTTAGCCATTAATTGTTATTCACCTTCTTTTTTCCATTCTGCGGGCGGTATGAATGAATTGAGTTTTTCCCTAACAATTAGGGGATGTTTTTTCTGATGTATCAACCGAGAAGCCTCCACCAACAAAGACTGAAGTGTTGTATTCGCTGAAATTCTAACATTTATTTTATCCGCCATAGGTAAGAAAAATAGGTTAGCAAAAACAGCACCATAAAATGTAGTTATTAATGCTGCTGACATCCCAGGGCCCAAAGAATCCGCACCACCTTCACCGCCAAAGCCTGATAACATAATAACTAAACCAATTAATGTTCCAACCATTCCCCACGCAGGAGACATAACACCCATTGATTTAAACAGGTCGGCTTGTGTTTTCTCCCTTATTTCTCTGTACTCTATTCTGGTTTCTAATATTTCTGTCAATTCTTCTAATGAATATCCATCAACTACCATTTGCACTCCATCGCGGAAAAAAAAATTTTTAATTGCATCAACGTGCTTTTCCAAATCTGCTGCGCCTTTTCTACCAACGTCTGCAGCTTCAACAGCCTCATCAACAAGTTCTCCTAGTTTTATCTCGCCTCCCTTTAATACTGCGCCCATTGCAGCACCTAATTTTAATACATCCGAAAGAGGGAAGGCTACAGATATAGATGCAAGCATCCCTCCAAATACAATTGCAAAACTTGGACCAGAAATAAAGCCGCCCGTACTAGCACCAGCTTCAGCTGCAGCTAAAAATATACTACCAGCAATAGCTCCAAGTCCTAAAACAATACCTACTAAGGTTGCAATATCCATAGAAATCTACTCCCTAACAAAACTTGTTGTTTTTAATCTATTTTCATGTAATGCTTTTAAAATATTACGCACATCATCATACTCAGGGTCCATTCTTAAGGCAAGGTTCCAATTAATGGTTGCTCTTTGCACATCCCCAAGCTTATAGTATATAGAACCTCTTCTGGCGTACGCAAGAGCAAGATTTGGGTTTAAATCTAGTGCTGTTTCAACTTCCTGCAGTGATGCTCTATAATCTCCTCCATAAAAATATCTAAGAGATCTAGAAAGATGCCTCATAGCTTCATTCATATTTTTTTCACCAACATTACTTGATAGTTTTAATGAAGCTAGAGAATCTTCAAGAAAATTTGAACGCTGCTCCATTGCGGACAGCCTTACCATTAAATTTCTCATTTCATTATTTACCATAACTACGGAATCTCGAAGAGAACTAACTACAAAACTTGCCATTGCTAAAGTGGAATCAAACTGATCAGAAAATTCATCATCAAAAACTGGCATATCTCCATCTGATAATAGTGGAGCGGGTCCTGATATATCTCCAAGCACACGCCTAGCTCTTCTTGGAACAGCCATATCAAATCCAATGGTTAAAGCTGGATGACCTGGCCAATAACGAAGCTTCCAGCTTGGCAGTTTATCTATGTGGGTGAACCCAATGTTTAGGCGATAATCCGAGGTAAGGGGGATGCGGAGTCCCACATTGATTCCTATACCATCAAATTCACCCACAAAATCCAAACCGCCCCATTTGTTAAAGAAAGGGGTGTTTAAATGAAAACCTGCAAATACTCCAGCGGGAGTACCTGTGGAATCAGTAGCTGGAAGAGAATCTTGTGCGCCAAATCCTCCAGTACCAAAACCTAGAAAAGTCTGTAAATTATATGATCCCAAACTTTTTGCGCTACTAACAACAGCAAAAAATGACAACTGTTTCGGCGATAAGCTTAAGCCGCTTTCACTTTCCGAATTTTTAAATACTATATCTTGTAATCCAATAGATACACTTATATCATTATAAGTATAAACCCTTTGTTGTAAATGAAAACCAAACTCAACGGGAGGGGTATATGTAGATACATCTAGATTGGCTAGATTAGTTGTATCTGCAGTCTGTACAGAAGAAAAGCCAACTGAAAAGTTTTTTCCAACTTCCATATCGAAGAAAATCCCAGCTGTGCTATTAAATGGGCTAAGATTATGGAATTCTGTTCCAAACCCAGTTCTAAATAAATAGGGGGATCTACCAACTGTACTAAATGGTATTTTCATCATAACACCTGGTCGAGTATATGCCACTCTAGTTGCTGCAAAGGATGCATCAAATAGATTAAATAGTAAGATACTAAATAAAAATATTGCTCTTATCATTGATATATTTCCGCACGCTTAATTTCCATCCGGGCAAGCTTAACATATTCACTTTTTGGATAGTTATTTACCAATTTATTAAAAACAACTAAAGACTGATCTTTTTCTCCTCTTTTTCGATGCAACAATCCTTTTTTAATTAAAGCATCATCAATATGTTCTGAATTGTTCTTTTCGATAACCATATCAAGATAGATTATTGCGTTATCAATATCACCAAGTTGCTGATAAGAATCGGCCATCCAATAGATAACATTGTCCGATACATTTTTATCTGCATTTATTAAATGTAAATTTGCGAAATACTGTATTGCTAACTGAAAATTATCCTGTTGGTACGCAAAGACACCGGCCATGTAGTCTTTACTATTAAATTCTTCAATTAATTTTTCAGGTTGCTTCTTATTGTTTGATTTTAAAATCACAAGAGGCTCTGCTTGATCCTTTATTGGCGATATCAAAGAAACTTCTCGTTCAACTTCAAGTTTACTAGCTACTTCATTTACCATACTTGGTCTTTTATTAATATCGGTAATCATATTTTTTAACAATTCATTTTCTTGCTGTAAATCAAATAGTTTTTCCTGGAATGAACTTTCTAATTTTGCAATTCGATTATTTATCCGTTCAAGGCTAGCTAACATTTCTGAAGATGCGGCCATATAAATTGCTCCACTCTTTGCCTTCTTTACTTGAAAATTAATTTCTTCGCTTGGGGATTCAACTACTCTATTATATTTTTCTTCACCCGTAGAAGGTTCAATAACTATCCCCAAATCAAGAAAAAATACCTCTGAAATTGTAGCGTTTGATTGCGCTGAAACAGAATTAAATAAAAATAAAATAATTAGTGTTCGAAAGAAAATCACTGTTATTCGTATTCCTCCCAATCTATAACATATGAGTATCCTATAAATGAACCAAATGCATGTGGAACATATAATTCAAAAGCACCTACAGAACCTGGGAGAAGAGTTGCATCTGTTGTAATTCCGGAATCAAATGTATGGTAAGTACCCCTTGCAAAGGTTGTAAGTGTTTTTGTTTCTCCGCTCCAATTTTTACGAAAAACAAAATCCATTTTTACAAAATCTGCACGACGTCCTCCAATATTTTTCACTTCTCCAGTGAATATTGTGTTTCCTTGATTATCTTTTTTTTCTGTTATATTTCCAACTAAAACGCAGTTAGCTGCATACTTTCTACCTGCGCTTCTATTCAACGGATCAGCAGAAGTGTATTTTGGTTCAGATAAGCGCGGCATTGGAGGGGGAGAATAGCTATCACGGACTTGTTCGGGGACATACTCTTGGGTGTCTTCTGTTATAACATTATCTATCACGCGTACAACATTATCACGCTTAATAATAAGATACCCTACTAGAGTTTCCACTTTAAGCTCCGATTCATCTTGATAAACAATTTTTCCAAAAACCGTGCTCCCGTTTTTCATAATAATCTCTTTTGAATAAATGGCTAATGGGTTTACCCACATTTTGCTTAATGACTTTAAATTTTCTAGCTCTGAACTAAGATGCTTCACTTCTGCAGAAAGTTTTTTTATTTCAAAACTGAGTTCATTCATGATGTAGGTTGAACCAGCATCTGCAGGCTCTTCTTCTGCAGCAGATTCAGGCACCAAAGGACCATCGTTAATTGGGGGTGCTACTGCGGCTACACTAGATTTTTTCTTTTACTACATTAGCTGGGGCAGTTTGCTTTAATTCAACTTGCAGATCTTTAATGTCATCTTCACTAACTGTAACAGGGACATTCGCTTTCCCAAGCTCCCCTCCATCTACGCGGACAAAGTATTCGCCAGATAAAACTTTTTTGAATTTGAATTTTCCACTCCCCTTTGCTTTAGTGCTCTGCACTTCAAGTTCACTATTGTCTAATAATATAACAGTTACTTTTCCGGCTTTGTCTCCATTGCTATCAAATACTTGCCCGGAAATATCATAATCTTTAGCCTCAATAAAGCCAAAGATTAAGAGATAAGATGCAGCTAGAAGAATGCTATTTTTTGGTCTGTGGATTGTCATGCCAATATTCCTCGGTTTTAATTAATAAAAGCAATCATAACATAGTTATGTCTTAATCATGCTTTTTTCTTCCCAATAATTGATTCCCACCGAAGGTAAATATATTACAGTAAACCCATGCTATCAATAGAAGATGTTAATTAATTGATTAAA
>Ga0208764_10002412_pt1 | contig 11743 bp, 3 predicted proteins | sample ETNtaG_18_FD_185762 | JGI IMG/M metagenome (GOLD analysis project Ga0208764, IMG submission 185762) | Marine microbial and viral communities from oxygen minimum zone, Eastern Pacific Ocean - ETNP201302SV91 (SPAdes) (version 2) | ecosystem: Environmental > Aquatic > Marine > Oceanic ... | reverse complement strand
CGCTAAAACCATGTTCCAGTGACAAAGAACGCAGATACTTTTTAATTATGGGAAGTTTTTCCAAACCAGACCAACGAACGCTCCAGCCTGGAAGGGGTAAGCCATTTTCCAATTTTTCTCCATAAGCAAAATAATCACGTGACATGTTTCTTTGCTCTGTTCCAGAACCGCTTCTTGTTGTGGAGACATTTTGCGCATAATTAAAACTGGTACTGATACTTTTAGTAAGATTCAAACCAGAACGTAGTGAAAAATCACGTTTGTGGTCCCATGCACCGATATCAGATCCAACTTTTTCTGAGTGATCTAGACCATGATTAGGTTTCCATCCGAAACGATAACCCAATGGAATATCACCAATTACACCACGTCCTGTCCTGTTAAGATTTTCCGTATAACTGAAATTGATCGGATTGACCTTCCTGATCAATCCATGCACAAAATTTAAGGCAGGTATATCTTTTTGTTTTTTATCTGATAGCTTTTCTAATTCAGGTTTCGAATCCCTTCGTCGTGATCTTCTTTTAGGTGCTGCTGTCTTTGAAGGCGGTTTATACATTACTTCAAACATATTAACTAAATTCAAAGAGATGTTTGATGAAAATCGCAACTGTGTTCCAATATTGGCTCCTTCTAGCGTGCTTTGTCTGTCCTTATTCCAACTGTATGCTGAAGAGTAATTAAAGTTTGGTTTTAACCAGGAAAAAATTACCGGGTTAAATGATGTAGTTGAATTTTCCGTAATATTTTCTACAATGCCAGGATCCAAGTCTCTTATTGCAATCCATGCGTAACCTCGATAATCCTGGAGATCACTTTTGACAGCACGGGTGTATTTAGTTTTTAAGGAATTCGTTAGCGAATAATCCATAGATAAATTTCTATTTAAACCAAAATTATATGAGTCAGGCGATTTTCCGCCAACACGTTTTATCCTCTGGCTTAATCCTTCACTAAAATTCATAGATGTATTCAAGTTTGAAGGTGTATAATATAACTGTATATCGCTCAGTTTTGGTCCGATCCAAGGAATAGGTTTTATCCATTTTAATGGACTAATATAATTATTACGGCCAAAAGGAAGTGTGTAGCTCAATTTACCAGAGTATTTTTCATTCAATACTTCTTTATTGATCTCATTCGACGAAAATGTTCTACTAGCGCTAAAACTCGGTTTCAATTTATCTAAGGTATATTTAACAATTTTATTATCCGATTTACTAGACTTTGTTAAAGATGTACTAAAATTAATACCTGTAGACCTTGTTAGGATTGAATCAGGAGCGGTTCCTTTACTCACAAGAATATCAGAACCTGGAAAATATTTCGGAGTATTTGTTGCATTAGTCATTGACAGGTTTACCGGTAAGCTTATTCCCCATGATTTAGGCAATAGTTTATGTATTTGTACATTTGTATTTAGCGAAAAGTTTTCCCCCGTTTGATTTGTGCCAAGGCGCTGCTGTAGCACATGGAAATCGGCATCCTTACGACTGTAAGTAAACGATGTATTTGCTATGTCAGCTAAATTAAATTTTGATGTAAGGCGCATAGCAACACCTCGATTCTTTTTTACGCCACTTAAACGGAGTTCATCGAGCCAGATTTCACCACTTATCCATTCATCGGACATATTTCTCAGTCCTACCATAAAAAACTTTATCCTTGATAATGCAGGTGCGCCTTTAATTTTGATTTGCTTACCAGTGGAAATTCCATTCTCATCATTGAACGTATAAGATTTTATATTTGCTGAATCTGAAAATGTATCTGTATCATTTAACTTTTTTACGTTAGTTGAATCTTGCAATTTCAGCTGAGTTAACCAGTTCAGATCCAGATTGATCGTGTTCCTATTTTCTGTCTCGTCCCAACCATTATACACAGGCTGAACCAATTCATAATAATCTTCCCCAAGTCCAAAACGCATGAAAAATTCTACTTTAGTTTCAGTGTTTCCGATCCAGGGGCTATTGCCATATACATACATTTTCATCTTATCATAAGTGAGATAACTTTTGGCTCTGTCACCAGTTACATTAACCAATGTTTTTAAAGCTGCGCCTTTATGTCGCGGAGAAAGATTATCAAATTTTAAAACCAGCGATTGTTCTTTTGATCGTATTTCATTTATGCGATCGTACTCACCTTTTACCCCTTTTGGTGGTGCATAGTTTGCATTATCCTCCGTATTAATTACTGATATAGCAAATACACTATCGGAATTGGCCTTACTATAAGAATTTGATGAATCAGGTGCCACGCCCAATTCCTGCCATTCATTACCTACTAATTCTATTTTCGCGATTTGAACCCAGGTCTGGGTGGTGTCTGTGACCCTTACCCGACAAAATTTTATCTCGTTCCATTCTTGATTTCCTGTGCTATCAATCATTTCAAAATGGCTTAACGGTATCCTGAATAACCTCCAGCCAGTAGGTTGACCATCTTTGACAGTCTCTCCGGAAAAATAGGTTGTATCGTCTAACGTAAACGATTTGGTAAAGTAGTCATTGGTTTTGTCTAAAAATCCAGTTCGATCCAAATCTTCTGTATCAGGATACCGTCCAGCATCAAGTGCATTCCCTTCTGTACCATTGATTCGCTTATAATCATTAGTACCTTCATCATAGTTCCAATTATCGCTATTTGGATCATTTGGATCTATGTCATCAGCGACATTGATCAAAGCGGTATTGCCGGATTCTAGAAGTTCATTATATGTTTCTCCAAATTGTAAACATCCTCCCCAACCATCTTCCGACTCATCTGCACAACCATCTAATCCTACATCTTCAGCATCATCCAATAGTCCATCGCCGATCATGCCGGCCACTGGAATATCCTCTGTGTTTAGAGTACCATTACCATCCCAATCCTCACTAATTTTACCGAGATCAACACTTAATTCTGATCTTGATCCATTTTTATTACGAAGCCAAATTTCAAAAAATTTTGTTTGCGTCTGATCGTAATCCCCAGAATACAATGTTGCAATAATTCCTGCCCAGAGAGAATCTTTTGGGAGATGAGTTTGGTTAGCCAGTGGTTTATAGTTCATAACAAGTATATCAGTTGTTTCATTTTGGGCACGAATGGATGTTTCTTGATTTGGCCATATATCTTTGGTTCGCCATTGAACGTACGGATTGTACCAATACATTTTCGCTCGGTTTCGATGACTAAGTGTTTTGTTTGAATGATAAATAAGTGGTGGCGATGACGGTTTCCAGAATCGGCGCTGTATTGGAAAAGAAGTAGTACGTTTTGCTCCTTCAAAGTCATCAATATATGCTACACCGCTTGGATCCCCAGTTTCAGGATTATTTATTGAATTTGGATTTGGCATCACCTGGGCTACTTCACCTTCAATTGAAAATGATGATGCTTTTTCAGTATTTATGATTGGTAATTGATCAATAAATCTAGTTAATCCTTCCAACGGTTGTTCATAACGACCATTAACCCCCCATATGAAATTGCGAGTTGGCTCATAACCAACTTCAATCTTTTCATTAATCACAGACTGGTTGAAATATAAAGCAGTAGCACCAATAAATGAGCGATCCCCAAAATCCATTTGCGCCCGCGTGCCTAAAATCGTCTTTTTATCAAACGATACTATTTCATGTTTATCAAATAATATATTTAATTGTGCATTGGGATTTAAATCTTCATTCATAACAAGCGTACCTGAGAAATAATCTATTTGATAATCAACGCCGCGTTTTAACTCTAACCCATCTACAAATACCTGTTCGCTGCCCTCAACAATCATAAATCCTAGATTAATATTAGAACTTTGGTTTGTGTATTCTATTTGCATTTCAAAACGGCTATCATTGTTAATCTCTGTCTGCGTTGTAGTTGTATACATTTTACCTAGTCCCAAAACATTTTGTAACTCAGCATTTTTATTGCCACCTGCTAATGAATCATAAGCAAATGGGTGGTACGTGGGGAAAACCAATTCACCGCTTACCATATTGACTATACTGCTATTTTCCATGTCAATCAATTCATCTGCTTGTCGAACGCCTGATTCGTTTAAACTATCCAGCCCAAACTGCGTGATATATGGTTTCCCTCCCATATCGTATTCGGACGGTGGATTTTGACGCTGGTTAACAATGCGAACAGCAAAACCCTCTTTACTAATATTGGATGCACCCATGTAGTATACATTCTTAAACATGAGATCCCACGCTGAATGACTGGGAGTTAGTGAAATAGGCTTGATCATTTTCAGTGTCAAGCTCGATGTGGAATCTGTCGGAATAATGCCACTACCAACGGTTAAAAGGGTGTCTCCGGTTTGCCTATTCGCTAAAACAAATGTACAGCCAAAAGCTTCATTACTTGATCTACTTCGTAAGCGAATAAACCCCAGATCATTACTGATGGAGTAATCTTGTCCCGGTTCTAATCTTTTGTAATTACCCTCTTGACTTTCTGTATTTTCTTTATCATTTAAATTTGCGTATGCAATACCTGGGTCTGTGCTTGCATCATTAGCTGATTCCAGTTTATAGAGGTCGAAATCTCTTATGATTACATTACCAACTAGATGCGCTCCTTCGTATAAGGGATAAAATGGTGGTATGTTTATATAGGCCCCATTCAAGGTGGTATCTATACCATTACGGAACCATTTATGTATATAAAAATATTGGTTCTTTATGTAGTCACTATCCCTGATTTTTACGATTGCTGATTCATTGCTTCCCTTATATTTTAATTGTTCCTTTTTCGTTTTCTCTATAGAGGCAATTGTGGTCACGTCTACAGGTCCAATCTTTGATATAGCTTTCAAGCCAAACAGGCCACTATTTTGTCCAGAAAAAGTAACAAATTGGGTTGCTGGCAGAGACAAAGAAATATTCCCAGCTTCTACTTTTTGGACAATATCATCTTCTTCGCCTTCATATGAAATACGGATATTATTCTCCCAATCAAAGTCTCGTTCTGAATCTCTATCCATTTTAACCGTTATACGATCACCGATTTTTCCTTCAATATTAACCGCCTGTTTCTGGTCAAATTCTAGGTGCGTATTTTGTGTCTCCCGTATACTGGAACGGACAAGTTCCTGATCCTGAAATACCATTTTCCCATTGATATTGATATTTCCGTTAACACGGAGTGATACACGCCCAAAGTCACCCATATCCATACCAACCATTTCCAAGTACCTTCCTCCACGACGCTCGGTGTAGCGCTGACTTCCTTGATCTTTTTTATTAAATGAATCAATGAAATTCGACACTCGTTTCACTTGAATCATATGATTGAAATACCACTCAACCGTACTGGTAAAAGGGATTCGTAAAACCTCATCATCTATGTATTCTGTGAATGATATGTATTTCCAGCTACTATCTATTGTTACATCAAGAATTCGTTCACCATAGGTCACATCAAATAAATAAAGTGGCTCGTCTAGCGTATCTTTCATGAGACTAAGCGGTACTGGTATTTCCGGGAATGCAGTTACTACATATGTAGACCGCAGGTGGTAACTGGGGGGCAAGGTTAAGGTATAGCTATCCTGCTGGCCGTATAGAGAAAAAATATTACCCACGGTCAGAAATAACGCAATTTTGACGTATCGCCCTTTTTTCAAAGGGATTCTCCTGTATTGTTATTTGTGTCGGTCAGTTCCCTAAGGAACTATCATTCCGATAGCGGTAGGTCTATAAAGAATTCTCCTGTTTTTTTGGTTTATTTACCTAGTTTAGCACATTTACAAGTATTTTACGAAGTTTTTGTAATGCGATCCCACGGTGGCTGATTTTATTCTTTTCGTTAATAGAAAGTTCCGCGAACGTTTTTTCTAAATGAGAAACATAAAAAACAGGATCATACCCAAAACCCATATTCCCTCGAGGGGTTTCAGTAATTTTACCCTGTATAAGTCCCTCAGTCCATAATTCTTGGATTTCATCTACGTAGGATATTACCGTTCTGAACCTGGCCGAACGCATATCATCAGGTACATTTTCCATCGCTGATAAAAGCTTATTTACATTATCCTCATAGGTGGCATTTAAACCAGCAAATCTAGCTGAGTAGACTCCTGGTGCACCATCAAGAGCGTCTATTTCTAATCCTGTATCATCGGCAATTGTGGGTAATCCAGTCTGATCATGAACAGTATGTGCTTTCAATAGGCTGTTTTCTAATAGAGTAGTGCCAGTTTCTTCTATCTCGCCGATATCAGGATATTCTGATAATGAGCAAATATCTACATCTAGACCACGCAATGAATGCTGCAACTCTATTTCTTTATCATGATTATGTGTGGCTAGAACTATTTTCATTAGTATAATTTCATTAAAAACGGCGGAAAGTAGGCAAATAAAAAAAAACCTAAAAGCTTAATAAAACAGTGGGTTAATCAGTTGCAAAAGGAACATCCTGCCACTAATTTTCACGGCATTTTTGGCGGCTCGGTAGCTCAGACGGTAGAGCAGAGGACTGAAAATCCTTGTGTCGGCGGTTCGATTCCGTCCCGAGCCACAAAAAAAGCCCCAATATTGGGGCTTTTATATTTGTTACATAAGCAACATTAGTAACTCATATCCATACCGCCGCCGCCAAATCCTTCTCGATCCCTATTAAACCGTCTTTTCTGTTCCATTTTCCCAAAACTATAACTTAAAGATAATGATACAGACCTTTTATCTCTTCGTCGATCAGCGTCCATTATTCTTGTATATGATTCTAAACTAACTAGATCATATAATTGTTCTTCAGTTTCAATAGAAAAATTACTGTTATCTAATAAATCACGTACTTTAAATGTCATCGTTAGTTTATTATCCATAAACTTACGTTGAAATGATAAATCCAGGTTAAGAGAAGGATTGATTTTCCCAGTTGTTATTTTCATGAGGCCTCTGTATCTACCTGATATATCTAACCTGCCTAGCATGGGTATTGTAATCATGGTGCTTCCCCATGCAAAATACCCTTTTGAATTTCCATTGAGATCAGATTCTCCAGAATCATATGTCCTGGAGTTCCATGTGTTTAAACTCATCATAAACATTATTAATGGCATAGGTCTATAATTAACAAAAAGTTCTATGCCATTTCTTTCTGATTGTCCTGCATTATCAGAACCCATTACTTCATAAGTCGTATCCTGAAATACAACATAATCTCTGTCCCACCAACTAATATTATCTGTTAAGTGTGAATAATAAATTCCTGTATTTAATGTGAGTTTACGAGAATTACTTGAAAAATTTAAATCAACTACATCGCTATATTCAGGCTTCAGGTATGGATTCCCTCTTCGAATAAATGAGGTATTATTTGTACTTTGAGGAAAAGGTGTTAACGTTCTTCTCCGGGGACGGTTCACCCTCTTACTAAAACCAAACTGAATCCTTTGTGTAGGATTCAAATTATACAACATATTTACACTTGGATAAATTTGGAAATAATCATTTTTAAATGGGGACTGATCCAACGATTGTTCCATAATATATAAGAAGATATTTGTAGTATCCTCATGTTCTTCCTCTTCATGTTCTTCCTCTTCATGATGCTCTTGTTCTTTGAGGATAGCACTAGTAAAGGCCTGTTCCGCACGCGCTCCTAATTGAACACCAATCTTATCAGTAAAATTGTATAATAATGTGCCGTATAATGCATGTACATCTTCATTATAATCAGAATCAAATATTGATTCTAAATAATATTGATCCGTCTTGAACTGTTTTATTGTACTCTTAAATCCTGCTTCTAATTTTGATGACTGACCGAATGGATGGGTATAGTCTGATTTAATAATTATGTTATTATTATTTTCTTTATGATAAGGATCATCTTCACTATGTACATGGTCATCAGTATAGGTATTTGTAGAAGCTAAGTTAGAAAATGCATGTTCATATCCTTCATCCTGATTAATTGTGCTACTAGCTTCAAAAACAAGTTTTCTATCTTTTTGGGCGAAATCTTTATAATACCCAAATTCAAAATCCAAATCAGTTCCCATATCAAATTCTTCTGCTTCAAAAATGTAATTTGGATTATAATAATAAACCTTTTCTTCGTTTTCTTTATCATATTTTTTATACGTCATCGCTAAAGTAAACATAGTTTTTTTGTCATAATAATAGTCTGTTCCGAATTTGATATTATTTGTAATAGGTTCCCTGGTCCCTTCTGTGCGTTGTTTTTTTTCATTAGTAACTGTTGGATAAACATATTGAAATAATCTATTCCCTCCACCAGAACTATTCCATAATCTGTAACTTCCATTCGAAAATATATTAAACTTGTCCCTGCGGTAATTAACCATACCAGAAAGATTATAACGATTGTATTCACCTGCAGTAATTGTTGCAGACCCATTCATTCCTTCAAATCGTCCTCTTTTTAAAATAATATTAATTATGCCTGCCATTCCGTCTGGGTCATATTTTGCGGAAGGATTAGTGATAACTTCGATACGATCAATCATATCTGCAGGAAGGTCCTCTACCATCGACCTTCTATCACCACGCATAGGCCGTCCATCTAAGAGAATGGTTACATTCCCATCACCACGAAGTGTGATATTCCCATCAATATCTACGTCAACTGAAGGAATCTTTTTCAAGGCATCAGATCCTGTTCCACCCACCAATGTCATATCCTTCTTAGCATCAAAAATGCGCTTATCAACCGTGTAAATCATATTGGGAATTTCACCATAGACATCAACTTCTTCCATTTGTACAGCAGATAGTTCCATTGCAATTTTACCAATGTCTTGCTCTACACCGCCTCCATCACCTGGGAAAAGATTAATCGGGCCGATATTAACTTTTTCATAGCCAATAAATTCAATAACTGCCTGATATCTACCCATGGGGATTTCACGGATATAAAAAGTACCAGTTTCATCGGTTATTCCTCCCGTAACAATTTCATTGCTGCGCATATTCACAATAGAAACCGATACATATGGCATTGGATTTGTTGTTGTAGAATCCACAATGATTCCTTGTAAAACACCAATTTTTGGCATGTTAGCTGGATTAAACCCTCCGCGTCCTCCGCCACCACGTTGGGCAATAATAAATGTGGAAAATATTAGTATGAAATAAACGATGGTTTTGTATCTGGAATTCATTTACATCTTTCTTTGGTACATTTGACTAAACTTAAATTAATTAGTTAAAATAAGCGCTGAACTTTAAAAAAATAATTGTTAATGAAAATAATTTATTTTAAAAATTGTTTCATCAAATTCCTTTTCAAAATCGAAGACGAAGTAATTACGCCGGACATTAGCGCCGCGGAAACACCTGCTGTAACAATATCCTGGCCGGTTAGATATAAATTTTTAATTGGAGTCTGCGGCTTCAGCCATTTTTGACTGAAGCGCACTGGTGTATGGTTGATGCCATACAGTTCACCCTCTTTATAATTAGCCAGGTCCCGACTGGTCAAGGGAGTGGATAATTCATAATAATCCACATGTCCATTTGTTTCAGGGGATTTCTGATAAAGAACATCTAGTAAATTTTTTGAGATACTTTCTTTAAATTCTTCATATTCACCACCACGATTCTTCCATTCTTTATTTTCCCATTTTTTATGTTTAGAAAATTCAGCAATTGTGATCACCTCAATCGTTGAGGTATTGGGATGGTTCTTATCCCAGGATGGATCTTTAGCGGAAGGAAATGAAATAAATACAACAGGATAAGGCTGATCATTATCATTTAAATAATTTTTCAGATTCAAATCATGGTCATAGTCAGGGTAAATCCAGAGGTTGGCATTGTTGAGCCCCATGTCTGCGGCAGATTTATCCAAACCAATATGCAAACAATAATATCCAGAAGATGGCTGGACCTGATCTAATGTAACGTTGTCATTTGATCCTATCTTTTTATCCTTAAGTAATACTTCGAAGGTATTTTTAACACCTGCACTGCTTATAACAATATTGGCTTTGATTTCATCGCCATTTTCAAGACGAACACCAAATGCTTTGCCTTTGTGCGTTAATATTTCTTTAACACCAGTACTCAATACTACTTTTCCCCCGTGAGATTGAATGCCAGGTATAATTGTTTCTGCAATCATACGTGAGCCGCCTACTGGATAATTACCGCCTTCCCAATAGTGACGGGCAACCATCGCTTGTACCCCAAAACTGCTCTGGTTTGGTGGCAATCCATAATCGCCCCACTGTCCAGTCAAAACACCAATTAATTCTTTACTACAACCTAGACCAGTCAGAACATCTTTTGTGGACAGTGTTGCATATTTTAAAAAAGGTTTGCTCATAAATGGATGGGCTAAAGAACCTAATAAGCCAGGGATTGCTTTGTTAGCATAATAGGAAAGGCTTTTTTTAGAAACCTGATCAACTAAATCTATATAATTTCGAATGGATTTTTCTTCTTTAGGAAAATATGAAATCATTGTTTCCAAAAACGCGCCTTTGCCAGTTATGAAATCATAGGTTTTATCAGGGAATACCATGCGATCATAAATATCATCCATTCTGGCCCAGTGCAAATTACCGTTTGAAAGGTAGTCAAATAGACGTCGTAAGAATGAATTTGGTTTATGTAGATTACCGCCGATATAGTGAATGCCCACATCCCATTCATAGTTATTACGTTTGAACGTATGGGTGTATCCACCAAATTTGAAATGTTTTTCCAGTACTAATACTTGTTTCCCAGCATCTGCCAGCAGTCTTGCTGTAGCAAGACCACTTATTCCTGAACCTATAATAACTGCATCCCAGTTTTCTGCAGCCATTTTTGATTTATATCGATCACCAATCGGCATAAATAACTTCCCATATTAAATAATTAATCATTTTCCTTTTTAATTTGGATTATCGGAAAATACAAATAAAGCGATTCAGTAATTGAATCTTTAATATAGAAAATAAAATTCGGGGTATAGCCCTGCAAGCTTATCCTCTTGTTCATTGCAAGAAAGGGGTTTCTCTTTTGCAGGGCTATTCCCTGCTTAGAAACTATAATAAAATTTATATGCCAGACAGTGACTCGGGTCACATAACAATCTAAGGTTGAAAAACCGGCCAAAACCGAAAGCTATTATTTGGTTGTATTTCATTATCGGAAAGAACAATGTTATGGCGCTCTGACAAGCGAGAAAAATCTTGTCCGTTCGGACGAACCCATTCAATAAAACTTTCAGCCCCCCAGTTACCCATTCTATGAATATAAACAATATGACTTCCAGAAGGTGAATATTGACCATGATAGGCTAAATGCCCAGATGGAAGATCAGTTAAACGCACCTGCTCTGAACCATCAATATTCATGATCCAAAGGTTGTGATCCCGTTGGTACAAAACCTTTTCACCATTTGGAGATATTCTAGGACGATCATCTGCTTCTAGGGTACATACTGTTAAAAACTGATCACTAGAACCATCAAGATTAATGGACCAGATTTCAAACTGATTTTTTATAGTCTGGGAAGGCATGACATACAATATGCTAGAATCAACCGTAGATATACCCACCGGCAAAACTGCATCTGCGGGATCATTGAATGATGTTACTTTTTTGTAAGCAGAGCCATCTGGTTGAATAGTATAAAGATTCTTGCTACCAAACATATCGCGAGCAGTGTAAACCACCAAAGAACCATTCACTGAGAATACTGGATTTCTGGGATCCGTTTCATAGGATAGCCTTATGGCCACAGCACCACTATCTAACGGAAGACTAAAAATTGCCGTACCATG
>Ga0208764_10002407_pt1 | contig 11763 bp, 12 predicted proteins | sample ETNtaG_18_FD_185762 | JGI IMG/M metagenome (GOLD analysis project Ga0208764, IMG submission 185762) | Marine microbial and viral communities from oxygen minimum zone, Eastern Pacific Ocean - ETNP201302SV91 (SPAdes) (version 2) | ecosystem: Environmental > Aquatic > Marine > Oceanic ... | reverse complement strand
CATAAATATAATATGAAGATTGACGAATCTAAAATTAAATAATTAATTTATTATAGGAAAATGAAATGAAAATTTCTATTGATATTAGTGAACTAAGAGAAAAGAAAATTTTTGTAGGAACTCCAATGTACGGAGGAATGTGTTTGGGTATGTATACCAAAGCATGTTGTGATTTAGCAACACAAGCTACAAAATATGGAATGGATGTAAAATTCTTTTATCTTTTCAATGAAAGTTTAATTACAAGAGCAAGAAATTATCTAGTAGATGAATTCTTGCGTTCCCCATATACCCACTTGATGTTCATTGATTCGGACATTAACTTTAATCCACAAGATATATTAGCACTCGCTTCTTTGTGTAATGAGGACAAACCAATTATTGGTGGTCCATATCCAAAGAAATGTATTGCATGGGAAAAGGTTCGAAACGCAGTTGATGCCGGACTTGCAGATGAAGATCCAAACGTTTTAGAAAAATTTACAGGTGATTTTGTATTCAATCCAACAGAAGGAACAACTCAAATTAAAATTGATGAACCAACAGAAGTATTAGAAGTTGGTACTGGATTCGTAATGATAAGGCGAGAAGTTTTTGAAAAATTTAGGGAAGAATATCCTCAATTTTCCTATAAACCAGATCATAATCGTTCAGAACATTTTGATGGTAAAAGATACATACACGCATTTTTTGATACTGTCATCGATAATGAAGCGTATGCAGGAAAAGGTGCAGGTGGTTCAGATCGTTATTTGTCTGAAGATTATATGTTTTGTCAATGGGCAAGAAAAATAGGTTTCACAACTTGGTTGTGCCCCTGGATGGAAGTAAATCATGTTGGTACTTATGTATTCAATGGAACATTAAAAGATTTAGGTAAGTTAGAATATGCTTCACATGGAGTAGATATAGTTAATAGACCTAAAGAAGAAGCACGAAAACAATCAAGACAAGAAAGGAGGAAACAAGAACGGGTCGAAAAGAAGAAAAAAATAACGCAACCTCAAGGTTGACAAATCAAAAATATATGTTATAATATAGTTATATATCGTAATACAATTAATAAATCAATATACGGAGTTATATGAAACTTACAGCAGAAACAATCGCGATACTTAAGAATTACGCAGCAATAAATCAAAATATACAGTTTAAGGAAGGTAAGACATTATCAACCATTTCCCCCCAAAAAAATATTCTAACAAGTGCAGAAATTAGTGAGGACATTCCTCAGACATTTGCTATCTATGATCTTAATAGATTATTGGGAGCAATGAGTGTTTATGATAAGAATCCAGAATTAACTCTCAATGAGAATCAAATGTTAATCAATGGTCTAACCAAATATACTTATGGTGATCCGGCCATGTTAGTTTTACCTCCAGAGAAAAAACTAGATTTTCCTGATCCAGAGATTAAATTTAAAATGCCAAAAGATAAATACGATGCGTGTTTAAAAATGGCACAAATTTTATCATTACCAGAATTGGTAGTACACGGAGATGGAAGTAAAATATTTTTAGTAGCAACTGATACTAATAATTCGTCTACCGATGAACATCGTGAAGAAGTTGGAACTACAGATAAAACATTTCAAATGGTTTTCAAGATTGAAAATATGAAACTTCTAAGTGGAAGTTACGATGTTGGAATTTCTTCCAAAGGTATTTCACATTTTTCACATGAACAAGCAAAACTTCAATATTGGATAGCAACAGAACAAAATTCAACTTATAATGGGTAAACATGGAAAACTTTTTATGGGTTGAAGAATTTCGTCCTAAAACTGTGGCGGATTGTATTCTTATAGAACCAACTAAAGAAGTCTTTCAAGGGTTCGTTAATGATGGTAAGATTCCAAATCTACTTTTATCAGGTGGAGCAGGAGTAGGTAAAACTACTGTAGCTCGTGCTATGTGTGATGAAATTGGAGTTGACCATTTAATGATCAACGGATCGAATGAGGGAAGAAATATAGATACAGTAAGAACTACTTTACAACAATACTGTAGTTCAGTTTCCATGCAAGGTGGAAGAAAAGTAGTAATAGTCGATGAGGCAGATTATATGAATGCTGATTCGGTACAACCTGCATTAAGGGGGTTCATTGAAAAATTTAGTGCCAATGTTAGTTTTATCTTTACTTGTAATTTCCGTAATCGGATCATTGATCCTATCCATAGCCGTTGCTCTGTAATAGAATTTGTAGTTCCTAGATCAGAAAAACCAAAACTAGGACAAGAATGTTTAGTAAGAGTTAAAGAAATTTTGACAGAGAAGGGTATCAAGTTTGATGAAAAAGTTCTTGTCGAATTAGTTTTGAAACACTTTCCAGATATGAGGAGAGTGATAAATGAACTTCAAAGATATGCAGCAGGTGGAGTTATTGATGCAGGTATCTTAGCACAGATTGGTGAAATTAATCTTCTTGAATTGATGAAGGCATTGAAAGAAAAACATTTTTCAGAAGTTCGTAAATGGGTTACTCAAAATATAGATAATGATCCAGTGAAGATTTTCAGAAAGATTTATGATGGTGTACATGAACATCTCAAAGATACTTCTATTCCACAAGCTGTTCTTGTTATTGCAGAATATCAATATAAATCTGCATTTGTTGCAGATCAAGAAATTAACTTAGTTGCCTGTCTCACAGAGATGATGGTAGATTGTGAATTTAAATGACAGATCCCACAATAAAAAATTTCATAGGCGTGTTTCCAAATGTTCTCAGTCAAGAATATTGTAACCATGTAATTGATCATTTTAATTGGGTTCAAAAAACTAGGGGTTATGGTCAGGGGAATATCACCACAAGACAACAGCTTGATGCTTCTCCCAAATCAGCCAAAGATTCTGATATGTATTTCTTTGAGGCTGAACCTGATCATATCGTAGCAGATAATAATGTTTATTTGTTACAAGAATATATAAGAACTACTTGGGAATGTTATGAAAAATATAGAGAAAAGTATGGTTTTTTAGCAGACTTACCTTTGCATAAAATGTCATATTCAGTTAAAATTCAAAAATATAAACCTTCTCAGGGGTATCATGTTTGGCATTGCGATGCCGGAAATATACAGAATGGTCGTAGATTATTAGTTTCTATGTTATATTTGAATACAGTAAAAAGTGGAGGAGAAACAGAATTTTTATATCAAAGTCAAAGAGTGAAACCAGAACTAGGAACTATGGTATTGTTTCCTACTTATTGGACTCATCCACATAGAGGAAATCCGCCACTTGAAGGTAATAAGTATATTATCAATGGTTGGTTAGAATTTATGGAGTTGGAATGAATGAAGAATTATTAAAATTATACGAAGATAATACAAATGAATATGGATTGCCAGTATTTGATTTATTTACTTGGCAAAATATAAATACGAAGTATATTGATCCTGACACTTCTTTGCCTATGTCTAAACGGGCTAAAGTCATGATCGATACTTTGATCCATTTCTTTGAAAAACACCATCCCAAATTTCCATTCAGGGAATTTGATATGCACGATGTACGACAAACTTTTTACAAGCTTTGTCAACTCAATCTAAAAGATAATATTTTCCCAAAAGAAAAATGTAAAACAGTCCACGAAAAATATGATGACTACGTGGGCAATTTTCCAGAATGGGGTATAGGTATTTTAAATTTCAGTTCGAACTATAATATTATTTCAGACGCATTCATGAATCGTGAAAGAATGAAATGTAGTTATGATAGATCGCCTAGTCCAATTACAATGTGGAATGATCAAACAGATTTGAAACAAATACTTTCACCAATATGGAGACTTCATCCGGATTGTGGAATGCCTCTCAAGAATAATTTGTACATTGAGGGTGTTCGTGTGGGAGCATATTTTGCTACTCAGTTTAAACCTTCTGTGGCAAAAGCATTTTATGATTTTACGAAATCCAAAAAAGTATTGGACACTAGTTCAGGTTGGGGTGATCGAATGACAGGATTTTTTGCATCGAATGCCGAAGAGTATTATGGAATGGACCCAAATGGTGATCTACATGAAAATTATCACAAGATGGCTGTTCAATATGAAAATTGGTTAGGAGAAGAAAATCCTAAATCTGAATTTGGTGATAAGTGGTTTTCAGTCGAAGGTAAAAAGAAAGTAAAAATTTATAGATCACCGGCGGAGGACTTGCCGTGGGATGAGATCCCAGATGATATTGATATCATGTTTAGTTCTCCACCATACTTTGCTACAGAACGATATGCAGAAGGTAGTAAGTTTGAGAGTGATCAATCATGGAGTCGATACAATTCTTATGAAGCATGGAGAGATGGGTTTTATCTTCCTGTAATGAAAAAGTGTTTTGAAAAACTTTCTCCCGGCGGTTGGTTGATGGTAAACATCATGGACCCAAAAGTCAAAGGAAAGAGACACAAATCTTGTGATGATTTAGTAAATGATCTTAAGGAACATTTCAAAGGTCAAATTGGAATGAGGATTATGGCTAGACCAAAAAGTATAAAATCATTTGAGGGTGATACTCATGAAGAGAGAAAAGCAAAATACGATGAATGGCAAGCAAAGTGGTTCGTTGAATCTGTCTGGTGTTTTCAAAAGCCTGGCGGAAAAGATGTTGATCTTTTTGCTCCTTATAAAGATTCTACTTTGGGGGGTATGGGACCGGCTGTTGTTCAAGAACCGATCAAAAAGAAAAAACTCTCAGAAGCAACAACAGAAAAATCTACGTTAGCGGGGTTCTTTGATTAATGAAGTTACACCAATTGAAACCTATACCATCGAAGGTAAAGAGGTTCACGTAAAACGTGATGACTTAATGGGTGATGGAATCCAACATCCGCCGTGGGGTAAACTGACTGCTCTGCGTGAAGTGTTAACTTATATTAATCCTCAAAAACCATTAATACACCTTTCTGTTTATGGGTCTTGGTCTGGGTGGGCATTGGCTGAAGTAGCAAAGGAATTAGACTATGAGTTTATTATGGCCTATCCTGATTCTAAGAAATTTCCAAAAGACATTTTAGATAAATCAAAAAACGTTCTTCCTATTAAACCTAATATGATGAACGTGATGTATAATAAAGTTGGCCAGATAGCAAGGGAAAAAGATTACATTAGATTGCCATATGCGTTTGATCATTTGATGTACATTAAAACACAAAAGCAAAGATTACAAGAAGTTAAAAAAGAATTAGAGTTTGATCATTTAGTGGTTTCTTCTGGGTCAGGAGTTACTTGTCTTGGAATGATGATGGAACATGAGCCGTGGCCACAGTTATTTGATACAGGAAATACAAGAACTTTCCATACTGTATGTGTATCAGGCGTAGATACTATTAGAAAGAAATTTAAAAAATATGGTATCGAACCAACAGAACAAGTTGAAATAGTCAAGAGTGAATTTGAATTTGATGATATGATGGATTGGTATGAAACACCATTTCCATGTAATGAGTTTTGGGATAAGAAGGCTTGGTATTGGTTAGAAAAAAATATATCTAAATTTGAGGGGAAGATTTTATTTTGGAATCTAGGAGGTAACTGGTGAGCAGAGTTGTATTAAAAGATAAGAAAGACATGAATCAATTATTTCAGTTTGGGGGTTATGAAAACTGGGATGAAGTAACAGATAATGAGCTTGATTGGGAAGATTACAAAATCATGGGCTCACAAGATGAGATTGAACGTGATCTTGAAACACAAGTATTGAGTGTGAAGTTTTCCAAGATAGGACAAAAAACTTTTGATGCATATCCTAATCTAAAATGGATTCAATGTAGAGCACATGGATCAGATAACATCAATTTAGAACTAGCCGAGAGACATGGTGTGGGGGTTGTATGTTTAGATCCAGATACATACAATGTAGCAAATTGGATTGGTGGATTTAAGATGGGGAAAGAGATTTTAATATTAGGAGCAGGGAAAATTGGAAATGCTGTGCCGTGGAATTGGGAAAGTAATGTAGTAAAGATCACCTCACGGGATTTGCTTCCTGATATGAGTAAGTTTGATACGTTAATAGTTACTTCATCACCTACAGAAAAACCAATCGTGAATAGGGACTTGTTAGAAAACTTTAGAGGAAAGATTATTTCAATATCAAGACCGGCTTGTATAGATAATGAGGCTTTACTTGAAGCAGTGAATGATGGAAAAATAGAACATGCTCAAATGGATATGTTAGATCCTAAAGGAAGAGATGAGCTGATAGCAACAGGTAAAGTAAAATATTATGGTCATAAGGCATGGGAATGTCGTGGAATTGGTCAATATGATGAACGATATTTCAGTATGGTGTTTCAAGAAATACAATGGTTAATATCGGATAATCCAAAGTATGATCCACCCTACAGAAATAGTAGATTAGTTTTAGAAAGATCATCAAATGCATTGTTTGGAGACTAACGAATTTCCATATTATCCTACTGATGATGTATGGAGGCGAGAAGAATTTTCAAAATTTATTCAGTATCAAGGAAATTTATGGGATGACAAAATAGTAAAACAGACCATGCATGGCCTTGCTCTTTCGTGGTCTTATATGCCTCACGCCTTTGATGTTCAATGTGGAAAAATGAACACTCCATTACAGTCCTTCCTAAACGATAAAGAGAAAATCAAAAAGAAAATGAAGCAACTTGGTCATGTGGATTCACCTTCAGGATTAAGGAAAGCATTGAAGGTTATGTCCGGCTCACAAGGAGTTAGTAATTTCAGACCAACCGCCGCTCAAGCAATATATGAAAGATTCATGCCCGAAGGTGGAACTACGTGGGATATGTCAGGAGGATATGGGGGAAGACTTTTAGGAGCAATAAAAACCCATATAAATTACATTGCTACTGAACCAGCGAAAGAAACATTTGATGGATTGACTCAAATCGCAAAAGATTGGGGTAATCAATCTAATCTTTTTGGAACTAAACAACGTTTAGAAATAGTTCAGAGTGGAAGTGAAGATTATGTTCCAGAGGAAGATTCATTAGATTTGTGTTTCACTTCACCGCCCTATTTTGATACCGAAAAATATTCAAATGAGGAAACACAAAGTTATAAAAAGTTTCCAAAGAAGGTAGATTGGTTAGAAGGTTTTTTACGAAAGACAATTCAAAACTGCCATCGAGGCTTAAAGAAAAATCGTTATTTAATTATCAATATAGCTAATGTTAGCTCATTTGATACATTAGAAGATGAAACTGGAAATATAGTTTTGTCTGAAGGATTTGAATACTTAGATACATTTCAACTTTCTCTGTCAAAGATGCCAGGAAAGAATATTGCAAATGATGTATTCAAATATGAACCCGTATTTCTTTTCAGAAAGAAATGAAATTCGGATATAGTACACTTGACAAATTAAAAAGTCATGATATACTATATAATAGTAGATAACAATATAGTTTTGTTATCAAGTAAGTTGTTATACCTTAAACGTGGTAGATGCAACTCAAAATAACATTTAATAGGAGCATATTATGCTAAATTTACAAAATGGCGGTAGTCCGCTATCCTCAAAGAATAATTCACTCATTCCACTCTCACAATTAGCTTTTGACTTAGGTATAAAACCTAAAACAAAAAAGTTTGATATTAATTCATATATCCCCATAACATTAATTCCTGCAAACAAACTTTTCGCAGATAAAGAATTTCAACGATTAATTATTATGTCGTTTATCAAAGGTGCAAAAGAATTTGATGGCCCTTTGGCTAGACCATTATTTGTCTTTTTAAGACCTTCTGGCGAGTATTCTGTGGCAGATGGACAACATACAACCATTTTAGGAATATTGTATACTGATCAGGGGAGAAATTTGGAATTACCATGTCAGGTAATAGAACATTCCAAAGATCTTTCTGATGAAGAGTGTATTAAAATTGAAGCAGATTACTTCAAAAAATTAAACAAAAATCGAAGAAATGTAGGTAAAATAGATCAACTTAGAGCAAATATTGCTCTAAAAGATAAGAAAGCACTACAAGTTTTAGAAGATCTTATTGATATGGGAATACACGTTGAAAATCTTGGTGATACAGATGGTCCAGAAGTGTGGGGTTTTGATATGTTAATGCACGCCCATAAGACCTATGGACTTTCATGTGTTCGTAAAGCAATTAACCTTTATCAGAAAATCCAAAAGGATATCCGATTTAATTGGAATGATATTGGTAAAATTAATGGTGGTTTCATTGGTGGACTTTCTGCGGTTTTCCATCTTATGGATGGACAATTTATTGGCGGTGCAGATAAAAAATACGCACTTAATGATTATCTAGAAAATTATATGGGAAATACAGCAATTAAGACTACTAAAGGAACAGGTTTTACCGATAACACATCCGGAGTAGTACAATCAATTTTAATTGCAAGAAAGATAGTTGAAAATTGTAATGTCTTAATTAAGAATAAGGTAATTACAAAAAAAGATGGAACTTTTTTCTCAATTGAAGGAATTGGCCAAGATTCAATGGCCAATGCTGGATTAGAAGATCCAAGTAAAATAGATCTAAATAAAATGTAAAATATTAAATGTGTGGATTCGTAGCTGGAAATATTTTTGAAGATACAAAACACTTTCATGCCGCGTTGAGTCTTATTGATCATCGCGGCAGAGATTATAAAGGTGTTAATTATTGTATTAAAACAAATACTTACTTAGGTCATAATAGACTATCTATTCAGGGGTTGACTGAGGAATCTAATCAACCTATGATTAAAGATAATTATACATTAGTTTATAATGGTGAATTATGGCACAGTATGAATCCACATAAAGAAAAATTCAATTTACAGACTAGTAGTGATACAGAGTTGTTACTCAATATGTTTCACTTAGACCAACAAGATTGTATCAAAACACTTGATGGTATGTTTGGGTTTGCGGTCTTGGATAATAAAAGAAATTACTTGACCTTTGCTAGAGATTTTATGGGTAGAATTCCCTTGTACTTTTTCAAGAGAGGTAAAGAAATTATCGTAGCAAGTGAACTAAAAGCAATTACAAACTCATTGAACATTAATGCTTCTGATGTAGTATTAGCAGATCCAGGTTGTTACTATCAATTTGATTATGTAACAGGAGAATTGACAAAGAGAACATATTATGAATTTCCTGCAATGGATGATATTGAAGATATGTCAGAAGAAGAAGTGATGGATGGTATACGTAATTTATTAACTGAAGGTGTACATAATGAGTTAATAAGTGATGTACCTGTTTGTACAATTTTGTCAGGCGGAGTAGATTCTACTGTCGTTACATATCTACTCAAACAAAAAATTCCAGATCTACAAGCATTTGTAGTGAGTATGGGTGATACTGGAAAGAAAGATGATTTGTACTATGCAAGAATGGCGGCTAAAGAAATTGGTGTTCCACTTCATGAAGTTATTATTGATGAGGAGTGGGTAGAACAAAATTTAACTGAAGCAGTCTATGCAATTGAGGATTATAGTTGGACACAAGTTTCTCCGGCGGTTGCTCAATTAGCACTTTCCAAAAGAATTCATGATGAAGGTTTTAAGGTCGTCTTTGGTGGAGAAGGTAGTGATGAATTGTTTGCTTCCTATGGACATGTATTTGCGTGGAACTATAAAGACAAAGATTACATTAAAGAACGATATAAGCTGGTAATAAATCTCCACAAAAACAATTTAATACGAACTAACAAAGCAATGATGTATGGTGGAACAGTAGAATTGAGGACACCATTTCTTCACAAAGATTTGGTAGAATTTTGTTTGAGAATTCACCCAGATCACAAAGCAACCAGCCAAAATAAAATTTGGAAACCAATGTTAAGAAAAGCTTTTTCGGGCAAACTTTCAGATGAATTATTATTCAGACCAAAAAAGACTTTTCAAGATGGTTGTCACACTATCTACCTCAAGAATCATAAGGAAAGAATTAAAGAAACATATTTGACACATTTCGGTCAAAAAAATCCATTAGAGAGTTTTTTCGGATGAAATTATATAATGAAGATTGCATGAAACAAATGCAAGAGATGATTGATGATGGAATTCAAGTTGATTCTGTTGTTACAGATCCCCCATACGGTATTCATTTTATGGGTAAGGATTGGGATAAATTTAAAGGTACTAAAGTTACCAAGAGTCAAGTAGTCACAAATTTGGGTGCTGGAATGAGAATGACTACTTATGAAGAAAATATGGATTTTCAGAAATGGTGTAACGAATGGGCAACTTTGTGTTTAAAGTTATTAAAGCCTGGAGGTTATATTTTAGCATTTAGTTCTGCGAGGACTTATCATCATTTGGCTTGTGGTATTGAATCAGCAGGATTTGAAGTACGAGATCAACTTATGTGGTTGTATGGTTCAGGATTTCCAAAGAGTATGAATATCGGAATGCAAATAGATAAGAAACTTGGTAATAAAAGAATAGATTTGGGTACAAATCCAAATCAACGATTAAATACACCAGAACACGATATATATGAAGCTGGAATTCGTGGAAAGAAAGCAAGGATAACCAAAGGTGATTCCGAATGGGAAGGTTGGGGAACTGCACTCAAACCAGCACACGAACCAGTTGTGTTGGCTAGAAAACCAGTTGAAGGAACAGTTGCAGAGAATGTGCTGAAACATGGAACGGGCGGAATCAATATTGATGGGTGTAGGATTGGAACAGAGGAAAGAACTTATGATATAAAGGGCGGTGAAAATTTGAATAAACTCTCAAGAGAGGGTAAAGGAGATTCAGAAGATGCAAAGGGTTGTGGTGCTTATGGAATAGGTGCAAAACAAAAAAGTATTGGAAAAACTACTGTTGAAGGTAGATTCCCAGCAAATGTAATGCATGATGGAAGTGAAGAAGTGTTGGAAGGGTTTCCAGAAACATCTAAATCAACTGGCGGTGGTGGTGTTAAAACCACAAGTAAATTAGTATATGGTGATTATAAAGGTAAAGAGTATGATAAAGTTATTGGGTTTGGCGATGAAGGTTCTGCAGCACGATTCTTCTATTGTCCAAAAGTTTCCAAGAACGAAAGAGGAGAAGAAAACATTCATCCAACAGTCAAACCGATTGAGTTGATGAAATACCTTTGTCGCCTTGTAACTCCAAAAGGTGGAATTGTTCTTGATCCATTTATGGGTTCAGGTTCTACTGGAATGGCTACGAAGGATGAAGGATTTGATTTTGTGGGAATTGAACGGGAGAAGGAATATTTTGAGATTGCAGAAGCACGTATCAATGCTTCTTCACCTTTATTGGATTTTTTTGAATAAACACTTGACTTTTTCATCAAAACCGTGGTATAATATAACTGAACAATGAGTAATAACCTTAATGAGAGAGAATATGTTTGAGTTCAGAGCGGGTAGAAAACGAGTCGTAAAAACAGTTGAAACTGTAGAAGAAGCTAATACTTTGATGAGATATATGATTGCGATTCGTAATGATGATTCCCTTTGGGAAAATATTAATGTGAAAACTGGACATCTCCGTGCAGTTGATGAATTGGAAAAGTTAGTCGGCACTATCTTTGATGTGTTTGATACTATGTCCATTTATGTAAATGGTAAATCTGTAAGGAAAATTTGGGCGAGGGGTTTCTAATGAGAGACTTTAGTATTGTAGAAACTGCTTCTAGGGCAGAAATGAAAGAAATTTTATTTTATGTTTTGAAGTGGTTTAAGAAAAAAACACTTGGTAATCCATTTAATTATAATCGAGCATTTGAGTGGTTACAGGCTGAAATTCTTGGTTTTGAATTAGAGAAAGTAGGTGGTGGTTCTGATGG
>Ga0208764_10002404_pt1 | contig 11769 bp, 13 predicted proteins | sample ETNtaG_18_FD_185762 | JGI IMG/M metagenome (GOLD analysis project Ga0208764, IMG submission 185762) | Marine microbial and viral communities from oxygen minimum zone, Eastern Pacific Ocean - ETNP201302SV91 (SPAdes) (version 2) | ecosystem: Environmental > Aquatic > Marine > Oceanic ... | reverse complement strand
GATGTTTTTCCTGCAGAAATAGCAGATCTGTTTACATTAAATGGTGGTTTAATTTTATATATTTGGTCAATAATTTTTTTTGAAGAATAGCCCCAACCAAGTCTTAAACTAGCCAGTCCAAATATTTTTGAAAATGTTCTTGTAATAAATACATTTTTTTTGTTTCTAAATAAGTCTAGGCCAGATTTATAATCCTTTTTACCGATATATTCGCAATAAGCATCATCTATAACTAAAAGTATATTTTCTCTAAGTTTTGATCTTAAATGCATTAATTCATTCTTTGTTAAATATGTACCTGTAGGATTATTTGGATTTGCAATAAATACAATTTTGGTTTTGCTAGATACTTTTTTTAAAATTTCTTTAACAGAAGCTTTAAAATTTTTTTCTTTTGCAAAAACAACTTTTGCGCCACAAATTTTGCTATAAATTCTATACATTATAAAGCTGTATTTGGTAACAATAACTTCGTCTTTCTTTTTTAAAAATAAATTGCAAATCAATTGTATTATTTCATCAGAACCTGATCCGCATATAATCCTATTAAAATCAAGATTATATTTTTTTGAAATAGCTAATCTTAATTCTTTAGCTTTGTCGTCTGGATATATAGATAAATTATTTCTATCTTTTAAATATGCTTTGATTGCTTTGGGGCTGGGCCCAAGAGCAGATTCATTCGCTGAAAGTTTAATAGAATATTTTTTTTTATTTATACTTCCTTGTCCAGGTTTATATTGAACAACGTTAAAATTATTATATTTGGGTAATGACATAAGATTAAAATTAATTGATGTAATTTAATTACACAATAGTTAATTCAATAAATCTATTTAAATTGACAATCATTGAAGTTTTTAGTAGAAAGATTCTGCGCTGATTTACTTAATTGCGAGCGCATTAAAAAAACAGCTAAAATAGGTTTTTTAACCCAGTTTAGCTGGGTTTTTTTTTGTTAAAAATGAATACAAATACAAAAAATATAAAAAAATTAATTGTTGAGCAATCTTTAAAACTTGATTGTGGAAAAACAATTAAAAACTTTCCTATTGCTTACGAAACATACGGAACGCTTAATAATAATAAAGACAATGCAATATTAGTTTTTCACGCATTAAGTGGTGATCAGTTTGCAACAAATATAAATCCAATTACAAAAAAAGAAGGATGGTGGTTTAATCTTTTAGGCGACGGAAAGGCAATAGATACAAAAAAATATTTTGTAATATGTTCGAATGTGATTGGCGGTTGCATGGGAAGCTTTGGCCCTACAAACATCAATCCTGAAACAAACGAATTATTTGGCACAACATTTCCAGTAATTACAATTAGAGATATGGTTAAAGCACAAGTTTTTTTATTAGATCATTTTGGAATAGATAAATTATTTTGTGTAGCAGGAGGTTCTATGGGTGGCATGCAAGTTTTACAATTTGCATCATTGTTTCCAGGCAAAACATATGCCGCTATCCCTATTGCTTGCAGTGCTAGTCACTCTGCTCAAAATATTGCTCTCAATGAATTAGGCAGGCAGGCAATAATGGCTGACCAAAATTGGAATAAAGGAAATTATTTCAGAACAAATTTATCACCAGATAAAGGTTTGGCTGTTGCAAGAATGGCAGCACACATCACTTATCTTTCAAAAAAAGGTTTGCAAGAAAAATTTGGTAGAAAACTTCAAGATAAAGGAAGTTTAAAATTTAGCTTTGATGCTGATTTTCAAATTGAAAGCTATCTTCGCTACCAAGGGTCAAACTTTGTAGATAGATTTGACGCAAATAGTTATCTTTATATTACAAGGGCCATGGATTATTTTGATTTAGAAAAACAGTTTGATGGAAATTTATCAAACGCTTTTAAAAACACAAAAACTAAATTTTGTGTTGTTTCGTTTTCATCTGATTGGCTTTATCCAACAAGTGAAAATAAGGAAATTGTAATTGCGTTAAATAGTTGTGGTGCAAATGTTGGTTTTGTTGAAATTGATAGTGACAAAGGTCATGATTCATTTTTACTTAACGTTCCTGAATTTTTAAAAACTGTTAAAGAATTTTTAGAATCTTCTTATAGAGAGTTTGCAAATGAAAAAAGAATTTAAAGCTATATCTCAAATAATAAATGATAACAAAAAAGTTCTTGATATAGGTTGTGGCGATGGAACTCTAATGGAATATTTAAAATTTAACCAAAAAAATGATGTTAGAGGTCTGGAGCCAAATAAAAAGTTGGTTCAGAAATGTATTGCTAAAGGCCTCCCGGTTATTGAGGGTAATGCTGAAAAAGAATTATTTCAATTTCCAGATAAATCTTTTGACTACGTCGTGTTAAGTCAAACGCTTCAAGCTTTCTTGTCGCCGGAAAATGTTTTAAAAGAATTGCTCAGAATTGGAAAAAATACAATTGTTTCTATTCCTAATTTTGGATATTGGAAAGTTAGATTACATTTATTGTTAAAAGGAACAATGCCTGTAACAAAAACTTTGCCTAATGAATGGCATAACACACCTAATTTACATATGTGTTCTATTTTAGATTTTTATAATTTTTGTGAGAAAAGAAATATAAAAATTAATAAATCTTTATGTGTAACAAAAGAAAAAATTTCAAATATTAAAAAAACTAATTTGATTTATAAAAATCTTGTTTCCGAATTGGGAATATTTTTAATTGAATAAAATCTATGAAAGTAGAAATAATAAAGTGCCTACAAGATAATTTTTCATATTTAATTTTTGATAAAAAATCAGAAAAAATAAGCGTGGTCGATCCATCAGAATCTGCCCCTATTATAAATTTTTTAAAAAAGAAAAAATTAAATTTAAATTATATATTAAATACACATCATCATTTTGATCATATTGGTGGAAATTTGGACTTAAAAAAAAAATACAATGCAAAAATTATAGGTTTTGAAGGTGACAAAAATAGAATACCGGGAATAGATATAATCTTAAAAAACAATCAAAGTTATAAAATTGGAAACTTGGAATTTAAAACAATTCATATACCTGGTCATACATCTGGTCATGTATGTTTCTATTTTTATAATAATAAAATTGCATTTACTGGCGATACAATCTTTTCGCTTGGTTGCGGAAGAATTTTTGAAGGTACTTACAAACAAATGTTTGATTCTATTAATAAAATTAAAAACTTACCTCTAGATACTAAAATTTATTTTGGACATGAATATACATTAAAAAATTCAGAATTTTGTATAAAGTATGATCCGGACAATAAAAAGCTAATAGAAAAAATAAAAGATGTTAAGTTTAAAAAATTAAATAATATTCCTTCCGCTCCTACAAAAATAAAAGATGAAATTGAAACTAATATATTTTTTAGAGCAGAAAAAGAAAATATAAAAACTGTTCTTAAAATGCAAAATTCTGAACCTCTAAAAGTGTTTAGCAAATTAAGGGATTTAAAAGACAATTTTTAATTCTTGACATGAAGCTAAGTACAGTTATATTCCCCTAATTCATTAAGGTAAAAATTATGTCATTTGCAATATTTCAGACAGGTGGAAAACAATACAAAGTTGTCCCAAGTAAGATTTTGAAAATTGAAAAAATCAATCAAGAAGCTGGAAAAAAAATTGAATTTAAAAATGTTCTTGCGTATGGAAATGAAAAAGATGTTGAAATTGGATCACCAATTATAAAAGGTGCAAAAGTTGAAGCAGAAATTTTAAAAAATTTAAAAAATAAAACTATAATTGTTTTTAAAAAAAGAAGAAGAAAAAATTCAAGAAAAAGATATGGACATAGGCAACCACAATCACTTATACAAATTACTAAAATTTTTTCGAAAGATGGAAAAATCCTATCTGAAATGGAAAAAAAACCAGTTGTAGCAAAAAAGACAGAAAAAATTATAAAAAAGAAAACTACAACAAATAAAAAAAAATGATAAAGTATTTTTAGGTAAATAATAATGGCAACAAAAAAAGCAGGTGGATCATCCCGAAATGGCAGAGATAGTGCTGGAAGAAGACTTGGTGTTAAAAGATATGCTGGACAGCTAGTATTTCCAGGAAATATTATTGTCCGTCAAAGAGGCACAAAAATACATCCTGGCACCCATGTAAGTATGGGGAAAGATCATTCAATCTATTCATTAGTTGAGGGTAAGGTAGAATTCAAAAAAAGCAAATCTGATAGAACATTTGTTTCTGTAAAACCCAATTAATTTTACAACTTAAAATTAATCAAAAAGTTGTAATTATGAAATTTTTAGATCAAGCAAAAATCTTTGTTAAGGCCGGAGATGGTGGATCAGGTTCCGCTGGTTTCCGAAGAGAAAAATTTGTTGAATTTGGTGGACCCGATGGTGGCGATGGAGGAAATGGTGGTTCAATTATTTTTTCTTCTGATAAAAATTTAAATACTCTAATAGATTTTAGATATAGACAACATTTTAAAGCAGAAAAAGGATCTGATGGGAAAGGTAAAAATAAAACTGGCAAGGGTGGTGAAAACTTAATTCTCAAAGTTCCTGTTGGAACTCAAATATATGAAGAAGATAATAATACTTTAATATTCGACTTCATAAATAAAAATCAATCATTTGTTGTAGCAAATGGTGGTAAAGGTGGATTGGGAAATGTCAGATTTAAAAGTTCAACAAATCGTGCTCCAAAAAAAACAACCAAAGGCAAACTTGGAGAAGAATTTTGGATATGGTTACAACTAAAAACTATTGCTGATATCGGAATTATAGGAATGCCCAATGCTGGAAAATCAAGTTTATTAGCTGCAATCACTAGTGCAAAACCAAAAATTGCCAACTACCAATTCACCACTATTAATCCAAACCTAGGAGTAGCAAGCTATGATCAAAAAGAAGTCACTCTAGCAGATATACCAGGTTTAATCGAAGGCGCTCATGAAGGCGTAGGTTTAGGTGATAAATTTTTAAGACATATCGAAAGATGTAAAAATATTTTACACCTTATTGATATAAATCAAAAAAATATTTTAAAGTGCTATAAACAAGTAAGAAAGGAATTGAAAAAATATAGTCCTGATTTAACAAAAAAAAAGGAAATTATTGTTTTCAATAAAATAGATCTTGTGGAAAAAGAAGAAATTTTGAAAAAAGTAAAAGAATTCAATAAATTTATAGATGCTAAGATTTACCTAGTTTCATCAATTAAAAAAGAGGGGCTTGTTAATTTAAAAAAATTGCTAATTTCAGATGTATATTAACAAATCTAAAAAAATTATAATAAAAATCGGCTCTTCAATTATCATTGATAAAAAAGGCAATATAAGGAAAAAATGGATTGATGGTTTTTCTAAAGATATTAGTAAACTTTTAAAATTAAATAAAAAAGTAATAATTGTTTCATCAGGAGCTATAGCTCTAGGATGCAATGTCTTAAAGATTAAAAAAAATTCACTTAAAATTGATAAAAGTCAAGCGGTAGCATCTGTAGGTCAAATTGAATTAATGAATTTATACAAAAAAGTATTCAACAAAAATAATATTAATGTTTCTCAAATACTTTTAACTCTTGAAGATACAGAGATAAGACGAAGATCATTAAATGCAAAGAGAACAATTGAAAATTTAATTTCAATGGGAATTGTCCCAATTGTAAATGAAAACGATACTACGGCTACAACTGAAATAAAATATGGTGATAATGATAGATTAGCATCAAGGGTGGCACAAATAATAAATTCGGATTGTCTAATATTATTATCAGATGTAAATGGTTTATATACCAATAATCCTAAAACTAATAAAAAAACAAAATTAATTAAAACCGTAAAAATTATAGACAACAAAATAGAAAAATTATCATCTAATTCTGTTAACGAATATGGTTCAGGAGGCATAGCAACAAAAATAGAGGCTGCTAAAATCTGTCAGTTATCAGCTTGTTATATGGCAATAGCCAATGGAGAAAAAATAAGACCAATAAAAGAAATTTTAGAAAAAAATAACTGTACCTGGTTCATACCGAAAGTATCAAAATTAGATGCTAGAAAAAAATGGATTGTTGGATCAATGGCTCCAAAAGGTAAATTAATAATTGATAATGGTGCCGCAATAGCAATTAAAAATGGAAAAAGCCTATTGCCAGCAGGAATTAAGGATATTGATGGAAAATTTAACAAAGGAGATCAAATAAAGATATTAGATACCAACAATTCTGAATGCGCTATTGGATTAAGTTCATTTTCCTCTGAAGAAATTAAAAAAATTAAAGGTTGTCAAAGTCGAGATATAAAAAAGATATTAGGCTATTCAACTAGAGATGAAGTTATACACAAAAATGATATGGTGGAATTATAATGAGCAATTATATTAAAAAAATTGGAATTAAATCAAAAATTGCTTTTCAAAAATCTTTGAATACTAATTTTAATAAAAAAAATTTAGTTTTAGAAAATTTCAACAGTCTAATTAGGAAGGAAAAAAATTTAATTCTTAAAAAAAATAATGAAGACCTAATTTTAGCAAAAAAAAACAGGCTTAAAGAAAATTTTGTTGATCGCTTATTTCTTGATGCAAAAAGAATAGAAAATATTCGTCATTCAATAAATGAAATAATAAAATTAAAAGATCCAATAGGCAAAATAGTTTCTTCGTGGAAAAGGCCAAATGGAATGTTAATACAAAAAGTATCAATACCAATAGGAGTTATTGGAATAATATTTGAAAGCAGGCCTAATGTTGTCTGCGATGTTTCTTCACTATGTTTTAAATCAGGAAATGCTGCAATCTTAAGAGGAGGATCTGAATCAATTAATTCAAATAAAATATTAGCAGATTTATTTCAAGATTCTCTTGTAAAAAAAGGATATGACAAAAATTGTATTCAATTAATTGAAAATCAAAATAAAAAACTTGTAAATTTTCTATTAAAAAATATGACAAACTATATTGATTTAATTATTCCAAGGGGTGGGAAAAAATTGGTAAAAAAAGTACAATCATATTCAAAAGTTCCAATTTTGGGTCATTTGGAAGGCATTTGTCATATTTATATTCATGAAGATGCGGATCTAAAAAAATCAATTAATGTGGTATTAAATTCAAAATTGAGAAGGACAACAAATTGTGGCGCGTTGGAAACTCTTTTAATTAATGAAAAAATTCTTAAAAAATTTTGTGAACCTATTTTAAACAGTTTAATTAACAAAAATTGTAAAATAATTGGAGATGATAAAATTATTAAAAATTTTTCAGGAAAAATAAAATTAGCAAAAGAAAAAGACTGGAAAACTGAATATTTGGCTCCCATCATATCTATAAAAGCAGTAAAAAATTTAGAAGAAGCAATTTCACACATCAATAAATTTGGAACCATGCATACAGATTCGATAATTACAAAAAATATTAAAGTAGCTAAAAAATTTCTTAATGGTGTAAATAGTGCAATAGCTATGCATAATGTTTCTACTCAATTTGCGGATGGGGGTGAGTTTGGATTTGGTGCAGAAGTTGGAATTTCTACAAGTAAGCTTCATGCTAGAGGTCCTGTTGGTTTAAATCAGCTAACAACATATAAATATTTTATTAAAGGAAATGGTCAAATAAGAGATTAGTATTTTGCTTAATTATATAAAAAAAAATAATTTAAATATTGGTTTGCTGGGAGGCTCTTTTGATCCGGCTCATAAAGGCCACTTGAAAATTTCAAAAATTGCAAAAAAAAAATTTAAACTTAAATACGTAATTTGGGCAATAACTTTAAAAAATCCTTTTAAAAAATCAGCTAGTTTAAGTATTAAAAGCAGAATTAAAAATTCAAAAAAAATTATAAAAAAAAATAAATTTATTAAAATCGAATATTTAGAAAAAAAAACAAATTCAAAAAGATCGATAGATATTATAAAATTTTTACTTAAAAAAAATAAATCACTAAAAATTTATTTTATAATGGGTGCTGATAATCTTATACAGTTAAATAAATGGAATAAATGGAAAGAATTAGTTAAATTGGTCAAAGTTATCGTGTTTGATAGGCAAGGTTATAAATCAAGAGCACTTAGATCAAAAGCGGCAAAACAAATGAATAAAAAACAATGGATTTTTGTTAATTTTAAAAAAATAAATATTTCATCTTCCAAAATAAGGAAAATTTGATAGTGTAAAATTATCTTAATGGAAAAAGTTAATCATCTAAAAAAAATAATTGAAAAAGTATTGCATGATAACAAGGCATTAGAAATAGTTTCTATTGACCTGAAAGATAAAAGTGCAGTTGCGGATTTCATGATTTTTGCAAGTGGCACATCTTCTAGACATATACAAGCTCTCTCGGAAATGATTATTAAAAAAGTAAAAGATGAAGGAATTTTGAATTGTAATCTTGAAGGAAAAGAAAGCAATGAGTGGAAGCTAATTGACTGTATAGATATAATAGTTCATATATTTATTCCTGAAAAAAGAAAATTTTATGATTTGGAAAAAATGTGGTCAGAACTTTTGCCAAAAGAAAGATTGATGATATGAAAAAATTTTATGTTTTTATTTTAGCTTTCTTAATTTTGTTCTCTTCAAGCAATACGTTATTTGCTAGTGGCAACGATATATATAAAAAAATTGATCTGTTTAGTGAAGTTTTAGAAACTATAAAAAAAGAATATGTAGATGAAATTGACGAATCTGAAGCAATGGATTCAGCGATAAATGGTTTGCTTCAATCTCTTGATCCATATTCTGCATACATGAAGCCCGAAGCTTTTGAAAATATGCAAACTGATACAAGTGGAAAATTTGGTGGTCTTGGTATTGAAGTTACTATGGAATCTGGCGTGGTAAAAGTTATTACACCTTTGGATGATACACCGGCCGCAAAAGCTGGAGTAAAAGCAGGAGATTTTATAGTTCGAATAGATGGAGAACAAGTTCAAGGCAAAACTTTAATGGAAGCAGTCAATTTAATGAGAGGTAAAGTTGGATCTCCAATTGAAATAACAGTTAGAAGAAAAGGAAAAAAAAAGGCGATAGAAATAAAAATTATAAGAGAAATTATACAAGTAAAATCTGTTACTTCAAAAGTAATTAGCGATATAGGTTATTTAAGGCTAACATCATTCAATCAAAATAGTAGCGAACAGCTTCGTAAAAATATTAAAAAATTATCTTCTAAAAATAATCTTAACGGTTTTATTTTAGACTTAAGAAACAATCCTGGTGGCTTACTCTCTCAAGCAATAGAAATATCAGATTTTTTTCTTGATAGCGGCGAAATAGTATCCACAAGAGGAAGAAAAACTAGAGAAAACAGAAAATGGTTTGCTAACAATGGTGATTTAATAAAAGGTAAATCATTAATAGTTTTAATTAATAATGGGTCAGCTTCTGCTTCTGAAATTGTAGCAGGTGCTTTAAAAGATCATAAAAGAGCTATTTTATTAGGTGAAAATAGTTTTGGAAAAGGATCGGTTCAGTCAATTATTCCTTTAAAAAATAAAGGTGGAATACGCCTAACAATTTCAAAATATTACTTACCTTCCGGAAAATCTATTTCTGAAGTTGGCGTTGTTCCAGATATAGAGATTGAAGAAGATAGTGAAGAATTCGTAATTAATACATCAACAGATAATCAGCTAAATTTTGCTGTAAAACTTTTTAATGGCTAACCATAAAATGGGGTTGCCGAAAAATCTTCCCTTAAGATTAGGTGTAGGAATTGTTTTAGTAAACTCAAAAAATAAAATATTTGTTGCTAGAAGAATAGATAATCCAAAAAATTTTTGGCAAATGCCTCAGGGGGGCATTGATGAAAATGAAGATTATTTTAAAGCAGCTTTAAGAGAATTAAAAGAAGAAACAAATATTACAACCGTTAAACTAATTAAAGAAATTGATAATTGGTATACCTATGAATTACCAGAATATTTGCTAGGAAAAATTTGGAAAGGTAAATATAGAGGTCAAAAACAAAAATGGTTTGTAATGAAATTTTTAGGGGAAGAGAATGAAATTAACTTGAAAACTAAAAATCCTGAATTTTTTGAATGGAAATGGATAGAAAAAGAAAAACTTACCGAAGTTATAGTAAAATTTAAATTAGAAGTTTACAAAAAAATATTAGAACAGCTAAAAAAAATACTAGATTAATTCAAAGAAATTGATTTGAGAATATCTATTTTTTGATTAATTAGATATCTTTCGTTATCATTAATATTTTGATCTTCAAGTTTTTTTTCGCTTTCAGATATAATTTTACTTATCTCATTTGTTTTCAAATCTTTAATATCTGAAATCTTGCTTGTTAGAACTGTTAAGCAATTATCATTAAATTCAACTACACCATCCTCTATATAAAATTTCTCTTCTTTATTCTGAGAATTATATAATTTTAAAATTCCTGGCTTTAAAAATGATATTATGGGTATGTGGTCTTTAAGAATTCCCATTTCACCTTCATAGGCAGGTATTACAACTTCTTCAATATTGTCTTGAGAAAAAAATAATTTTTCAGGACTTACAATTTCTAATTTAAAACTCATTTTGATAATTAAGCTGCTGCCTCTTTTGCCATCTTCTCGGCTTTTTCTACTGCTTCTTCTATTGTACCGACCATATAAAATGCTGACTCAGGTAAATGATCATATTCTCCCTTGCAAATAGCGTCGAATCCCTTAATTGTGGATTCTAAATCAACTAATTTTCCTGGAGACCCAGTAAATACTTCAGCTACAAAGAATGGTTGTGATAGAAATCTTTGAATTTTTCTTGCTCTAGCAACAGTTAATTTGTCATCCTCAGATAATTCATCCATACCTAAAATTGCAATTATGTCTTGCAAAGATTTATATGTTTGTAATATTTTTTGTACATCTCTAGCTACTCTATAATGTTCATCGCCTACTATTCTTGGATCCAAAATACGTGAAGTGGAATCAAGAGGATCTACAGCAGGATAAATTCCAAGCTCTGCTATTTGTCTTGATAATACAGTTGTTGCATCTAAGTGTGAAAAAGATGTTGCTGGAGCGGGATCCGTTAAATCGTCAGCAGGAACATAAATAGCTTGTACAGATGTAATTGATCCTTTGTTTGTTGTTGTAATACGTTCTTGTAAATTTCCCATATCAGTTGCTAACGTTGGTTGATATCCAACCGCTGACGGAATTCTTCCTAATAAAGCGGATACTTCGGAACCTGCTTGGGTAAATCTAAAAATGTTATCAACAAAAAATAGTACATCCTGTCCTTCTTTATCTCTAAAATATTCTGCAACAGTTAAGCCTGTCAGTCCAACTCTTGCTCTTGCGCCAGGAGGTTCGTTCATTTGTCCATAAACTAGTGCAGCCTTAGACCCTTTACCTTCTGGTTTGATTACCCCAGATTCTATCATTTCATGGTAAAGATCGTTTCCTTCTCTAGTTCTTTCACCAACGCCTGCAAATACAGAAAAACCACCATGAGCTTTTGCAATATTATTAATTAACTCCATAATAATTACAGTCTTTCCAACGCCTGCTCCTCCAAACAATCCTATTTTTCCACCTTTTGAATATGGAGCCAATAGATCAACAACTTTAATTCCGGTAACTAAAATTTCTGTTTCTGTTGATTGATCTGTAAAACTTGGAGCCGGCCTATGAATTGGCCAATTCTCTTTTGAATTAACTGGACCTTTTTGGTCAATTGGTTGACCAACTACATTAATAATTCTTCCAAGAGTTTCTGGTCCAACTGGAACTTTTATTGGTGAACCTGTATCGCTTACAACACTACCTCTCTGTAAGCCTTCAGTGCTATCCATAGCTATTGTTCTAACACTAGATT
>Ga0208764_10002403_pt1 | contig 11772 bp, 13 predicted proteins | sample ETNtaG_18_FD_185762 | JGI IMG/M metagenome (GOLD analysis project Ga0208764, IMG submission 185762) | Marine microbial and viral communities from oxygen minimum zone, Eastern Pacific Ocean - ETNP201302SV91 (SPAdes) (version 2) | ecosystem: Environmental > Aquatic > Marine > Oceanic ... | reverse complement strand
TTGTATTTTTTTTTAATCTTTGAATATCTTCCTCTTTTTCTTCTTTAAAAGGGTCTAGAGTGCTCTTATTTTTACCTGCAGTATAAACTCTTCTTTCTACACCAATTTTTTTAATAGCATCCTGGAATCCGAAAGATGCAGAAATTACACCTATTGATCCAACTATTGAACTTGAATTTGCGTATATTTCATCTCCCGCACAAGCTATAAGATATCCTCCTGATGCCGCTACATCTTCGGCAAAAACTAAAACTTTTTTATTATTTTTTTTTGCTAGTTTTTTTATGTAACTATATATTAGATGTGATTGAACTGGTGATCCTCCTGGAGAGTTTATAGACACTGCAATTGCTAAAGCTTTTTTGATAGAAAAGGCTTTATCAATAATTTCTTGCTGGCCAGCAAAGTTTATGCCTTGCTTAAATCTTCCAACTGAACCAATAATCCCAGATAGCCTAATATGAGGAACTAATTTTTTCTTTTTAAAAATTTTAATAATCGAAAACATGTGATGGTTTATATATTAATTATCATAGTTTTTAGATCCTTTAAAATTTTATGTAAAGTTTTAAAGCTACCTTGGGTTGTAATTTCTTAGGTGCGTCATTAGTGATTAAAAAAGAGTTTTTTTTAATATAAAATAAAAAGCTATAATTACTTACATGGGATCAGTAATACCTTTAAAAAAAGAAATAGATAATTCCTATTTAATGCTAAAAAATCTTGTTGGAAGCAAGTTAGATGATGTCACTCAACTAATAAAGCACAAGCTGGCCAGCGAAATAAACCTTATTCATAAAATGACAGACTATCACGTTAAATCTGGCGGAAAGAGAATCAGACCTTTATTAACCTTAGCGTCTGCGAAGCTATGTGGATATAAAGATGGAAGTAGAGATATAAATTTAGCTGCCTGCATTGAACTGATACATAATGCAACTTTATTACATGACGATGTAATTGATAATAGCAAACTTAGAAGAGGGAACAAAACTGCAAATTCAGTTTGGGGAAATCAATCATCTATTTTGGTTGGAGATTATCTCTTTAGTCGTTGTTTTGAAATGATGGTAGAAGACGGATCTCAAGAAATATTGAAGTTATTGTCTTCAACATCATCAAGGATAGCTCAAGGTGAAGTTTTGCAATTAGAGCATAAAGGAGAAATTGATCTGTTGGAAGAAACATATTTTAATATCATAAATATGAAAACAGCCGCACTTTTTGCTGCAGCTGGTAAAGTGGGAGCATGTCTAGGAAATAAAAGCAAGAAAGAGAAAGATGCCCTAGAATCTTATGGAAAAAATCTTGGTTTAGCATTTCAGATTGCTGATGATGCGCTAGACTATTTTTCTTCAAAAACAATTTTTGGAAAAGAAATTGGCAAAGATTTTTACGAAGGAAAAACTACTCTACCCTTAATTATAATTTTTCAAAGAGGCAATAATGATGAAAGAAGTTTTCTTAAAGAAATATTCAAAAAAAAGAAAAGAAATGAAGATGACTTTAGTGAAACCCTAGCCCTAATAAATAAATATAAAGCTGTTGAAGCAAGTTTTAAAAGAGCTGAATATTTTGTTAATGTTTCCTATGATGCTCTTGGTATATTTCAAAACAGTGAGGAAAAAAAAGTTTTACAAAATTTAACTGAATTTAGCCTTAACAGATCTTTCTAAGGATATAAAATTTCTCTTTTCCAATTATTTGAAACTTTATTATATTTTAATCTTTCATGAATTCTGTGCTGAACCCTTACCCAAAATTCAATTGATAATGGATCTAAACACCATCCTGACCAATGCTTGGGTCTAGGTACATTATTTTTATCTTTGTGTTTGTTTTTAATTTCATCAATTTTTTTTAAAAACTCTTCTCTTTTATTCATAACTTTTGATTGGTCGGATGCCCATGCGCCAATTTTGCTTTCGTATGGCCTGCTGTTGAAGTAAGCATCTGCTTCTTCATCGCTAACCTGATTAATATTTCCAAAAATTCTTATTTGTCTTTGAAGGCTTTTCCAGTGAAAGCACATCTCAGCTTTTGGGTTTTTTTCAAGATCATTACTCTTTGGGCTATTTAAATTTGTATAAAAAACGAATCCTTTTGTACTCAAACCTTTTAAAAGAACCATTCTTACACTAGGTTCGTTTTTACTGTTTGTTGTAGCCAAAGATAGTGCGTTTGGATCGTTTATCTCCTTTTTCTCAGCTTCGGCCAACCATATTGTAAATAACGCCAATGGATCTTCTAAATCCTTGAAACAAGAGTCTAATCCTAATGAGTTTTTTTGATTCATAAAATAGTCAAAATATTCTATATAATATAATCTAATGTCATTTAATACTTTTGGAAAGATATTTCGGTTCACCACTTGGGGAGAATCTCATGGCCCTGCTATAGGATGTGTTGTCGATGGTTGTCCACCTAATATTCCTTTATCTATAAAAGATATACAAATAGATATGGATCGCAGAAGACCTGGTAAATCAAAATTCACATCACAACGAAAAGAGTCAGATAAAGTAGAAATACTTTCAGGCGTTTTTCAGGGCAAAACTACAGGAACGCCAATATCAATGATCATTTATAATAAAGATGCAAAATCCAGAGATTATGAAACCATAAAAAATAAATTCAGACCAGGTCATGCTGACTACACATACTTTTTAAAATATGGAATAAGAGACTATCGAGGTGGAGGAAGACAGTCTGCTAGAGAAACTGCATCTAGAGTAGCTGCAGGTGCAATAGCCAAGACTGTTTTAAATAAATTAATTGGAAAAAAATTTAAAGTTACAGGAGCCGTAATACAGTTAGGAGTTTTGGGCTGTAATAAAAAAAATTGGAATGAAAAAGTAATAAGAAAAAATCCATTTTTTTGCCCAGACAAAAAATCTCTTAAACTATGGGAAAAATATTTGTTGGCTGTTAGAAAAGCAGGCTCTTCCTGTGGAGCGATAATTGAACTCAGGGCTTCTGGTGTTCCAACGGGATTAGGTGCTCCTATTTATTCTAAATTAGATTCTGATATTGCAAGTGCACTTATGAGTATTAACGCTGTAAAAGGTGTAAATATTGGCGCTGGTATGAGTTCAGCTTTTTTAAATGGAGAAGGTAATTCTGATGAAATAAGGAGTATTAAAGGTAAAGTAAAATTTAAATCTAATAATGCGGGAGGCATATTAGGAGGCATATCTTCTGGTCAAGATATTATAGCTTCTTTCGCAGTAAAGCCTACTTCCTCAATTTTAAATCCTAGGGAAACAATTAATAAAACGGGAAGAAATACAAAAATTTCTGTTAGAGGTAGACACGATCCTTGTGTAGGAATTAGAGCTGTACCAATTGGAGAAGCAATGATTTCTTGTGTATTGTTAGATCATTACCTGATGCACAAAGCTCAGTGTGGTTAAAAAAAAATTTATTATCTAGAATTTTCTATTTAGAATAAATTCTACTGATTGCAATAAATCGATAGATTTATCTCCGTACTTTTTAATTCTAATATTTATTTTATTTTTTAAGTTTTTTGCAAGAATCAACGTTTTTCTATAACCTATTAAATTAACTAATGTCCGTTTGCCTTTCTTTTTATCTTTTTTAGTAAGTTTTCCCACAACTTTGCTGTCACCTTTATAATCAATTAAATCATCTGCAATTTGAAACAGCAAACCAATGTCTAAACCAATTTTTTTAAGAATATTTCTCTTTTTATAATTTAAACCTTTAATAATTCCAACAGATTCACAACAAAATGAAAATAATTTTCCTGTTTTACTTTCTTGCATATTAATAATTTTTTTTTTTGAGATTTTCTCATTTTCATAAGTAAGATCAAAATATTGACCTCCCGCAAGGCCTAGGTGACCTGCATAAACAGCCAAACTTTTAACTAATTCATTTTTAACTTTTGCAGAAAATTTTAAATTATTGCTAGATAAAATTTCAAAAGCTAAAGTAAGTAGAGAATTGCCAGTCAAAATTGCTGTGAATTCATTAAATTTTTTATGTGTAGATAGTTTTCCCCTTCTATATTCATCATCATCCATAGCTGGCAAATCATCATGTATTAATGAGTATGAATGAATGCATTCAACAGCAGCTCCTAGAACAATTAATTTTTTGTAACTTATATTAAAAATCTTTCCTGTGTTAACTATAATAGTTGATCTAAATCTTTTTCCTCCAGAAAAAACACCGTATTTCATTGGTTGAGATAATTGAGATTGGTTGCCTTTGTTTGAAAATAATCTCCTAAGAAAAAGATTTGTATCTTTAGCAATTTTATTCGATCTTTTTGTAAATTTTTTCACAAATTATTTATTTTTTTTCAGAAGATTTTTTAGTATCTTTAGCATTAAATCCTTTTATTTCTTTTAATTTTCTTCGAAATTGCTCTTGAATATGATTATTTAATTGCACCATTCTAGTATATTTGTCTATGGATTCCTCCAAATTTATGTTTGTATTCTCTAAATTGGCAATAATATCCTTAATTTCATTTTGTGCTTCTTTTATAGATTTTACCCTTATATCAGATGGAATATTTTTTGATTTCATAATATATCCGTATACTAATTAAATTATGAAAAATATCTATTTAAATATATACCAACCCAATTTGCATAACTTAAAAAAGGCAAAAAAATTCATAGAAAATAATAATATAATTGGGTTGCCTACTGAAACTGTTTATGGATTAGCAGGTAATGCTTATTCCAATAAATCAGTAAAAAAAATTTTTAATTTAAAAAAAAGACCTCTTTATAATCCGCTCATAATACACTTCAAAAACTTAAAAAAAATGAGAAAAGATGCTTTAACAAATAATTCATTCTTAAAACTTTATAAAGCTTTTTGTCCAGGCCCTATTACTTTTATACTGAAAAAAAATCCGAAATCAGAAATATCGCCCTTTGCTACTGCTAAAAAAAATACAATAGCTGTAAGATTTCCAAAACACAGAATAGCAAGAAAATTACTAAGTTTATTAAAAGTTCCTCTTGCTGCCCCTAGTGCAAATATATCTTCCAAACTTAGTCCTACTTCGTCAAATGATGTGGTTGATGAATTTAAAAATAAAATTAAATTTATTTTGGATGGAGGAAAAAGTAAGATCGGTTTAGAATCAACAATAATAGATTTAACTAGTAGACCAAGAATATTAAGACCTGGTTTTATTACTCCTGAAAGGATTAGTAAAATTTTAAAAAAAAAAATAAAAATTAATAAAAAAGGAAAAAAAATCAAAAGTCCCGGCCAATTAAAATCACATTATTCACCTGGTATACCTGTTGTGATTGGTATAAAAACTCCAAAAAAGGGTGATGCGGTAATTGGATTTGGAAAGAAATTTAAAATTAAAAAAAATCATTTTAATCTCAGTAAAAATGATAACTTGAATGAAGCTGCCAATAACTTATATAGAACATTAAGGAAAATAAAAAATAGCAGATTTAAATCAATAATAGTTAACAAAATACCAAATATAGGAATAGGAATAGCTATTAATGACAGATTAAAAAGAGCATCAAATAAATGACAATTGAAATAAAAAATTTAAGTAAACAATACAACAGTATTTCGGCAGTAAAAAATATAAACTTTAATATCAATAAAGGTTCAATAGTTGGACTTTTGGGACCAAACGGATGCGGAAAAACAACAACTATTGGTATGATATTAGGATTAATTAAACCTACTGTTGGTGAGGTTTTTATTAATAATCAAAACATCGAAAATGAAAATAGTAGAACGAAAATATTAGAAAAAGTAAATTTTATTTCTCCATATGTTGAATTGCCAAAAAAACTTACCGTTGAAGAAAATCTTAAAGTTTATGGAAGAATGTATGGTGTAAATAATTTAAAAGAAAAAATTTTAGAATTGATGGAACAGTTAAATTTAATTGATTTTAGAAAAAGAAAAACTGGCGAACTTTCTTCTGGACAAAAAAATAGAGTTTCTTTAGCCAAAGCATTAATTAACGATCCTGAAATACTTCTTTTAGATGAGCCAACTGCAAGCCTCGATCCAGACGTAGGAGACTATATTAGAGGTTATATAGAAAACTTTGCATCAAAAAAAGGTGCAACTATTTTATTAGCTTCGCACAATATGAATGAGGTGGAAAGACTTTGCAATGAAGTAATGATGATGAAGAACGGAGAAATAATTGATAAAGGAACATGTAGTAGTTTAATAAAAAAACATGGAAGAAAAAATTTAGAAGAAACTTTTTTAAAAATAGTCAGGGAATAATATGAAATTTCACAGAATTTATGCACTATCTATCCGCCATCTTTACTTAATCAAAGGTTCTTTTCCAAGAATCTTGGATTTGATCTATTGGCCAACAATTCAAATAATTCTCTGGGGATTTATTTCGCAATTTTTTACTATGTACAGCGACTATTATAATAACACCATTGGCGTTATTTTAAGTTGTGCAATTCTTTATGATTTTTTGTTCCGATCAAGCATAAGTTTTAATATGTTATTTCTAGAAGAAATTTGGAGCAGAAACTTTACTAATCTATTTGCTGCTCCATTAAAAGTAAGCGAAATTATAACAGCGCTGACATCGACAGCTTTGCTCAGAACTTTAATTGGGATAATTCCTGCAATAATTCTTATGAGTCCACTATTTGGAGTTTCTTTATTAAAAATGGGTCCGTCTCTGTTTTTGCTTTTTTTAAGTTTGTATCTTTTTGGAACCACTTTAGGTTTGCTTGTCACATCTGGACTTTTGAGATTTGGTCCCGCTTTTGAAAACACAGCTTGGTCATCTCTTTTCCTTTTGGCTCCGCTAGGTTGCGTTTATTATCCGTTATCAATTTTGCCAGAGTGGTTACAAATTTTAGCTAAAGGTTTACCGTTAGTTTATATATTTGAAGAAGCAAGATCCATTTTGGTGAATAATGTAGTAAATTATAACAATATTATGACTGCACTAGCCTTAAATTTACTTTATTTCGTAGGTTCTATTGTTATTTTTTATTTAGCTTTTTATGAAGCTCGAAAAAAAGGAACTTTAATTAATATGGGGGAATAATTTTAATGAAATTGTGCGATTGTTTTATGTATTTTGACGAAGATCTAGTTCTAGACTTGCGTTTAAATATATTAAACAATTATGTTGATAAGTTCGTTATTGCCGAGGCTACAAAAGATCATACTGGAAAAGATAAAAAACTAAATTTTAATATTAATAATTTTTCTAAATTTAAAAACAAAATTTCTTATATAATTGTTGAGGATATGCCGACCAATTTAAAATTTTACAAAAAAAACTGGCCTGTACATCATCTCAGAGATCAGCATCAAAGAAATGCTCTAGCAAGAGGATACGAAGATTCTAATGATGAAGATTTAATCATGATCTCAGACATAGATGAAATACCAGATCCGAACAAAATAAAAATCTTTGATGTTAAAAATAAATATGCTTGTTTTATCCAAAAAAATTTTCAATCTAAAATTAATTTACTAAATATTTCTGATAAGAATTGGATGGGAACCAAAATTATAAAAAAAAAGTATATTAAATCCCCGCAGTGGCTTAGAAATATCAAAACAGCAAAACCTTCTTTTTGGAAATTTTATAAACCTAGACAACCCCAATTAATTTATGATGGTGGATGGCATTTTAGTTTCCTAAAAAATCCTAAGGGGATATCAAAAAAAATCCAATCCTATTCTCATAGCGAATACAATAAATCTATTTATACTGATGAAAAAAAAATAGCAGAAAGAATAAACAATAGAATCGATATTTTTGATCGTAACTTTAAATATGAAAAAATTGATATAGATGATACATTTCCAAAATATATATTGGAAAATATAAATAAATATAAAGATTGGATAATCTAATATAATAAACTGGTGCGCCCGGAAGGAGTTGAACCCTCAGCCTTCTGGTCCGAAGCCAGACGCTCTATCCAATTGAGCTACGAGCGCAAAACTAGTTATTATATATAACATATAGAATTATAAATGAAAAAAAATACTTACAATATGATTGTATCCCCTGATTTTGATAAATGCAGAATCGATAAATTTTTACAATCCAAATTAAAAGAGTTTAGCAGAACAAGACTGCAAAGCTTGATTAGGGATGGACAAGTAAAATTGAACAACAGTCCAATTATTGATTCATCCAAAAAAATTAAAAAAGATGATGAAATTAAAATTAATTTTCCAGAACCAAAGGAAACTCACATTGAACCAAACAATATTCCTCTAGATGTTTTATATAACGATGATGATTTAATAGTCATTAATAAATCTCCTGGCATAGTTGTTCATCCTGGGGCAGGAAACTACAAAGAAACAATTGTGAACGCCTTATTATTCAAATATAAAAACAACCTCTCAAGCATAGGTGGAAAATTAAGACCAGGTATAGTTCATCGAATTGACAAAGATACTAGCGGAGTAATTGTTGTTGCAAAAAACGATAAAGCTCACATCAACTTATCAGAACAGTTTAGCGAACATTCTATAGGAAGAGTATATGAAGCTTTAGTTTGGGGTTCTTTAAAACCTCAATCTGGAAAAATAAATGAAAAAATAGCAAGAAGTTATAAAAATAGACAACTTATGACTGTAACAAAAGAAAAGGGTAAAAATGCAATAACAAATTATAAAACAATTAAAATTTTTCAAAATACAAACTTACCAAAAATCAGTTTTATAGAATGTCGCCTTGAAACAGGAAGAACCCATCAAATAAGAGTACACATGAATTATAAGGGAAATCCTATTTTAGGAGACAAATTTTATGGTAGGTCCAAAAAAAAATTTAAAAAAATTGATAAAAAAATAGAAAATGAAATCAACAGTTTTAACAGACAAGCTCTACATGCGAAAAGTTTAGAATTCTTACATCCAAAAACAAAGAAAAAAATTTTTTTTGAAGCTAGAAGACCAAAAGATTTTGATGACTTGATCAAAAGCCTTAAAAAAGCTAGCCTTTAGATATCTTGTAATTGCCTTAATTTAATAATACATATGCTTTGAATTATGAGCTCAAAAACATTCAATCGAGACTTGCCAGCTATAAGCTTAGAGGGAAGTCTATCAAGATATCTAGGTAAAATAAAAAAATTTCCAATGCTTAATGCTGAGGAAGAATACATGCTTGCTAAAAACTGGAGAGAAAGAGGAGATTTAAAATCAGCGCACAAACTAGTAACAAGCCATTTGCGTTTAGTGGCAAGAATGGCTATGGGATATAGAGGTTATGGATTGCCCGTATCTGAATTAATTTCAGAAGGAAATATTGGACTAATGCAAGCTGTAAAAAAATTTGATCCAGAAAAAGGTTTTAGATTAGCAACTTATGCTATGTGGTGGATCAAAGCATCTATTCAGGAATATGTTTTAAGATCATGGAGTTTGGTAAAAATGGGTACTACTACTGCACAAAAAAAATTATTTTTTAATTTGAAAAAAATAAAAAATCAAATATCAGCCTCTAATTATGGAGATTTAAAACCTGAAGAAGTAAATGAAATTTCAAAAAGACTAAATGTAAAAAAAGAAGAAGTAATTTCAATGAATAGAAGAATGTATGGAAAAGAAAAATCTCTTAATGATCCCATAAAAGATGAGGGCGGTGGAGAATGGCAGGATTGGATAGCTGATGAAGGTCTTGATCAAGAATTGAAATTGTCACAAAATCAAGAACTTGGAGATAGAAAAAAATTAATGCACGAATCAATGGAAATATTAAATCCAAGAGAAAAGGAAATATTAACTGCGCGAAAACTATCTGAGAATACAGCAACTTTAGAAGAACTAAGCAAAAAACATAAAATAAGCAGAGAACGAGTAAGACAAATTGAAACTAGAGCTTTTGAAAAACTTCAAAAAGCTATGTTAAATTCAACAAAATCAAAAAATCTTCTTCCAAGAAATTAATTTGTTGTAGTTTTTAAAAAGGATGAGATCATCTGATAAAAGCACAACAGAAAATTTATATAAAATATTTAAGCCTGAATTAACTCCTAAGAAAATGATGGAACTGGGAGTCTTTGGGGGTTCATACTTTGGCAATAAAACCAAAGAATATCCAAAATCTTGGTTCAAGAATGCAAAACTAAGCAAAACTTTTGATGCAAAAAAAAATTATTTTAGAGTTAAAGCTGGTTTAACGAGAAAAGAATGGGAGGATAAAGGATGGATTTTTAAAGAAGATCCTTTAGGCTGGTTTCAATGGTATTGTAGATTTAAAAATGGCAGACGAATAGCTCATATAGATAGAATTCAAATTAAAAGATGGAAAGCTTTCAAAAGACACGTAACAGCAATTCAAAAAAACTGTGAATCGGGAGATATTCATTGCAGAAGAAGACAAAGACAAGCAATTTTACAGTGGGCTTATAATCCTTTTATTTAAGTGTTATACTTTTTAAAAAATTAAAGTGATAGAAGAAACCCTAATATTTGTTCAAATTGTATTTATAGACATCGTGATGGCAGCCGATAATGCAATTATCATCGGTATGGTTGCTGCAAATTTTGCTCCTAAAAATAGAAAACAAATCATTATGTGGGGAGTTTTTGCTGCTTTTGTTTTTAGAGTTATCTTTGCTTTTTCGGCAACATTTTTATTGCAATTTGCTTTTATTAAATTAATTGGAGGAGCGCTTCTTTTATGGATAGTTAATGAACTTAGACTAGATTTGTTTACAGTAAAAAAAATAAAATCCCAAACCAAACAGTCTAAAGAACCTTCTTTCATGAGTGGAGTTTATAAAGTTTTAATTGCGGATATTACTTTAAGTTTCGATAACGTTTTAGGAGTAGCTGGAGCTGCAAAAGAACATTACTTGTTATTATTATTTGGTTTAGTTTTGTCAGTAATCTTAGTGGGAGCATTAGCCTCATATTTTGCAAAATATATTCAAGATCACAAATGGGTCGGATATGTAGGTCTAGCAGTAATTTTATTAGTAGCCGTCCAATTAATTATTGGAGGTTTAATGGATTACGGCGTGCTTACAATCAATGCACCTTTTGCTTCTTGGTTTTAATAAATTTTATTAAAAAATACTTTTATTGGAAATTGTATTTTGACGCACTTCTTCTTTTAGCTGAATATTTAATTTATTAAGTTCTGATTTGTTTAAGCTTCTAATATTTTGAACATCATTTAAAAATCTTTCTGATTCGTTCGATTCAATAATGCCATTTGTAAGTGTCTTAAATTTTTTAATATAATCTTTTCTTTCAAATGGATTTTTTCCATTAGGATGAGCATCTGCAACACTAATCTCTTCGACAATTTTTGATCCATTTTTCATCTTGATCAATACTTTTCCACCAAAGCACTTTTTGTTTGGATTAGGGTCATGATATTTTTTTGTCCATTTTTTATCCTCAAATGTTTTGATTTTTTTCCATAACTCAACAGTACTTTTGGTATTAGCTCTTTTTGGAGTATAAGAATCTATATGATGCCACTTACCATCCTCTAGGGCCACTGCAAAAATATACATAATAGAATGATCAAGCGTTTCCCTGCTTGCCTTTGGATCCATTTTTTGTGGGTCATTTGCGCCAGTTCCAATTACATTGTGAGTATGATGACTTGTGTGAATTTCTATTTTTTTAATATCAGAAATATTTTTTATTTTTTTATTTAAACTTCTAGCTAGATCTATCAGTGCTTGAGATTGATATTCAGCTGAATGTTCTTTGGTGTAAGTTTCTAAAATAGCTTTTTTTTCTTCATTAACTTTTGGTAAAGGAACGGTATATTTT
>Ga0208764_10002401_pt1 | contig 11780 bp, 7 predicted proteins | sample ETNtaG_18_FD_185762 | JGI IMG/M metagenome (GOLD analysis project Ga0208764, IMG submission 185762) | Marine microbial and viral communities from oxygen minimum zone, Eastern Pacific Ocean - ETNP201302SV91 (SPAdes) (version 2) | ecosystem: Environmental > Aquatic > Marine > Oceanic ... | reverse complement strand
ATTAGTTCCAATTATACCAGACGAAGCAAGAACTTTTGGAATGGAAGGTTTTTTTCAAAAAATTGGAATTTATGCACATGAAGGTCAAAAATATGAACCGGAAGATTCAAAACAACTCAGTTCTTATAAAGAAGACAAGAAAGGACAAGTTTTAGAAGAAGGTTTAACCGAATCAGGAGCTATGTCCTCTTGGATTGCTGCAGGAACAGCATATACAAACCATGATTTAGAAATGATTCCTATTTACACATTTTACTCTATGTTTGGTTTTCAAAGAGTAATGGATCTTATTTGGTCTGCTGGAGATTCTCAATCAAGAGGATTTTTAATAGGAGCTACAGCAGGAAGGACAACTTTAGCAGGAGAAGGATTACAACATCAAGATGGACATAGTCATTTACTCGCTTCAACAATTCCAAATTGTATAAGTTATGATCCTACATTTGCTTATGAATTGGCAGTAATTTTAAGGGAAGGATTGGGAAGAATGCATGATAAACAAGAAAATATTTTTTACTACATAACGGTAATGAATGAGAATTATAAACATCCAGCAATCCCAAGAGACTGTGAAAAAGGAATACTAAAAGGTATGTATTTACTAAAAGAGTTTAACAACAGAGGAAAAGTTAAAATTCAATTATTAGGATGTGGCACAATTTTAAGAGAAATGACCGCAGCAGCAGAAGTTTTGAGTAAAGAATACAATATAGATAGTGATGTTTGGAGCGTTACAAGTTTCAATGAATTGAGAAAAGATGGAATGGAAATTGAAAGAAAAAATCTTTTAAATCCTGGAGAAAAGCCAGAAAAATCCTATGTGGAGAAATGTTTAGAAAAAAGAGATGGTCCAATTATAGCAGCTTCGGATTATGTTAGAAGCTTTTCCGATCAGATTAGACCTTATGTTTCAAAGGCTTTTTATTCATTTGGTACCGATGGATATGGAAGAAGTGATGGAAGAAAGCAGTTAAGAAAATTTTTTGAAGTAGATAAAGAACATATAGTTACTTATACTTTAAGTGCTCTTGCTAAAGAGCAGCTTATCCCATCAAAGTATGCTGAAAAAGCAATAAAAAAGTATAATATAGATAAGAACAAACCTATCCCTACAGAATTATAAATATGTCAGAAAAAAAACAAATAGTAAGTGCAAGTCCAAAAGTAAGAAAATTAGCAAGAGAGTTTGGTGCTAACATATATCAAATTAAAGGTTCACAACGGGAAGGGAGAGTTTCTGAAGATGATATAAAATCATTTATAAAAAAGTCAATTTCAGGGAATCTTGAAAAGAGAAAAGAACCAACAATTAAACAGCATGATCATTCTGAATTTGGTGAAATTGAAGTAAAGCCATTACCTAGAGTCAAAAAGATAGCGGGACCTCATTTAGAAAAATCTTGGAGCGAAATACCTCATGTAACACAACATGACGAAGCAGATATTACCGAAATGGAAAAATTCAGAAAATCTTTAAGAGATTTATATACAGGTGAAAAACTTTCAGTTACACCATTAGCATTTATTATTAGGGCAATAGTAAAAGCATTGAAAGATTACCCAAGTTTTAATTCGTCTTTAGATTTAAAGAAAGAAAAACTTATATACAAAAAATATTTTCATATAGGAATAGCAGTTGACACGCCACATGGACTTATGGTTCCAAAGATCCGAGATGCTGACAAAAAAGATATAACTGAACTCGGAAAAGAACTAAAAAAAATCACAAAACTTTGCAGAGAACAAAAAATTGATAAAAAGGAATTTTTTGGAGGATCAATGACCATTTCAAGTCTGGGAAGTATTGGAGGTAGTTTTTTTACACCTATTATTAACCAACCCGAAGTAGCAATTCTTGGCATAGGCAGAGCAGAAACTAAGCAAATATTTATGGGAAATAAATATGAAAATAGAACTATGCTTCCTTTATCTTTGTCCTACGATCATAGAGTAATTGATGGAGCAGAAGGCGCTCGTTTTTGCGTACATTTAAAAGAAAGTCTGGGTAAAGATTTTGCTTACAAGTTAGCGATATAGTTTTACGTTATGAAAAAAATTATATCATTTATTTGTTTAGTAGTTTGTACTTTGATTTGGGGAACTACATTTATAGCTCAAGCTACGGGAATGGATAACATAGGTCCATACACTTTTAATTCTGTAAGATTTTTTGTAGGTTTTTTAGCAGTCTCACCATTTGTTTTTTTATTTGAAAAGAAAAAAATTAATCAACAAATCAAAAATAAAACAAAAGAATTTTCAAAACTTGTTATGCCAGTTGGAATTTTTTTATTTTTAGGATGTATTTTTCAACAAGTGGCATTAAAATATACAGATGTAGCTAATGCTGCTTTTTTTACGATTTTTTATGTTTTGATGGTTCCAATCATTACCTATTTTTTATTTTCTGAAAAAGTTCACTGGTCAATATGGCCTTCAGTATTTGCATGTGTAGTTGGAGGTTATTTTTTAAGCGATATTAGCAATGCTACGGTTCGACTTGGTGATACTTTAGTCATGATCGGAGCTTTATTTTGGGCATTACATATTATTTATATTGGAAAAATAATAATTAAATTTGATTTGCCTTTTTTCATTGCGTTAGTGCAAAATTTAATAGTAGCAATTTTATCTTTTATATTGGTAATAATTTTCGAAGAATTTAATTTTTCTAATATTAAATTAGAAACAGTAGAAATTTTATATGCGGGAATTTTATCAGGCGGAGCAGCATTTGCTTTGCAAATTTTTGGTCAGAGAAATATTTCTGCGGCGCCCGCCGCAATCGTGATGTCCCTCGAGGGAGTTATTGCTGCGATTTCAGCATGGATAATTTTAAATCAAATATTAGGAATAAATAATATTATTGGATGCTCATTAATTCTTGGCGGCGTAATGCTATCCCAGCTTGCTCCAATTTATTTTAAAGAAAATTATAAGTAAACAATTGAAAGTATTATTATAGAAATAATGATTCTGTAAATTACAAATATTTTTAAACTAAATTTTTTAATAAAATTTAAAAAAATAACAATTGTTAAATATGAAAAAGCAAAGGAAAATATTACAGCGATGATGGCTAAAAAGTTAAGTTCCGGGCTTCCTTCCTTATAAATATTATAAATTCCCAAAATACTTGCGGCAAATAATGTTGGGATTGATAAGAAAAATGAAATTTTAGCAGAATCAAATCTATTAAAACCCAACAATCTTCCGGAAGTAATTGTGATTCCGGCTCTACTTACACCAGGTATTAATGCGAACACTTGAAAAACTCCAATAACAATAGCTGATTTGTTTGAAAATTCTGTTTCAATTTTTTTTTTTATTTTTGTTTTATCGCTTATGTATAACAATATACCAAATATTAAACTCATCCAGCCTATCACTTCAAGATTTCTTAACTGGTTGATTATACCCGTATGATAAAAAATATAACCAGCTGGAACGATAGGAATAGTACCTATAAGAATTTTGATTAAAAAACCTCTATTTTTTATAAAATTAAATAAATCATTTCTAAAATAAATTATAATTGCGAGCAACGACCCTAAATGTAAACATATATCAATTAGTAAATTCTGATTAGTAAATACATAGTATTTTGAAACTAAAACTAAATGAGCAAGAGAGCTTATTGGAAGAAATTCTGAAACCCCTTGAACAAATGCAAGAATTAATATTTCAACAGATGAAAGCATAAAATATTACTATTGCATAGCAGCTATGCAATATAAATCACTAATTTCCTTGATTTTTTAAAATATAAGTCAGTATTTATGTCCTAAAAATGCTTTTAGGCGCGATTATATTGATATAAAAACATCAAATATCAAAGGAATTTATGACTGAAAAGATGCTTAAATTTGTAGATCTTGGCTTAGAAACACCAAACAAGAGGGATGCCAAAAGTAGGCTTGATGATTTTAGAGAAATTTATGATGAGTTTATTAATGAAAAAGCAAAAGAGCAATCAAGCAGGTGCTCACAATGTGGAGTTCCATTTTGCCAAGTTCATTGTCCTTTACACAATAACATCCCAGATTGGTTAAAACTTACGGCTGAAAATAGATTGAAAGAAGCTAATGAGCTAGCCCACAATACAAATAATATGCCAGAAATTTGTGGTCGTATTTGCCCACAAGATCGTTTGTGTGAAGGAAATTGCGTTATAGAACAATCGGGTCATGGAACAGTCACAATAGGTTCTGTAGAAAAATATATTACAGACACAGCTTGGGAAAAAGGTTGGATTAAACCACTAAAGATTAAAAAAGAAATAAACCAGTCAGTTGGAATTATTGGAGCGGGGCCAGCTGGTTTAGCTTGCGCTGAAGAACTTAGAAAATTAGGGTACAGAATAACCATTTACGATCGTTACGATAGACCTGGTGGACTTTTAATTTACGGTATACCTAATTTTAAATTAGAAAAATTTGTTGTTGAAAGAAGAACCAAACTTTTAAAAGAAAGCGGAATCAAATTTTTACAAAATACAGAAATAGGAAGAGATAAATCTCTAAAAGAATTAAAAGAAAAACATGATGCTATTTTGATTGCTACAGGAGTTTATAAATCCAGAGAAGTTAATTTACCAGGAGATAACTTAAGTAATATTTTTCCTGCAATGGAATTTCTTACAGCTTCAAATCGTAAAGGCTTGGGTGATAAAATTGAAAAATTTGATAACGGAACACTTAATGCAGAAAATAAACATGTTGTAGTTATTGGCGGTGGCGATACAGCAATGGATTGTGTAAGAACCTCAGTTAGACAAAATGCAAAGTCTGTAAAATGCCTTTATCGGAGAGACAGAAGTAATATGCCCGGCTCTACCAGAGAAGTTTATAATGCTGAAGAAGAAGGAGTTGAATTTATTTGGCTGTCAAACCCAATAAAATTTATCGGAAAAGAAAAAATTTCTTCAGTTTTAGTAGAAAAGATGACTTTGAAAGAACCAGATTCATCAGGAAGAAAAAAACCAGTTCCAATAAAAGGTTCTGATTTTGAAATTAAAGCAGATATATTAATTAAAGCTTTAGGTTTTGATCCCGAAAACATTCCTCATCTTTTTAAGAGTCCAGATCTTCAAGTTTCAAAATGGGGAACAATTAAAATTAATTTGAAATCGATGGAAACTAATATCGAAGGTGTTTTTGCAGCTGGAGATATAGTAAGAGGTGCCTCACTTGTTGTCTGGGCCATTAGAGATGGTAGAGAGGCTTCCGTAGCTATTGATAAATATTTAAAATTTAAAATACTAAAAAAAACTGAAGCAGCATAAATGAAATTATACAAAAAAAATTTAAAAAAATTAACAAAAGGAAAAGTATATGATCCCACTTTTGAACATGATGCGTGCGGAGTTGGCTTTGTAGCGTCTACTGAAGGTAAAAAATCTAGACAAGTAGTAGAATTTGGGATTCAAGCACTAAAAGCTGTTTGGCACCGTGGAGCTGTAGATGCAGATGGAAAAACTGGAGATGGAGCAGGTATACATATTGAGATTCCAAAAGATTTTTTTATTCAAAGAATCGAAAATGCAGGAAGAAAGCATAAAGAAGGAATAATTTGTGTGGGAATGATATTTTTACCAAGAAATGATTATGCTTCTCAAGAAAAATGTAAAACAATAGTTGAAAACGAGTTGCTTAGTAAAAACTATTATATTTACAGATGGAGACAGGTTCCGGTAAATACAAAAGTACTTGGAATTAAGGCAGAAAGCAATAGACCAGAAATAGTTCAAGTAATTTTTAAATCTAATAATAAAACTTTAAAAGGAGATGAGTTAGAAAGGGATTTATTTATAGTTAGAAAGAAAATTGAAAAAGAGTCAAATTTATTAAAAATAAAAGACTTTTATATAGCCTCATTTAGTTCCAGATCTGTTATTTACAAAGGAATGTTTTTAGCGGAAGCTCTATCAGAATTTTATCCAGATTTATTGGATAAGAGATTTATTTCAAGATTTGCAATTTTTCATCAAAGATATTCTACCAATACTTTTCCCAGCTGGGATTTGGCTCAGCCATTCAGAACGTTGGCTCACAATGGAGAAATTAATACAATAAGAGGTAATATTAATTGGATGAAAATTCATGAAAAAGATATGAGCAGTAAGTTTTTTGAGGATATAGAATCTTTAAAGCCTGTTGTTGGACTTGGTAATTCAGATTCTGCAGCTTTAGATAATGTTTTTGAACTGCTTGTTAGATCAGGAAAATCGATACCACTTACAAAACTTATGCTTATTCCAGACGCTTGGTCAAAAAGAAGAAAAACTGTTTCAAAAGCCCATCAACAGTTGTTTAATTTTTTAAACAGTACTATCGAACCATGGGATGGACCAGCGGCTATTGCAGCTACAGATGGAAAATGGATTATTGCCGCACAGGATAGAAATGGATTACGCCCTTTAAGATATACGGTTACTTCTGATAAGTTATTATTTGCTGGATCTGAAACTGGAATGATATCTTTTCCAAACAAAAAGATTATTTTCAAAGGAAGACTTGGACCGGGACAAGCAATTGCAATAGATTTTGAAAATGGAAAAGTTCACGATAGCAAAAGTTTAAAAAACAAAATTTCAAAAGATTATAAAAAATATAATAAGCAAATTATAGATCTTGATAAAAAATTTAATATTAAAAAAGAAAAATTTATTTTTAGAGGTGAAGAATTACGAAAGCGTCAGTTTTTAGCTGGAATAAATATAGAAGATATGGAACTAATTTTACATCCAATGGTAGAGGATATAAAAGAAGCAACTGGTTCTATGGGTGATGATACTCCTGTTGCGGTATTATCAGATAAATACAGACCCTTCTCGCATTTTTTTAGGCAAAACTTTAGTCAGGTAACAAATCCTCCGATTGATTCTTTAAGAGAAAATGAAGTTATGAGTTTAAAAACTCGTTTTGGAAATACCGGAAATATACTTGATTTTGAAAATTTAACCAAAGAAAATATTTATGTTCTTGAAGGACCAGTTTTATCTAATTCACAATTTGAAAAATTTTTACATTTTTTTAAAAAGAATATAAAAATTCTTGATTGTACTTTTAACATAAAAAAAGGTTTAAAAAAGAGATTAGAAGAATTGCGTTCCGAAGCAGAAATTTCTGTACGAGAAGGCGGAAAACATTTGATATTAAGCGATAGGGCGATTAATAAAGAAAAATCTCCAATACCAATGGCTTTAGCTATTGGCGCAATCAATTCAAGACTTGTAAAAATGGGAATAAGAGGTTTTGCTTCAATTAATGTGCAAACCTCAGAAGTATTAGATACACATTCCTTTGCTGTTTTACTGGGAGTTGGGGCCACAACAATAAATCCTTACATTGCCTTTGATTCTATATATCAAAGATATGAAAAAAAATTATTTGGAAAAATCAGTTTTAAAGAGTGTGTCGAAAGATATGTAAAATCGGTAGACAATGGTTTGCTTAAGATAATGTCAAAGATGGGAATTTCAGTTTTAAGCTCTTACAGAGGAGGGTGTAATTTTGAAGCTGTTGGCCTAAGCAGATCAGTGGTAGCTGAATATTTTCCTGGTATGATATCCAGAATATCAGGCATAGGAATATCTGGTATTGAAAAAAAAATAAAAAAACTTCATGAAAAAGCTTTTGAAAAAAATATTTCAATTCTTCCTATTGGTGGAATTTACAAGTACAGAAAAAACGGAGAAATTCATCAATATCAAGGAAATTTAATTCATACATTGCAAGCAGCAGTAGGTTCCAATTCTTATAATATTTACAAAAAATATGCTGAAGGCATATACAATTTACCCATAATAAATTTAAGAGATCTTTTGGAATTTAAAAAATTAAATAAACCCATAAACCTTGAAGAAGTTGAAAGTATTGAAAATATTAGAAAAAGATTTGGAAGCGGAAGCATGTCACATGGAGCCTTATCTTCAGAAGCTCACGAAACTCTAGCTATTGGAATGAACAGAATGGGTGCCGCTTCTTGCAGCGGAGAAGGCGGGGAAGATGAAAAAAGATTTATAACAAAAGAGAATGGAGACAGTTCTAATTCGAAAATTAAACAAATAGCATCAGCTCGATTTGGAGTAACAATTGAGTATTTAAACAATTGTAAGGAAATTGAGATTAAAATAGCACAGGGAGCAAAGCCTGGAGAAGGAGGGCAACTTCCCGGTTTTAAAGTTTCAAAAGAGATTGCTAAATTAAGACACTCGACTCCCGGGGTAACATTAATATCACCACCTCCTCATCATGATATTTATTCTATAGAAGATTTGGCTCAGCTTATTTACGATCTTAAGCAATCAAATCCAAAAGCAAGGGTAGGAGTTAAGTTAGTAGCTTCAAGCGGAGTTGGAACAATTGCGGCTGGCGTGGCAAAAGCAAAGGCAGATGTTATTTTAATTTCAGGACATTCGGGGGGAACTGGAGCTAGCCCACAAACAAGTGTTAAATATGTTGGCGTTCCTTGGGAAATGGGACTAACTGAAGTAAATCAAATTTTAACTTTAAATAGTTTAAGACATAAGGTGACATTAAGAACTGACGGTGGAATCAAAACAGGAAGAGATGTTGTAATAGCAGCAATGATGGGAGCAGAAGAATTTGGAATTGGAACTGCATCATTAGTAGCAATGGGCTGCATAATGGTACGTCAATGTCATTCAAATACCTGTCCTGTTGGAATTTGTACACAGGACGAAAGTTTAAGAAAAAAATTTACAGGAACACCAGAAAAAGTTGTAAATCTCTTTACTTTTATTGCCAAAGAAGTCAGAGAAATTTTATCTGAACTAGGTTTTAAAAGTTTAAATGAGATTGTAGGAAGAACAGATCTTTTAAAACAAGTAAGCAGAGGAACGTCTGATTTAGATGATTTAGATTTAAGCCCCCTTCTAGTTCAAGCCGATCCGGGTGAAAATAGCAGATATTGTTCTCCTAATTTAATAAATCAAGTTCCAAATACGCTGGATGAAAAAATATATAAAAATATAGAAAATTTCATGGGTAAAAAAAATAATATTATACAAAATTTTGAAATTAAAAATGTCCATAGAGCTGTAGGAACAAGAATTTCACACTATATTTATAATAAATTTAAAAAATATAATAATGAAGGAAATATTATAGAGATTAATTTATTTGGATCAGCTGGACAATCACTAGGCGCTTTTGGCATCAAAGGTTTAAAAATAAATTTAACAGGTGACGCAAATGATTATGTAGGAAAAGGACTTTCTGGAGCAACTATAGTTATTAAACCTCCCAGTGAAAGTAATTTAATTAGCAATGAAAATACCATTATAGGCAATACAGTTCTCTATGGAGCCACATCAGGCAAGTTATTTGCAGCAGGGCAATCCGGAGAAAGATTTGCTGTGAGAAATTCTGGAGCTAAAGCAGTCATAGAAGGCTGTGATTCAAATGGTTGCGAATATATGACAGGAGGTATAGTTGTGATTTTAGGTAAAGTTGGAGACAATTTTGCAGCGGGAATGACTGGCGGTATGGCTTTTATTTACGATAAAAAGAAAGAATTAGAAAATTATATAAATCCTAATTCAGTAGTTTGGCAGACGCCAGAAACTAATTTTTGGAAAGAATGTTTAAAAAGTTTAATTAAAGAGCATCTGAAAGAAACAAAATCAAAATTAGCTAAAAGTATTATTGATAATTTTGAAGATGAAATAAAATATTTTATTCAAGTTTGTCCAAAAGAAATGCTAGATAAATTATCTAATTCTTTATCTTTAAAAAATAAATTATCCAAAGCTATTTAATAGCAGGCAGACCTTCAATCATAATTTTTAGTTCGTGGCATATTTTTTTAAGATCAATTTTTCTTGATAAGCTATGTTTACCATTTTTAATTAGAATTAATTTTTTCTTTGATTTTTTAAAAAATTTAAAAATTTTTTTTGAATAACTAATAGGAACTATATTATCTTTTTTACCATGGAAAAGAACAATGGGGATTTGCAAATTAATTTTATTATTTAAAACTTTGTTTTTTCTACCATCAAAAATAAGCTGTTTTGTAATAGGATAAGTAAACTCCCCGCTTTCTAGATTGTAGATTTTTTTAGTCAATATGATTTTTTTAATTTTTTTATTAAATTTTTTCCACATCAAATTTTCAAGAAATTCTGGAGCCGAACCTATTCCAATAAAACCTTTTAATTTTTTTTTGAATGTTTGAAATAAATTTAAAGCGATCCAACTACCCATGCTTGATCCTATAAAAATCAACTTATTATTTTTTTTAATTTTTGATTTAATTAACTCCTTTGCTTCTTTTGACCATTTAGATATGTTTCCTTTGGTGAATTCTCCCGATGATTTTCCATGGCCAGAATATTCAAATCTGAGAAAATCTAATTTATTTTTATTACAGAAATTTTGTAATGCTTTGGGCTTCTCTCCAATCATATCAGACATAAATCCATGGAAGAAAACGACCATTATTTCACTATTTTTTTTACTAAGTGAATATTTAATTCTTTTATTGTCGCGTGTTATAAAATATTTAGATATTTTGTAGCTCATTTAACGTATTATATTATTTCAAAAAAATGAAAAAAAAAATCAAAGTTTTACAAGTAATACCAAAATTAGGTTATGGTGGCGCGGAAACTGGCTGTTACGATTTGGCGCATTTTTTACCTGAGCAAGGATGGAAATCATATATAGCCACAAGTGGAGGCGATTTACTTAAATATATTAATAAGAAAAAGGTAAAAATATTTAAACTGCCTGTAAATTCAAAAAATCCAATTTTAATATTACTTAATACCATAATACTTTTTTTTATAATAATTTTTTATAATATCGATATTGTTCATGCTAGGAGTCGAGCTCCAGCCTGGTCTTGTTATTTTGCTACAAAACTTTCTTTCCGAAAATTTGTTACAACATTCCACGGAACATATAATTTTAAAAATAAAATGAAAAAATTTTATAATTCAATTATGGTAAAATCTGATTTAGTTATAGCAGGATCTAATTTTATTTTTTCCCATATTAGTGAAAATTATGGAGAATATTTTTTAAAAAACAAAAGAAAATTATTAGTAATTTTTAGAGGCATTAATACAAACTATTATAATCCACAAAAAATTTTACCAATAAAAGTAGAAAAATTTTCCAAAGAACACAATATTGATAGAAATAAATTTATTATACTATTGCCCGGACGATTAACATTTTGGAAAGGGCAAAAAATATTTATTGAAGCTATAAAATTACTTTCTCAAAAAGATAACATTTCTCCTTTTCAAGCAATTATTCTCGGAAGTGAACAAGGTAGAAATGTTTATAAGAAGCAACTTTTAGTTTTAACTCAACAACACAGATTAGGAAAAATTATTAAATTTATTGAAGAATTTAAAGAGATGCCAATTGCTTATGCAATTTCCAATTTAATATGCTCCTGTTCTATTGAGCCAGAAGCATTTGGAAGAGTATCAGTCGAAGCTCAGTCTATGCAGTTACCAATTATCGCAAGTAATATAGGGGGATCAAAAGAAACAATTATTGACGGAAAGACAGGATATTTATTTAATAATAAAGACCCAAACTCGCTGGCAGATTTAATTGTTATGATAATGCAGAAAGACTATAACTCTATAAAATCTATAGGTTTTGAAGGTAGAAAAAATGTATTAAAAAGGTTTGATGTTGATAAAATGTGCCAGACTACCTTTACTGAATATAAAAAATTGATAAAGTTGTCTTAATAAATGCCCAATATAAAATTACCAGACGGTAAGAAGATTC
>Ga0208764_10002396_pt1 | contig 11788 bp, 5 predicted proteins | sample ETNtaG_18_FD_185762 | JGI IMG/M metagenome (GOLD analysis project Ga0208764, IMG submission 185762) | Marine microbial and viral communities from oxygen minimum zone, Eastern Pacific Ocean - ETNP201302SV91 (SPAdes) (version 2) | ecosystem: Environmental > Aquatic > Marine > Oceanic ... | reverse complement strand
TGCATATACCTTGAACACAGATACACGCGTGACAAATATGTCAAGGAATAGAGCCTGATTGGTAGGTGTATTGAATGCTCTTGCCCAGGTCAATCTATAATTTTGATTTTCCTTTGGCCTGTGCACAATACCCACTTTTGGAGAGATCTGCAATCCATCTTTCTTGTCAAGATCGAATTTCCAATCAAGTGGGCTATAGCCCATTCCGTATCCTTGGTTATTGAATTGAATCAGATCTGTCAGGCGATCGTGAGCATCAAGTCGAGTCGCTTGGATCAACTCCCATTTGTCATTGATCTTCCAATTGACCTGGTAATATGCACCCAGTTCATTAACAGTATATCTATTATCCTCAGAGGCCTCATCTATGCCCTCGTCTATGTTCTCATCTATCTTTCCGTCACCATCATTGTCCAGGCCATCTGCAAAGACATAAAAACGTTGTCCCCCAAGCCACTGAACCCCAGGCTCCAAGACATCTCCTGAATCATATTCACCATTGCCATTGGAATCAACAAAGTCAGGTATTCCATTTCCATTGAGATCGTTGAAGTCGTCGCTATCACCATCATTGTCCAAGCCATCTGCAATTGCACCAAAGACCGCATCCTGGCCAGTGCTGTCATTTGGATCAGAAAATTGTGACTGATCTTCAGTACCCCAGCGAGTGTATCTTTCCCCATCATCATACCATGTGTTGTCATTCTTGTCATCAAATATGTATGGGGATCCTGATTCGCCATTTCCATTGTTGTCTCGCCTATCTCTTAGGTCTTTATCAGATAATATTGTCCCCCTGGTATCTGGCAATGTCAAGAAGTAGTCCAATCCCCAAACGAATCTCAGATCTCCATTTTTCCATTCATTGAGATGTTGTAGTTGGAGACTAAATTTTTTCGAACGATCATAGATAAAACTACCCGTTGCCAAATTTCTTGTAGGACGGCTTGGGTCGCCAGAGTAGCTAGTGTTGAGGTATGATTGTAGGAATAAATTCTTCCATCTCATTCTACTTTGATAGTATCTATATATCCAGCCGTCAGCGAGGTATCTAGCTATTCCAGTTATGTTTATGTTCTTTGCCCAAGCAAAGCCATGAGACAGACTTAAAGAAAAATCGGAATTTGGTTCCCAATCTACGCGTAGATCATACCGATAATTCCGAACTTTGAATTCAGGATAGTCATCAATCCCATCATCATTCGCATCCTTATAGATATTGCTCAGATTACCATAATTCAATGAGAAATCCCTCTCATCCAATTCATCAACACCATTCTCGCCTATGCTTGGTTTACCATCTCCGTCTAGGTCATTATTATCAAATATGTCCCAGATCGGGATGCTCTCCCCATCAATAACCTCAGTATTGCCATTCAAGTTTTCAAAGGTCTCTCCATCCCATACACCATTTCCCTCACCATAGTCTGGTGGAATATCTCCATCATCATCATAGTCACCATCATCGTTCGCATCAAAGGCTGGGATACCATCTAGACCAAAATCCAATAATACAAATGAGCCAAAGATCTCTGCATAACCTTCTGCCACATCACTATCGTACACCCCATTACCATTGAGATCTAAAAAAGGTTCAAATGGGATATCAAATGCATTGCCAAGGTCATCCTTATAAAGTCCCCAGTCGTCATCATCATCTAATCCATTCGAGCCCCAACTATCATCGTAGATTCCATTATTATTGGTGTCAAATACAATATTTCCGTTGGAATCGTAAGTATAATTACCGAACCCAAACTTATGATACTCATCCAAGACACTCCATGTGGAATCTGGATTGGAATAAATGGTTGTAGTGGCCTCTAAATTCTTATAATCGGTTGTGGAACCAAATCGATCCAACCAAGCACTTCCTAGTTCATCGCTCTCATCTATGAGACCATCACCATCATTGTCAACACCATCTACCCAGGCCTCTTCCTCATCATCAATTCCTATGTCGATCTGTTCGTCAATTGCACCGTCACCATTATTGTCAATTCCATCAGCATATATCTTACCTAGTTTATCTGAAGTGACATACCATAAGACCATTCCATTTGGAAGAGTGAATCGATTAAATGGATCGGTTGATGCCTCATCTATCATTTGTTGTGTAATGATTGGTGATCCATCTTCGCCTCCTGTTTCGGCAATGTGATCTCCCCAATAATGACCTATCCAAGACTCATCAGAGCCTTCGACATGACCGATCATTTCCTGAGTAAAAAGTGGATTATTATCATTCTCTGGTGCTAGCCTTCCGCCTCTGTCTAATCGATCATGCTTCAAGTTTGGCCTCCCGATAAAGGCTGGGTCATGCCCTTCAAATTCATCATTGTTAAAATGTGTCCAATCTTGACCTGCAAGGGCAACACCAGATAGTTTAATGCCAATATTCCCAAATTTATGCGCTGTTCTGAATGTCAATTTTTTTAATAGATCTGTATCCGTTTGGCTTAACAAACCCCCTTGAATATTTACACTTGTACCTGTGGATCTCAAAGGTGACGAGGTAACTATGTTAAGTACTCCGCTATGCGCATTTGGACCATAAAGCGCAGAAGAGGGGCCCAAGACAACCTCAATTTGCTCGACATCCTCAAAGGATACAGGTATCACATTATATGCTGTTAATCTCAAAGAAGGGACATTCGCCATTCGTCCATCGGTCAAGGTCAGAAGCCGTGAACTAAAAGAGGAATTGAAGCCTCTAGCGGTCATGTTATAACTGTCTATCCCAGATTGTGTAAAATCTATTCCCTTTGTCCCCTTTAGATAGTCACCAAGGTTTGTATTACTCTCACGCCTGATCTCTGTTTTTGAGATCACCGAAATAGCAGCGGGAGCATCTTCAACCCGCTCTCGACGTCGTGAGGCGGTAACAACGTAAGTTTTCATTTCGATGGCTTCTGGCTGAAGTGCAAGATCTTTCAAGACCTTTTCACCTGAAGCAAGTTCAATGTCCTTTTCATATTGTCGATAGCCAATGTAAGAGACCTTGATCGTATATGTCCCAGGATCTAATCCTTTGATCGTGTATGTTCCCTCAGCGTCTGTGGCCGCGCCTTGGTCTGTTCCGTCAATGATCACATTTGCACCGATCAAGGGAGAATCATTGGTGGAGTCAGTCACCCTTCCTGTGATAGATCCTTTTTGCCCAAAAAGGAATGAAAAGATCATGATGGATATGATGCTATATGTTTTCATGAGGTCCTCAGAATAGCAAACAGCCCCGTACTACGAGGCTGTCTACTATTTATCATTTTTATTGAATTATGTATGATATACTACTTTAAGAGTAACATCTTTCCTTTCTGTATTCTATCATCTGAACGTACCTCATAGAAGTAGACCCCACTTGGGACCTTGTTTCCTCTTGAGTCTTGTCCATACCATGTGATATCGTAGGTTCCTGATGATAGTTGACCATCATGAGCTACAGATACTTCTTCGCCCAATATGGAATAGATCGTCACTTTTACATCAGACGCTCTTTCCGTGGCAAATCGTATCTTGGTCTCTGGATTGAATGGATTTGGATAGTTACCATGTAATGTGAATTCTTCAGCGATGGGGGCATCCTCATCAACCTCAGCGGCACTACCAGCATAGGTCCAGAATGTATTGACCCTTTGGGTCGTGTTATCTGGGATGCATCTGTTGTCCACTTCGAAGACCAAACGACCAGTCTCGTATTCTGGGTCATAATCCCAACCAGAATCATCTACTCCACAGTCATAGTCACACATCTGTTGGACGCCGACCAATGCCATTGTTGGACCAGCCTGAAAAATATCATTACAGGCATCACCACCACCAGCACCTGCGCAATCCAAGTAATCTGCATACAAGGAACTAGAAACTGATGCACCGATTGCAGCAGAAATATCTGCGTCAACGTATATGAAGGCAACTGAATCTGCCGCAGCGGCCAGCGCAACATCAAGATCTACTCCAGCGCCTAGATGTGCATTGAGTACTCCAGAAAACACACTTGATGCTTCCAAAAAGTTGTAGGTAAAGAAAAATCCAGTTGGGGCCAGCGGTTCATCTCCACTGAAGGGGACACCATCAGCAGCAGCTGGATCAAATAGATATCCATGGTTTGTATTTACTGTACCAATAGGCAGGGTGTCTCCAGTTGCAGGATCAATAGTATAGGTGTCTGAGTTCGATGGATCAATTGGATGGCCTGTTCCACCTAGGATCGGCATAGAAAATCCTTCCTCACTGCCTGTCCAACCTAACATGTACCATAGCATGGTATCAGGGTGTACATATGCTAAATAGGCTTCCATGTTACCAATTGTCACAGTATCTCCAGGAGAAACGGGTACCCCTGTGAAACCGTTCAACTGTCCATCATCATTTACTCCAAGACCACTTGCAGTACCATCATGGGCTTCCCAGAAGATCTCTAGGTCTTGTGGAATAGTATGAGCTTCATCTTCGTAATCAAGTGTGACCATTCCCCAGTTTTCCATGTCCGTGCCTGCACCATAGTCGACACCATACTCGCCATTTATAAGGTCTGCCGCACTAAACTGTGCAAAAACAGATGATAAAGAGATTCCCCATCCCATTGTGTATGCATTTGCATCATCTGGATGAGTAAAGCCTGGAGTACTTGTCCAGGTACCTGCTTCGGATACACCAGGAACTGTTGCAAAGGTGGAACAGTTCTCTGTTTCAGTGGTTGGGTAAGTGCTTCCTTCATTGATCGTAAAGGTACCATCATCATTGAGGTCCACATTCATGGCAACTCCAAATGCTGCAAGCAAGGCTTCATTAACCAATGGAACAAGAGCCACAGTGATGGTATCTCCAATATCATATCCTAATAATGTGTGAGTATACCCCATGCCAGCGGCAGCCGCAGCTGAACTCGGCCATGAGGCTGTCACAGCATAGGATCCATTTGCGGAATCTTCTGGGCTGTCAAATTCACGAACTTCATAGGTGTATTCAACAATTGCAGCATTCAAATCCCAGTTACCCTGTATGGTCTGTGAATATGTCAGACCTAGCATAAAGGTAAAGGTAAGTAAAAACTTTAACGATTTAATCATGTATTGCTCCTTGGTTTTAAGTCAAAAATAAAATTCGATATCTTATCGATTTAATGATAACCTTTGAACCTAAACAAGAAATTCCAATCCTCAAAGAATTTTCATTCTTTCGGTTTTTTAGTCTTTCGATAACTTCTTTTCGCCCATAGGATGAAGAGGCAGTAAAGGGTCAGTATGCTGCCCATGATAAACGTTGTCTCTAAAATAAGTTTGGTCCAAAATTCCTTCATGATAGTTGGTGTATAACTGTCTGCCGATTAAATTAGGGTTCTAAATTAACTCAAATATTTTTCTGTATATTAAAAAATGAAAATAGCAGTTTTGATAAAACAGGTTCCCGGCTCGGAGTCCTCTCTAAGCATCAACAATGCCCAGAATTGGGTTGATGAATCGTCTGTTACATTTGTGATGAACCCTCCTGATAATTTTGCCTTGGAAGAGGCTCTTTTGATCAAGGAAAGCAGAGGAGAGGGAGAGGTCGTTGTGGTCAGCATGGGACCTTCGCGTGTCACAAAGGTCATTCGAGAGGGCCTAGCAAAAGGTGCAGATAGGGGAATTCATCTTGAAGAAGATGATCCGATGGAGATAGATCCTCTTACCATAGCCCAAAGATTCACTGCTGTATTAAAAGAAGAGAATTTCGATCTCATTCTAACGGGCTTACAGTCCGATGATACGGGTATGGGGCAGACGGGGGTATTGATCGGAGAGATGCTTGGAATATCAACGGCGACTCTAGCGATAGAGACCGATGTCATGGATGGACAGATAAAGGTAAAGAGGGAATTGGAGTCTGGCTGGTTTCAATGGGTCCAACTACCACTCCCAGCATCCATCAGCATACAATCTGGATTGAATACTCCTCGATATCCTTCTCTTAAGGGAATCATGGGTGCAAAGAAAAAAGAGATCAAGACCATCCATGCTTCAGAACTTTATAATGGAACAAAGAGCCAGTCGATGAATAGTATTTTTCTTCCAACAACGTCCAAGAAGACAGAGGTGATAGAGGGTGAGGTGGACCAAGTTGTTGAGAAAATTGTTGAGATATTAAGATCAGAGATAAAGGTCATCTAAGCCATGGATATTTTAGTCGTACTTGAAAACAATCATGGGTCATTACACCGTCTAAGCAAGGAGGCGATCGTTGGGGCTCAAAGATTGGGTGATTCCATATCTGCATTGGTCATTGGAAAAGGTGCGAATGAGATCGCAGATCAATTGACGGGTTATGATCTGGAGAAAGTGATCACGGTCAGCCACGAACTTGTATCATCATACAATGCCGATGGATACTCAGAGGTCGTAATGCAAGTTGCTGAATCCTGTTCTCCAAAGATCATTTTAGCAGGTCATACCTACCAGACCAGAGACTTCATGCCAAGGGTAAGTGCGAAACTTGCAATCCCTTTCATCCCAGACATTGTTTCCATATCTGATGAGGGATTCGTCAAACAGGTACTCAATGCCAAATTCAATGCTGAAATGTCATCCACATCGGATAAGATGATCCTTAGTTTCCAATCTGCTGCCTTCAGCGAGGATGAATTAAGGTCTGGGTCATGCTCCATGGAGGTTTTTGAAGCGACCCTTGATGTCAATAATGTACGCTCCATGTCAGAAGAGCCATTCCAAGAATCAGAAGGAGATGTTGATCTAGATAGTGCTGAGGTACTTGTATCAGTGGGTCGTGGCATAGAGAAAGAGGAGAACGTTCATCTTGCCTTTGAATTGGCCAAAGCAATGGGTGCTGAGGTCTCTGCAAGTAGACCAGTAGTGGACTCTGGATGGGTAGATTCCTTTCGTCAGGTTGGCAGTTCAGGGCTCAATGTCGCACCAAAACTTTATTTTTCACTAGGTGTATCTGGTGCTATCCAGCATGTGGTAGGGATCAAAGGCTCGAAGAACATTGTTGCGATCAATAAAGACCCTGATGCTCCTATATTTGAATTGGCTGACTATGCTGTAATTGGGAATGTTCTAGAGATCATTCCCAAATTAATTGAAGCCCTAAATAATTAGTTATAGGGCTAATGGACTCTATTTCTTTTTCATTTTTTGAAAAATTCATTCTTGCTGGATTAACTCTAGTAGCACTAGCATCCTTTACTTATGAAGTTTACCAACGTTTGGTCATTGTATTAAAAGGAACAGGGTCACTTCCATTTGATAGATTTCCAGAAAGATTGTCTAGAGTATTTAGAGAGGTCATTCTCCATGAAAAAGTGATTCGAGAACGTCCCTGGCCCGGTATCATGCATGCTCTTGTGTTCTGGGGTTTCCTTGTCTTTGGTATTATTACATTAGATCATTTTTCTATTGGTTTCTATAAATCGATCTTATCTGAATCTGCTCACAAAAAGTATTCATACATAGTTATTCCTTTCTCGATCTTGGTTATTTTTGGGATTCTCTCATTGACCTATAGGAGATTTATTACCAAACCTAAAGCATTAGGTAAAACATCTCCATCCTCTGGAGTGGTTGCTTTTTTTATTGTTGCTCTCATGGCAACCTATTTGATTGGAGAAATGAATATCTCACCTTTTCTATGGAAAGTCAATTGGTGGATCCATTCAATGATCATTTTGGCTTTTCTTTTTCTGATTCCAAGAAGTAAGCATCTACACCTTGTGCTTGGTCCTTTTAATATTTTCTTTAAACCATTTGATCAGCCAGAACATACTCCAGTGAACATAGATCTTGAAGGAGATGAAGACGAATTGGATGCGATGCTTACTGATCTCACAAAATTAACACAGAATCAGGCCTTGGATATTTTTTCATGCGTAGAATGTGGTCGTTGCACAGACGTTTGCCCTGCAAATAGGGGTGGCGGGATCTTAGACCCAAAACACCATTTTATACTAGATATGAGAGAACCCCTTCTGGAAAATAAAGATGTGGCTGTTTTAGATCAGATTAATGTTGAAGCGGGGTGGGAGTGTACCACATGTCAGGCTTGTACCGAGGTATGTCCGGTAGGTAATCATGTTGAAAAATCTGACGAAATAAGAAGGTTGGAAGTACTTGTTGAAGGAAGAGTACCTCAAGAATATCAAAAATTATTTACGAATCTACAAGAAACAGGTAATACAGAAGGTGCCTCTAGCAGCGAACTAGCTGATTCTCTACCTGTATTTACACCAGAGAAAGAATACGTTTTATGGCTAGGTTGCTTCGCAAGGCATGGGCTTGATCCTAATTTTAATCGATCGGTGAAGAATTTTACAAAAATATTGGATGTAGCGGGAGTTAGTTATGGAGTATTGGATCAGGAACATTGTTCTGGAGATCCTGCTAATCGGTTAGGAGACAAACTGACTTACACGATGTTAAGAGAACATAACATGGAGCAGTTGACTGATACAAAAAAGGTCGTGACATTATGTCCACATTGTGCAGTGAATCTAGGAAAAGAATATGAAAAATATGGTACGGTTAGCTATACGGTTGAACATCATACACAAGTGGTTGGACGTTTAATGGAAGAAGGAAAAATAAAGGTTCAAATGGGGGAGAATGGTAAAGTTACATACCATGACCCATGTAATCTATCACGTATTCTTGATATTGAAGATGAGCCACGAACTGCCATACGATCGACCTCTTCTAATTTTCAGGAACTGGAAGAAAGTGGTAGAAATACGCTATGTTGTGGTGCTGGTGGTGCACTTTGGTGGAAGAAGGAGACGCAGGGTCGTACTCATCTAGTTAGGGCAGAGCAGGTAATTGAGTCAGGCGCAGATACAGTTGTTACAGGTTGCAACTTTTGTTATGGCATGATGAAACAGGGACTTGGTCCATTGACACCAGAGGGGAGAGAAGAAGTCCTTGTTAAAGATGTCGCAGACATTGTAGCTGAAAATCTGATTTAAATATTCATATTATTTCAATAGGATCATTTTTTTGACCAGTCTTTGTTCTCCCGCTAATAATTGAATATAATAGATACCAGTACTTTGATTGGATGCATCCCAAACTAAACTATGGGACCCTGCACTAACTTTTTCATTGAGTAATTCTTCAATGATGCGCCCAGTTATATCATAGACCTTTATTTCAATATTATCCGTATTCTGAAATATATCAAAATTGATCGTTGTGGCTGGATTAAAAGGATTAGGAAAGGGCGGATGTAGAATAAATTTTGTTGGTATTAATTCTTTTTTAATTGTGAGGTCGTCCAGACCAGTTAATATGTCAAAAGTAAGGCTGTCCATTGGCGCCGCGTAGTAATCAGTTGGGCTGATCACTGTGAATGTGTCTACCACGATATCTAGAATTGATTCAGTGTAGATATCATTACCAATTGCAATTGAATCCTCTACAATATTTGAATAAATGCTAACTCGATTGATGGATGAAAATTCAATATTTCCTTCACCGAAAATATTTCCACCAAGATAAATACCTCCACCTTGATGTGCCGCAGTATTCTCTTTTATTGTCCCTCCTGAAATGCTGATCCCACTTCCAGCAATTCCGCCACCCCATTGTCTTGAAACATTATTAAAAATGTTTACATTAATTAGTTGAGTGTTAAACAATGAGGAACTATCAAATGGAGCGGATCCAACAAAAATTCCGCCACCGATATATGGAGGAGCACCGATTTCAGAATTGCCATTATCAAAAATGGAACCATTCATAAAGGTTGCGTTTGGGGTGCCTTCACATAAAATGCCACCACCTTTCTGAAGAAAACCTGAACCTCCATTACCAGAAATAACAAAGTCCATGAATGTAGGCGATGAATAAAGAGCATATGCACCTGCACCATATTTGCCTGCATAATTGTTTGTGATCTCTACGTTTCTAAAGATAGGTTCAGAGTTTACAATTAGTGCACCACCACCTTTGCCTTTGTACCTATCTCCTATGCCAGGAAGGGGGTCACCCTTTGCTGTGTTATTGTGAATTTTTACATTTAAACATTGAATATTAGAACTATCAATTAATGCGATCCCGCCACCATCACCGTATGCATAATTATGACTAATTGAACAGTCAGTTATCATTGGGCTGGCATTTATACAATATATCCCGCCACCAGGTTTCTCACCTGTATTTTCAAAATCACTGGATCCATTTCGCATGGTGAACCCAGTTACCATGGTATTCGTATCAATGATAGCGTTCAAAGTATCAATGAAAGAAATAACCCTTCCAGTTGAGTCACCATCGATGATACAACTCTCTTCACCTGACCCTATTAATTTGAGGCCATGTGTTTGTGGCCAGATAATATTTTCAGTGTAAATACCAGAGTCAACTAATACCGTATCACCGCTATTGCTTTCGTCAAGGCCTTTTTGAATAGAAGCGAAAGGATTATTCTCTGATCCGTCTCCAGTAGAATCTGAACCATTTACTGATATATGAATAGTGGTTTGACTTGTGTCTTGCTCGTACCCTATCTCCTCCTTTATGAAACTTCCCCAATTACATAATTGTCCTACTGTATTTATCCAATAATCCAAGTCTGATTCCACATCATCTGGCTCACCATTGCAGGTACCTATTGACATTTCAGCGAGTTCCCACTCATCGGGGAGGATATGCCAACTCCATGGTTGATTGAACCCACCATCATCATAGCCTAGATAACCATTTATATGCAAATTGCGGTCATCCTCAGGTAACTCAAGCTGTGAACGACATTGGTCGATCATTGCTTGCTCATTTGTGGTGATCGTATAATTTGATGTACTGTCCAGTCCATGGATCCCAATGGTAAAATAAACATAACTACTATCAAGGATAGGGTCACATGCACTTGTATCTGTGGGAAGAATGGTTACGAAATCTTGCCAATGTTCGCCTATGGTTCTTGCTGGAAACCAGGATGATGAGTCAAGGACACCATCATAGCAATCCCATGAACCAATTCTAAAGGTTTCTTGATCTCCTAGCCATCCAATGGAATCAGGAAGTGTGTTCAATGATATTGGTTCGAATACATTGGTCTCATTATTTATCCTGAGATCAGTCACAGTATTAAAGAAGGTATTCAAAAAGGCATGATCTGTGACCTGTGTATGCCCCGCTCCTGGCTCCATGGCCAGTGCCCATTTTGCTCCCAAAGGTCTATGATCCAAGAATATTCCTGTAAGATTCTCAATGCGATAATCAAAATCTTCTTCACCAACGACCATGAGAGAGGGTACCTCAATCGCAGAACCTGCATTTGTTGTATCGTGATATCCACCCTTTTGAGTAATAAGACCAAGAACCCTATCTGGAACCCATCTGGTAAAATGATAGGCGAATTGTCCGCCCCAAGAATAGCCATTGATAAAAAATGGAATGAATGAAAGTTCAGCGTGTTCAGATAGGACCGCAAAAGAATCCATCGCGGCAATAACGGCGTCACCGATCCCTGTATTCATGTGCATGTTGTATATATGTGCTCCTAATAGAGCGAAGTCTTGTCCATTTACAAGGTTTTGATATGATGTGTCATCCACAATATTTCTTGAGTCACCATTATTATGGTGCATGAACCAATAGATTCCCTTTAGAGTATCAGTAGAATCATTGACCCAGATCCGGAAATCAGCATAATTATAAGTTGCTGTATCATTTTCAGGTATGGAGACATCAAATACCTCGGCTTGTGTGGTAGAATATAAAATGAGGATCAGAAAGAATTTCCTCATGAGATCATCCTCTTAGACCAATCTCTCTTAGTCTCTCATCTAGGTACTGTCCTG
>Ga0208764_10002392_pt1 | contig 11798 bp, 9 predicted proteins | sample ETNtaG_18_FD_185762 | JGI IMG/M metagenome (GOLD analysis project Ga0208764, IMG submission 185762) | Marine microbial and viral communities from oxygen minimum zone, Eastern Pacific Ocean - ETNP201302SV91 (SPAdes) (version 2) | ecosystem: Environmental > Aquatic > Marine > Oceanic ... | reverse complement strand
GGGTGTGTGTTTGCGATGATGAAGCTAAAGGTCCGTATTGAGACTGATGAGTGGATCTACGAAGAGCATGAGACGCAGTGATCTCATTCCTTCGACCAGGTCTGCGGATAGACTCCCACTTGCATCAAAACGACCTTCGGTCGGGCTACTTCTCCGTGTTGCATCGATGCTATTTTCGGTGCTGCAGAATTTGTTTCAGCGAGTGCGACTGCCTCTCCTTTGAGACTCTCAAGAACCACTAAATCACCTCTTTCAATACCTTCACTTAGACTTACTACACCGGGCCGTGCCAGGGCTGCTCCGTGTGAAATCGCTGCGGCTGCGCCGTCTTTGACGACAATGCGTGGAAGGTGACCAAGAATCGCTTCTACTGGCGCTATGAGCTGACGCAAGGCGCGATCATCCTCGTGCTCACGCCAGAGGAATACTGCGTCGGTCAATTGCTGCATCGTGCATGCATTTGATTGATCGAACGAACCAGTTTGGTCACGATGAAGTTCTAGGAGTTCGCAACCGGTGTCGAGCATTAGTCCGAAATCTCGGGCAAGAGTTCGGATGTAGGTACCAGCGTTGCAGGTGATTGTTACTGCGGTTGTACGGGATTCATCGTCCGCGTCGATAATTCGTATATCATGGAGAATTCGAGTTCGGACACGGACCTTGACTGCAGATTCTAGGGGTGGGACATTGTAGATTTCACCTTGGAGTGATTCGAGAAGATTTGCTAATTCTTCTTGTGTGACTTCACGGGCAAAACGAAGCACTGCGATGTATCGCTTGTCTCCAGTGAGGACCATTTCGGTCAGTCTAGTTGACTTGCCACAGAGCATGGTTAGGAGTCCTGTAGCGAATGGATCGAGGGTTCCTCCGTGACCTAATCGCTGGATTCCAAGCATTTCACGTGCCCAAGCCGTGAGTTGATGACTGGATGGCCCTCGCGGCTTGTCAACAAGAATAACGCCTGCATCGAGCAATTGCTCAAGGGTTCTTTCTGATGGTTTACGGCCGTTTTTGGAGTCTGTAGTGGCCTTCTCATCGAGGATTATCATATATTCACTCTCCTTGAATTGCTGCGCTGACTATTGTGAAGACATCGTCAGCGCTCAAATCATTTGCATCGACGACGAGGTTGTATGGAGTCATGTCGTCGAGGTCGATTCCATAGAGGATTCGGTAACGTTCTTTGTCAGCACTTTGACGAGCGCTTGATTCCGCGAGACGCTCTTCGAAGCTACCGCCCTCACGGTTCTGCACACGGCGGGCGCGTTCCTCATCGGAGGTTGCAATCCATACCCTGTGGCAATCAATCTCGAGTTCGTGCGCCCACCATCCCGAAAGGCGACTCTCAATGATTTGAGGGCCGTTTTCGCGAGTCATTGCATCGCGCAGAAGTGTATCTAACGAACGATCGACATCGAGGTCCGTCTTGCACAATTCACTGAATTCGACTACTGGTAGACCTCGGCGGGTGGCTTCTGCACGGAACACCTCACCGCCGTTGAGTGATTCCCAACCTGTCGACTCCCGAATCTTGGATACAAGAGTCGAAGTCCCGCTTCCAGGTGCGCCGCTGATAGTGATGTGTACCATCCGCTCACCTCCACTCATTGCGGCATACATCACAGCGTATTCGCCCTGAACTGGTCCTGCTTACTGACAGCGAGTTACAATCCGGACACGATGTTCCGGCCTTAGGTGGAGCAGCGTGGACATTTCCACTACGCTTAGTTTCAGATTCATGCCCTCTCTTGCGAGGTCCATCTCGGCCCCTGCGCTGACCTCGACGAGTCGTGGCTGGAGCCTTCTTTGTCTGCTCTTTGAGGAGATGGAGCAAAGGCTCAGGAATCGGATCACCTTTGAGAATGAGAGGGTGTCGACCGAATCTGATGATCTTGATGTGACGGTCGACGATTCTTCCTAGCGGTGCACTCATCGCAATGTAAGTCACAACCCATGCTGGGAAAATCCACATCACTCTATCCATCATTCCCCACATCGGCTGCCATGGCAGACTGACGTAATCGACTCGGAAGTCAGCAGCCGACTCAGCCATCCAGCTGAATATTGCAATGATGAAGACAATTGTGAACATCATCGGCTTCATCATGGCCGATTGCATCGCCATTTGGTCCGGCATCATCTCCATCTGTAATCGTCGCATCTTGTCAACACGAGCCGTGTCTCTCTCGGCCTGAGCTTCTCGCAATTGCTTGGTAATCTGCTTGTTCCGGTGAGCCGTGTGAACTTGAGTAATAGGATCCATGAAGAATCCTCGAATTATTGTGTTCACAATCATGATCGAGGAACCAATGATTGCCACGGTCGGCACGAAGAATTCAGAATGGAACGGAAGTGCCGGTTCGATCACAGTTCCAGCCAGATCTGAAAGACCGATACGTAATGATGGATTGATCGAAAGAAGAATCATGAATCCGAGAATGACGAGCATCGGAGTCATCATGCCAGCCATGGCTTGGTTCTGAGCGCCACCCTGCCCAGCCTGTGCTGCCATGGTTCTCTCGCTTCATCGGACTCAATTGAAGCATTCGGCTGGGCTCACATGAAATGTGAGCCATCTTCTGTTGCACTCAACTGAATTGGAAACTGCAAGTCTCGCAAGAAGATGAGCCAACAGCAGCCTCGGTTCCGCATACTGGACAGACGTCAGGAGTTGGAATAGCTGGAGTATCTGATTTGTCTTCATCTGCCTCTTCTGAGTCCTCAGTGACCTCTTGTTCAACCTCATCCTGCTCTGGCTCGATGGATTGCACCTGTGGCTTTGAGAAGTCGACAGACTCATCATCAGCGGATTCTGCTTCAGCCGCTACAGGTTCTTCTGCAACCTCATCGATAGCCTCCTCGACTTCCTCTGCCTCAGGTTCTGGCTCATGGACAGGAGGCTCGGGCATGGAGCGTGTCGCCTCATCGACCCAATCGGGTAGATTCGGTTCTTCATCGACTTCATCACCAAAGGTGGCGCCATGGTAATCCTGTGCGTCGGCCACCTTGTATTCGCTCTCGGAATCTCCCTGAATCTCGAAGACAACTTCGATCCTCTCGTTCTTCTCTATACGGCCAATCGGCCAGCTGACGTGAGTTCCCTCTCTGGCCGATTCCTTGCTGAAATCGATAACGCGTTCTCCAGATTGGTTCGATCTCACGGTTGATTTCTCAATATTGAAAGTGCCAGGCACGACATCGTGCAGCGATAGATCCTCTAGTGCGCTATCGGAGTCGTTTTGGAACATCAATAGAATCTCATAACGACCCGATCCGGCAGCCGGGAATACTTCCTTACCAGTAGAGAATCGCCTTCGGCGGTGAACGACTCTGATCATAGGAACACGGTTACAGAATCGTGTTGCCACCGGGCCGAACCTTTCCATACTGAAATCGGCCCGAATCGGGGCCGCCAATTTGTCATTCTGTGGCGACGGATCCTCGGCGTGTAGTGGGTAACTAATCGTCAGAGATTTGCCTGGCTGCAAGCCAAGCGGAGCCGAGGTTCCAACGGTGATTCGAAGCGCGTGACCCTGAGAATCGGGAGATATTAGTTGCTCTTCGAGTTGAGTTCCGTCAACTACCTCGATTCGATATTGATCTTTATTCAAGTCCGTCCCTTCGATTTCAATACGAACTTGATCTGAAGATGGTATGTTGAAGATTCCTGGGATGTCGTCAAGCAAGCGCATGACATTTATCGGGGCTGAACCAGTGTTTTCCACCACTGTAATGCATTCAAGATCAGAGGGGACATAAGAGCGGATACGCGAGATGCTGTACTGCTTGTTGACCTCAGCGTCGAGGACCTTGATACTCCTCTCCTTCAGTTCAAGGACACCTGTCGATTCAACATTAGCACGAGGCAAAATCGAGTAATTGATTTCATGAGTGAAATTTGGTTTGTCGATTGCTTCAATCCGCTTTTCAAGAGAATCCCAGAGTCCTTCTGGAGGAATGTCTTCTCGGATGTCTTCCATCTCCAAAAATGGATCGCTGCGGCCTGCTAACCACACTGTTGCACCGGATAAGCTAACAACGAATGACGACCGATTTTCAACAACAAGTTTGCAATGGAAAACATCAGGCCGATCGTCTTCCTTTGGAGATACGTAGCCGAATTGTCGAGCCCGAGATGTGACAGCATCGAACTGGGCACGGGAAACCGTGGCTTCGCACGAATAAGCGCCGCTTACCGTACCTGTTGCGAAGCGCTGTATGGTTCGAGTGGTGACTCTTGGTGCAATTTCGAGAGTTGCGCTCTCGCCGACCGAGAGTCTTCCGATACGCCAGATGAGTTCGCTATCTTTGATATCATATTCCGGCCCTTCTGAGAGTTCGAAATTTTCAGGAAGGGCGCGTCGCACAACGACGTCCATTAGCGCGACTGGCGCGATATTCTCGACGCTGAGGCGAACGATAATCTCCTGAGAATGCTCTGAGTAAACCATCGAGAGACTAGCCTCTTGTGGCCGCTCCGGCTCGGTGTCGATGTGTTCTCGGAGAATCATCATCCGCGGACCGGAGGCGGTGTAAGGGAGATTCGTGGTCTGAGTAGCATCAAGTTCGCGGACGGTGATTGCGCCGCCACCGATATCGGTTGCTCCTGTATTCTGTAAGAGAACCTCAATGTCCCATGCGCGGTCCTTGCGACTTGAGTTACGGAGAATGAGTTCGCCGTCTATTGATTGCTGGCGGACCGTACCATCTGGATTGAGGACTGATTCCTCCTTTTCTCTCAAAGTGACGTGTAATTTGTCTCCGGGAATCGAGTCGACTTCGGCAGCTGGTCTGAGATTGCTCGAAAGTGCCGGCGCCGGTTCTTTCGGAGGAGAGGCTTCTTCGATCGCTTCCTCAAAGGCAGATGCGAAGGGGTCAGCAGGCGGAGGAGCTCCGAATGGGTCATCCACCTGTGGACTATCTACTGCCGCACTCGATTCCGATGCTAAGGCTGTATCCAGTGCTGCATTGAGGTCGCCGGTTTCAGCTTGTTCCTCATTATTATCTTCCTCGAGTAGCCCATCGAGCGCCGCTAGAGAATCATCGAAGGATTCGATATCATATTCTTCGGCTAGCCAATCCTCGTCGTCGGCCGCAGCCTCAGAAATTTCCTCAGTGGCCGTCTCAAATCCAGGGGGTGGAGGAGGTGCGATGCCTTCCATTCCGGGAGGAAGTGGTGGTGCGTCGAGTTCCATAGGTGGTGCTGGCGGTGGCAAATCGAGACCCGGTGGAGCAGGTGGAGGTATGTCGAAGCCTGGTGGAATGGGAGGAGGTGTCGCAAATGGAGATTCTTCGTTTACCTCAACTTCCTCCTCAGCCGCCTCCTGTTCTATCATTTCGCTAAACTCGTCCTCTTCGTCATTCGCATCGAAACTAGGCGGGGGTGGAGGAGGCGGGAGCGGAGGCATGCCCGGGGGAGGAGGGGGAGGGGTATCGGACATGGTGGAAGCAGCCTCGAAGGTAAGTATGGACGCGCATTCGATTGGTTTAATCATTGCTCGCACGCAGTCCTACGGACTGATTCGATTCACGAATGTTTGAATTACCCCTCATGCCGGCAGGAAGCCATGAGCAATCAAGACGGAACCACTCCTCCGGTCATCTTTGTGGTCGGTACTGCTGGTGCTGGAAAGAGCACACTGGTCACCGCCTTCCAACGCTGGGCTAGATTCCTACAGGTGGATGTGCTGTGTATCAATCTCGATCCGGGAGCCGAACGAGTCCATTACGACCCTGAATTCGATGTTCGCGATTTGGTCTCTTTAGCCGACGTAATGGACGAATACGATCTCGGCCCCAATGGCGCCCAAATTTTGGCTGCTGACTTGGTCGCAGCTCAAGCACTGGATGTGTTTGATGAAATCGAAGGATTGTCGGGTGATATTTTAGTGATTGATACGCCGGGACAGGTTGAATTGTTTGCTTTCAGAGAGGCGAGCAGTCACTTGGTTGAGGTGCTCGGTCAAGGTCGCGCATGCTTGGCTTTCTTATTCGATCCGATGCTATCTCAGACACCGAGCGGATTCGTATCCCAGATGCTTCTTTCATCAATTGTTCACTTCCGCTTAGGTCTGCCAACTGCTAACTTCCTTTCGAAGGCTGATTTGCTTGAACCCGAGGTCCTTTCAAGAATTCTTGAGTGGGGAGATAATCTCGATACTTTGGAGGCGGCCTTGTATGAAGAGTCTGCAGCCGAGTCAATGGATCATCACTCTGGGACTTCGAGGGCAGAATTCGCAATTGGTCAATTACGCATGATGCAACATGCGGCCATCCAGCCAGGGCTTGTGCCTTTGTCTAGTGAGGAAGAGGAAGGGCTGGCTGACATGCTGACATTTGCTCAGACTGTGTTCGGTGGCATGGCCGACATGAGAGATGGATTTGCAGGAGATATCGAACATGAGCGACAATGAGAAGATGGATCTGCTTGCAATCGACGATTTGGTAGATGATTTTGAAGAGATTATCGATTGGGCTATTCGCTACAAGCATGATGTTGAGATACATCAGGATTTCAAGCCGCTCGACGGCATGTCGATCGGTTCGATTTACGAAAAGCCCTCGACGCGAACACGAGTATCATTCGAGGTCGGTGTCAGCCGTCTCGGCGGGCAACCTCTGACTCTTTTGGCTAATGATATTCAACTCGGAAAATCGGAGTCGATTGGAGATACAGCAGCAGTTCTATCGCGCTTTCTCGATGGTATAACCTACCGCTGCTTCGGGCATGCTGACGTTACTGAATTGGCTCGCACTGCAACGGTTCCGGTAATCAATGCCCTCTCCGATATGCACCACCCTTGCCAATCTGCTGCCGACCTGATGGCGATTCGTGAATTCGCTAACTCCGATGGTCACATCGCTTGGGTTGGAGATGGAAACAATGTCTTCCATGATTTGGCACTTGCTGGATTGACACTTGGATACGATGTGAAGTATGCCACGCCGGTCGGGATGGAACCTGACGCTGGCGTTCTAGCGCGGTGTCAGGAGATTGCTGCCAAGACCGGCGCAAGTATCACCGGCACGAATGACCCAGTCGAAGCCGTCACCGATGCTGGCGTAATCTACACCGATATCTTCGTCTCTATGGGCGAGGAACACATGGAGGACAAAATGGATGCATTCGAGGGTTTTCAGGTAAACGAAGAACTCGTCGCACACGCTCGCCCAGACTACGTCTTCATGCACTGTTTACCCGCACACCGCGGAGAGGAAGTCACCGACGGTGTAATCGATTCGAGGAATAGTATCGTCCTTGATCAGGCTGAGAATCGTATGTGGGCACAGATGTCACTACTGACTTACCTATGCAATAACGACGCATGGCAGGCTTATCGCGAGCTATGAACTTGCCAAAGCTTACTTTGGTGTACAATCGATTCAGAGAAGCGAAGCGATGAGTATTCCAACCATCGCTAGAACCATTGAACGCTTAATCAGACGAGAAGCAGCCGTATCTTCGGTTAGTACAATATGCTTCTTGACCTGCATCAAAGTGAATAGAGCGGGCGCGACGAGAAGTAAGTGAAGTAGATCGAATACACCCATAGCAAATGGCGTCAACAGGGCAATTAGGGTCAGAAGTAAAACTGCCCAAGCAAATGTTCGAGCCTTGTCAGCTCCGACTCGCATTGCGTAGGTATTGCGGCCTTCGTCGCCTTCCATATCTTCGACATCCTTGATAATCTCGCGCGCGAAATTATACAGCGTTCCAACGAAGAATAGGGAAAGAGCACGGGAGTTCAGTGGGTCGAATACACCAGCAGCGCCGTAGAGTACTACTAACCCGACCGAAAGTGAAATTGCCATATTTCCAGGTAATCCTCTATTCTTGAGGCCGAGAAGCCATCGATCGTCCTCATAATTTAGCAAGAGAGCTAGAGCCATAACCCAGATCAGAATTGTGTACTTCCACTCATCAAATTCGCCGATTGAGTTCGCAATGACGGCGGCAATGAATAAGGAAATGAATGAAATCAATCCAGTTAGAATGATTGAGAGCAGAGCAGTTCTCTTGCTTATACGCCCGGAAGGTAATGGCCTATCTGGGCGATTCACCCTGTCAATTTCGAGGTCGAGGTAATCATTCAGAGCATTCCAAGAGGCCATGAAGGAGTAGACCGACAGGGCAAGTAATGTGGTGATACGTAAATTATCATCGGAAGGGAATTCGCCAAGAGCGAGAACTGCGCCGAGGAATACTCCAACAAATCCACTGATACAATTGCCTGCTCGAAAGAGCAGGACCCAATCAGCGATTCGACCCACGCCTCCGACGAGGGCGTGCGCGTCTTGATTGCTTGCACGATTCACGCTGTTGCAATCAATGGTTCAGCGGACAGCGCCCAAACGCAGACAGTGTAGACACTGCCGCGGAATTGACCGCGCTGATGCCCGACCTTGGCAAAGCGAGTATCCTTGGCGAGAATGTTACCCACCTGGTTCATCGTAGCTCCCCAGCGGAATCTCTCATTGAGGTAATCGAAAACCTCGACAGTGTTCGCATTTCCCTTCTCTTCAAGGAATACTAGAACCGCTTCTCGTAGGCGTCGTGTGCGGGACATCAGATCGCCTCCATTGGAATCTGGCGAGAGGCCATCACACGCGAGTGCAATCCAGACCAGCTCGATGGACTCACGCTAACTTCGATTGCACGTCGTGGCATTGGCTGCCAGAGTCCATCGTCAGCCCTTCCATTTGAGGAATTGACAAGCGCCTCTGGTTGAGGTCTTCGTCGGCTTGCTGCGGTCTTGTTTAGGGCGGCGAAGGAAACTACACGAACAGGGTCGGCTCGCTTCCTGTAGATTCGTTGGCTATTGTGGTTCAGGCTTCGGTTCATGGCCTGATGTTGCTTGGTCAGCATATCAAGAACTGGAACAGAGAGGAAAGTGAAAGTAAAAGTGAATGTGAAGCGCTTGAATGAGGCTTCATCCATCGTTTTGAAATACCGAGCCTCGGTCGCCGAGTTACTCGCTCGTGTAGTGTAGTTCGGTCCATCATGACGGACTCTCGATCCGTCGACCCGGGTTCAAATCCCGGCACGAGCACCATTTTGAATCCAATTTGTAGCCGGAGAACGATTTTTATGCCTCTCAATCTAAGGTGAGGTATGCGAACCACCGCCGTACTGCTCACACTTGTTATGCTAACTTCTGCCTTAGCAGGATGTGCGGGGAGCGGGGATGATACCGAGAAAGATGAGCAAATCGCCTCTCTTGAATTGGAAGTGGCGAATCTTACCTCTGAGAATGCAGAAAATGCTGAGAATGTTGCAGCATTACAATCCACTCTAGAAGAGGCTCAGGCAGCGCTCGAATTAGCCAATGAAGACCTCGCGAACATCTCCGCCCAACTATCCACTGCCGAATGGCACCGTGCCAATCTTTCCAACTCACTCTCAGACGTCATGGACCAATTGAATCAAACAGAGAATGATGAGCTCATTACTTCACTCCAAGCAGAAATCGCTGATCTCGATTCGCAAATCTCTGATGCCGACTCGCAAATCGCCAACCTCGAGGGCGAATTAACCGAGAAGGAGAATCAAGTTGCTTCACTCGAAGCAACGAATGCCGCCTTGCAGAGTACAATCGGTAGTCTGACCTACCAAATCCGAGATATGATTGCCAATTGCCCTCAAGACAACCCCGGTCTCCAGATGGTCGTCGGCTATGATGATGGTTCTGGGGAGGGCGTTCCGAATGATGGAGAACTCCACGATGAAGAGGTCGAATACCAAGTGGGTGAATGCCCCGGCGACCATTCGATGGTCGAGTCTTTCCAGAATAACTCAGATGGATTTGGCCCTGGATTGTTAGTTGAGATGGGTGGAATCCTCTACTTCTCAGCCGATGATGGAATACACGGATGGGAACCATGGCGTAGTGATGGCACCCTCGCAGGAACATATCTCGTCAAAGATGTCCGCGAGGAGTCTTGCTGGGACAATGGAGAGGGAGGAGAAGATTGTGAAAATTTTGGTAGTCTAATTGTAGTATGTTGGGGGGCTGTCCTCAATAACAACTGCTTCTATCCAGAAATGGTAGCTGGCAACGAGAAATTATTCTTCACTGGATTCTTCACTTGGATCGATAGTGATGGACACGGACAACGATCTTCCACCACCCTATTTGTCAGTGATGGTACCGAATCGGGAACCGAAATAGCACATTTCCACTGGCGGTGGGATCCTAGTTATTCTTCAGATGAGGGTTGGGGAGAAGACGTGGCGGGAGTCAGTCAGTTGATTGCAATTCCGTCTAGTCAATTTGTCCCAGATAGGGTAGTTTACACCGCTGTAGAAGTGTTGGGAGGAGAATGTGATGATTGCCACCCACCTACAGGAAGAGAATTATGGATTACAGATGGAACTGAATCTGGAACCACGATGCTTGCAAATCTCCAACCAGAAGATGAGGAGTGGGTGTATAGTGGAACCACCTATTGTTGTGCAGACTTCCAAGGAGGAGAACCAAGGGACTTGTTGAAGAAGGGCAATACAATTTGGTTCAGTGCAAATACTGCAGAATATGGCAGGGAATTGTATCGATATGGCCTGGCCGCCGTAGGTGGAGGACTATTTCTCGTTGAAGATCTAGTGGAGGGAGAGGAGAGCAGTAATCCAATGTATATGACGTCCGGAAGTGATGGAGTATACTTCTCAGCCATTGAGGAATCGACTGGTCGCGAATTATACCATAGCCGTGGCGATGCATTCACTACTGGAATCATCAAAGATATCAATCCCGGTACAAACAGCAGCGAACCACTCTTCTTCACAAAGTTAGGAGATAAGATATTCTTCACCGCTGACGACGGTACTAACGGCCGAGAATTGTGGATTTCGGATAGGACTGAGACTGGTACATTCATGGTCAAGGACATACATGCAAATGGCTCTGGAGACCCTTACCAATTGCATGTATTAGACGGCATTCTCTACTTCATGGCAGAAACTGAAGAACATGGCCGAGAATTGTGGAGAAGTGATGGTACCGAAACGGGAACCTATCTGGTCAAGGACATTAATCCTGGAAATAATAGCAGCTACTACTGGGTTGAAGGATACGTAACTGGCACGCTATTCCAAATCAACGCAGGGGAGATGTTCTTCGCTTGCGATGATGGATTACATGGAGTCGAGTTGTGCAGGAGTGATGGTACCGCAGATGGCACCTCTGTTGCAGTTGATGTTAATGTCGGAGAGAACAGCAGTTGGCCGTTCTCCTTGACTAGTGTTGGTAAGAAACTCTACTTCAACTCCTTCACTGAAGAAAATGGTCGCCAATTGCACTTTTTCTGGGATAATTCAGGACCAATTATCAGTACGACTGAGGACTCCTGAAATACTGTATTTACCGGTCAGAACCGTCTTAAGGGCACCTTCGTTGCAGTAGTAAGGTTCTGATGCGTGTAGAGCACGATGTGAAGCTTACTTTTGATGATGTATTGATTAGACCGAAGCGCAGCACGCTGGTTTCTCGCTCAGACGTATCGCTTTATCGAGACTTCAAATTCCGCCATTCCGACACTACTTGGTCAGGAGTGCCGATTGTAGCAGCAAATATGGACACGACCGGTTTGTTCAGTATCGCGGCTGAATTGCAGAAGCATAAGATGCTGACATGTATGCAGAAATTCTACTCAACTCGAGATTACGCGCAGGCTTGGGAAGACGGAGTTGACCCCGAGTTTGTCGCGATCACGTGCGGATCGACAGAGAATTCGTTTGATTTACTCAAGAGGAAAATGGCTACAAACGCGGGAAACAAAATGATCTGCATCGACGTTGCAAA
>Ga0208764_10002387_pt1 | contig 11815 bp, 10 predicted proteins | sample ETNtaG_18_FD_185762 | JGI IMG/M metagenome (GOLD analysis project Ga0208764, IMG submission 185762) | Marine microbial and viral communities from oxygen minimum zone, Eastern Pacific Ocean - ETNP201302SV91 (SPAdes) (version 2) | ecosystem: Environmental > Aquatic > Marine > Oceanic ... | reverse complement strand
TTTATTTAGATCAAGCATAAGTTTCAATATGTTATTTTTAGAAGAAATTTGGAGTAGAAATTTTACTAATTTGTTTGCCGCACCATTAAAAGTTAGCGAAGTTATAACAGCTCTTACAATCACTGCACTGCTAAGAACATTTATTGGAATAATCCCTGCAATACTTTTAATGAATCCATTCTTTGGGGTTTCTTTATTAGAATTAGGTCCTGCCCTATTTTTACTTTTCTTAAGCCTGTATCTTTTTGGAATAACTCTAGGTTTGCTAGTTACTTCAGGACTTTTAAGATTTGGTCCAGCATTTGAAAATGTTGCGTGGTCATCCCTTTTTATATTAGCTCCATTTGGTTGTGTTTATTATCCATTGTCAATCTTGCCCGATTGGCTACAAATATTCGCCAAATGTTTGCCGCTAGTTTATATATTTGAAGAGGCTAGATCTATTTTGATAAATAATATCATAAATTATTCTAATATAATTTCGGCCTTAATACTGAATTTGATATATTTCATATCTGCTATATCTGTATTTTACTTAGCCTTTGCTGGAGCAAGAAAAAAAGGAACTTTGATCAATATGGGTGAATAAACTTAAATTATTTCAATATCAAGCATTGGTGCGCCTGGAAGGACTTGAACCCTCAGCCTTCTGGTCCGAAGCCAGACGCTCTATCCATTGAGCTACAAGCGCGCAATCTATTATAGTATTATAATAAAAATATGGAAAAAGACATCATTAAACTTGAGGTAAAAACTGAAGAAAAAAATAGACTTGACCTATACTTAACTAAAAATTTAAAAAATTTAAGCAGAAGTCAAATCAAAAAGATAATAGTTGCGGGTTATTTAAAAATTAATGGAAAAACCATTAGAGAAGCTTCCAAAAAAATTAGTATAGGAGATTCAATTCTAGTTGAAATAAAAAATGTTGAAGAAAATAAAATTGTTCCACAAAAGTTAAATTTTGAAATTATTCACGAAGATGAAAGTATTGTGTTAATCAACAAACCTCCCGGTCTCGTAGTGCATCCAGGAGCGGGAAATTTAGACCATACACTTGTAAATGGTTTATTGTATTTGTTCCAAAATAACCTGTCTGACCTTGGGGGCAGTCTAAGACCAGGAATTGTTCACAGAATTGATAAAGACACAAGTGGAGTAATTGTGGTTGCAAAAAGCAATTATTGTCATTCAAAACTTTCAAGTCAATTTGAAAAACATACTATAAAAAGAAAGTATGAAGCTTTGATTTGGGGCGTGTTAAGACCTCTCAATGGAAAAATAGAAAATAAAATTGGAAGAAATAATTATAACAGACAAAAAATGGCAGTTAGAATAAATAAAGGAAAAAAAGCAATTACTAACTACAAAACAATAAAAGTTTTCCAAAACAAAAATGTCCCTACAATTAGTTTGGTCGAACTGACTTTGGAAACTGGACGAACCCATCAAATTAGAGTTCAAATGGCTCATAAAGGTAATCCTGTATTAGGTGATAAAATATATGGAGGACAAAAACTAAAATTTAAAAACATAGATTTAGAATTAGAAAAAAAAATAAAATCTTTTAATCGACAAGCTTTGCATGCAAAATATCTAGAATTTTTTCATCCTAAAAATGGAAATGTAGTGAAATACCAAGCAAACCAGCCGGAAGATTTGAAAAACCTAATTGATATTCTTAAAAAATTGAGTAAAACCTAATCTTGTTTTTGACAAAATTTGATACTAAATAATAACTATGAAGAAAAGAGAGATTCATTCAAATGTACCTGCTATGGCGGGAGAGGGTAGCCTTTCTCATTACCTTCAACAAATAAAAAAATTTCCAATGCTTGAAGCCAAAGAAGAGTATATGTTGGCAAAAAGTTGGAGGGATAGAGGCGACATTAGAGCTGCCCAAAAATTAGTCACAAGCCATTTACGATTGGTTGCCAAAATTGCGATAGGCTATAAAGGATATGGTCTTCCCGTCTCTGAACTTGTTTCTGAAGGAAATATTGGCTTGATGCAAGCAGTAAAAAAATTTGATCCCGAAAAAGGTTTTAGGTTAGCAACTTACGCTATGTGGTGGATTAAGGCTTCAATCCAAGAATATGTTTTGAGGTCTTGGAGTCTAGTAAAAATGGGAACGACCACTGCACAAAAAAAATTATTTTTTAATTTGAAAAAGTTGAAGAGCCAAATTGCTCCGATGAGCGAAGGAGATTTAAAAAAAGAACATGTAAAAGAAATATCAAAAAGACTAAATGTCAAAGAAGAAGAGGTTGTTTCTATGAATAGACGACTTGCTGGAAAAGAAACATCTCTAAACACAAAAATTGGAGAAGGAGACGACGAATGGTTAGACTGGTTATCTGATAGTTCATTAGATCAAGAATTAAGAGTTTCACAAAACCAAGAGATGAAAGCAAAAAAAGAATTAATGAATAAAGCTATTGATATATTAAATGACAGAGAAAAAGAAATTTTGACTGCGAGAAGATTGTCTGAAGAAACTATAACTTTAGATGAATTAAGTAAAAAATATAAAATTAGCAGAGAGAGAGTAAGACAAATTGAAACAAAAGCTTTTGAAAAACTTCAAACAGCAATGCTTAATGCTACTAAATCAAACAACTTGCTTCCCAAAAACTAATTAAACGGATTTTCTATTAAGATTGTATCTTCTCTTTCTGGGCTTGTAGAAATGCTTGAAATTTTTGCTCCAACAAAATCTTCTATTCCATAAACATAAGCTTTTGCTTTATCAGGCAATTCATCAATATTTTTTATTCCTTGAGTTGATTTTTTCCAACCAGGAAACGTTTTATAAATAGGCTTTACATTAAATTGATCTTCGGAAGAAGCTGGTAAATGGTCTATTTTTTTTCCATTCAATTCATAGTGCGTGCACATTTTAATTTCATCAAGTGAATCTAATACATCTAATTTGGTAAGAGCTATTCCATTAATTCCTGAAATTTTTATTGTCTGTCGAACTAAAACACCGTCGAACCATCCACATCTTCTTTTTCTACTTGTAACAGTTCCAAATTCTTTACCTTTCTCACCTAGCAAATTACCAATATGGTCGTTGAGCTCTGTTGGGAAAGGGCCACTGCCAACCCTTGTGGTGTAGGCTTTGGTAATGCCTAATACGTAATTAATTGTATTAGGTCCACATCCTGATCCTGTTGCTGCCATAGACGCGACTGTATTTGATGAAGTTACAAATGGATAAGTGCCATGATCAACGTCTAATAAAATTCCTTGAGCTCCCTCAAATAATATTTTTTTTCTCTTTTTTTTCATTTCATCTAGTTTAAGCCACACCGGATAAGAAAACTTGAGTATCTCTGGAGCAATCTTTAACAATTTTTTTTTTAAATCATCTTTTTTATAAATATCTTTCTGAAGACCTTTTCTTATCGCGTTATGATGAAATAATATATTATCTAATCTTTTATCTAGATTACTTGCGGAACTTAGATCCATAAGACGAATTGAGCGTCTTCCGACTTTATCTTCATAAGCGGGACCAATGCCTCTTCTTGTAGTACCAATTTTGCCTTTGCCAGCAGAATCTTCTCTTATTTCATCCATTTCTTTGTGAAATGGCAAAATAAGATTAGCACAGTCTGATATGATTAGATTTTGCTCATTAACTTCTACGCCCTGCTTTTTAATATCTTTAATTTCTTCTAAAAGAGCCCATGGATCTACCACGACTCCATTTCCAATTATTGAAATTTTTCCTTTTCTAACAATGCCCGAAGGTAATAATCTTAATTTGTATACTTTGCCATCTACAACAAGAGTATGACCAGCATTATGACCGCCTTGAAAACGCACTATAACATCTGCTTGATCTGATAACCAATCAACGATTTTTCCTTTACCTTCGTCTCCCCACTGTGATCCTACTACAACTACATTGTTCATTATCTAAATTTTTTATTTATTTCTATTGAGTGTAAATGATTAACTGGTCCATGGCCTTTTCCATAATTCAAATTCCATCTTATTGATTGATTAACATATTTAATTCCGAGCTCACAGGACTTGTTTAAGGGTTTTCCACACGACAAAAAGGTCGCTATTGCGCTGGATAAAGTGCAGCCTGTACCGTGAGTATTTTTGGTTTTAAATTTTTTATTTTTAAAAACTGTCAGCTTGTTCCTAGTTAAAAGTAAGTCTTCCATATATTTTGTCTTGCGATGACCTCCTTTGATGAGAACATTTTTAGCACCCAATTTAAGCAAAATATTGGCAGCCTTGATCATATCTTTTAGAGAGTGGATTTTAATGTGCGTAAGAATTTCAGTCTCTGGAATATTTGGAGTTATTAAGTAAACTTTTCTAAGAAATTTTTCTTTTAAAGTTTTAATCGCTTTTAAGTCTATTAATCTTGCTCCTCCTTTTGCTACCATGACTGGATCAAGAATAATTTTGGAAGTTTTTGTAAATCTTAAAGAGTTTGCAACACTTTGAATCGCTTTGGATGAATGAAGCATTCCAACTTTCACAGCATCAGGCTTAATATCTTTACAAGTAAACAAAATTTGTTTTGCTATTGCTTGAGGAGCGACAGAAATGATTGAGCTTACTCCAGTTGTGTTTTGTGCAGTTATTGCGGTAATTGCTGTCATTGCATAACTACCGAGACTGGTAATTGTTTTAATATCAGCCTGAATTCCCGCCCCGCCAGAAGAGTCGGATCCCGCTATTATCAAAATTTTAGATTTAGGTTTCAATTTATTTTATTGATGCTTTAATTATTTTTACACATTTTAAAATCAAATTTTTTTCATATGATTCCGCCATAATTCGTATTTTTGATTCCGTTCCAGATTGTCTTACTAATATTCGTCCACTACTACCCATAATTTTATTTGCTTTACTAATTGCTTTTTTACATTGCAATTTATGGATTATGTTTTTATCTTTAACAACAACGTTCTCTAGAATTTGAGGTAAAGGTTTGAAAATGTTTAATAATTCACTTGCTTTTTTTCTTTTTCTTAAAGAAAACAACACTTCCAACGCAACCATTAATCCATCTCCTGTTGTTGAAAATTTACCCAAAATTATATGTCCAGATTGTTCTCCGCCCAAATTAAAATTTAACTTTTTCATTTTTTCTTTCACATATCTGTCTCCTACTTTCGATCTAAAAAACTTTATCTTTTGATTTTTTAAAAAATTTTCTAAACCATAATTAGACATCAAGGTTCCGATAACGCCGCCTCTTAAAATTTTTTTTAATTTCCATCTACGCGCAAGCATCCCAATAATTTGGTCTCCATCAATAATTTTTCCTTTTTCATCACACATGATAATTCTGTCTGCATCTCCATCAAAAGAAATGCCAACATCTGCTTTACATTTTTTGACCATTTTTTGAATTTTGTTTGGATAGGTAGATCCACATTTATCATTAATATTAAAACCATTGGGTTTTACGCCAATCGATATAACTTTAGCCCCAAGTTCCTTGAGAAGTTTAGGTGCCGCTTTATAACAAGCTCCATTAGCACAATCCAAAACTATTTTCATACCATTTAATCGAAATTTTTTTGGAAAATTTTTTTTTAATATTTTGATATATTTATCATTGCCATCTTCTAAACGTTTAACTCTTCCTAAAAGCTTAGGATTTGTAAGTTGTTTTATGCTCTGAGCATCTATTAATTTTTCAATTTTTTTTTCTATTTTGTCAGATAATTTCATACCATCTGGTCCAAATAATTTTAAACCATTATCATAAAAAGGATTATGAGATGCTGTAATCATAATGCCCATATTTGCTTTCATAATTTTTGTAAGCATAGCAAGACCATTCGTTGGTAATGGTCCTAAAGTAAAAACATGCATTCCGCCAGACACTAAACCCGACACTAACGCTGGTTCTAAAGTATATCCTGATAGTCTTGTGTCTTTTGCGATAACTGCGATCTGTTTAGATTTTTTTTGATTCTTAAAATATGTACCAGAAGCTAAACCAAACTTAAAAAATTTTTCACCTGTAATATTGCCTTGGTTTACGGTTCCTCGAATTCCATCCGTTCCAAAATATTTATTTTTCATTAATTTAATAATATTTTTTCAAATACCAAAATGCCCTGTTTTACTTCTTTCACATCATGCACTCTAAAAATTTGTACTCCTTGTGATAATAAAAAAAGTACGGATGCTAACGTGCCTCCCGTACGATACTTACTATCATGTTTTCCAGATATATAACCAATAAATCTTTTTCTTGAAGTGCCAACTAAAATTGGAAAACCTAGACTATGAAACAAAGATATCTTGGAAATTAAAGTCAAATTATGTTTCAAATTTTTACCAAAACCAATACCTGGATCTAAAATTATTTTTTTGTTATTAAATTTTTGATGGCTATTCTCTTCAAAAAAATCAAAAATATCTAACAAGACATTCGTGTATTTTGGATTTTTTTGCATGGTATTGGGTGTCCCTTGCATATGATGAAGTATCTTTGGTATCTGCAATCTTTTTACTTGTGACGCTGAACGAGAATCAAAATTAAAACCAGAAACATCATTTATTAAATCTGCACCGGATTTAATGCTTTTTAACATGATTTCTGATTTTCGTGTGTCTACAGATAAACAAATTGATTTGTGTTTTTTTTTGAAATTTTTTATAACATGTTCGATTCTTTGCCATTCTGATTTAGGTGTTATTGTATTAGAGCCTGGCCTTGTGGACTCTCCTCCAACATCAATGATACTCGCCCCAGATTTTATCATATCTGCTATACGATGAAATGATTTTTTCTTGCTGTTAAATTTTCCACCGTCAGAAAAACTATCTGGAGTTAAATTTAAAACCCCCATAATTGAAGTCTCAGAAAAATTAATATTTTTTAAAAAATTATTTCTTTTGGAAACTATATTTTTTAAATCTTTTGTAACCACTCTTTTGACAGCTTGAGTAAGTTTTTTAATGTTTTTGAAATAAATTAAATTACTTTTAATTTTTTTTTTATGTCTTGAAAAGATTTCTATTTGATCAAAAGCTATGTTTGGTTTTCCATTAAGTGGGAGAGCTTTTTTTAAATAAATGAGTCTTCTTGCATTTTTCCCGTAATAGAAATTACACGGTCTAGTGTAATATTTTCTCATTTAATTGATTAAATTATGTAGCGGGTTTGGGTTTTAATCCCATTGATCCCAAAGATGAAGCTGGTTCTTTGTCTTTTGTATCATCTGAATCTTGTTTTTTTGGTTCTAAATTTTTTTCCAGCAAGTCTTTAATTTCTTCACCACTTAAAGTTTCATAAACTAATAAAGCTTTTGCTAATTTATGAAGATCTTCTATTTTTTCTGTAAGAATCTTCTTTGCTTTTTCGTAACCTTCATCAACCAGTTTTTTAACTTCAGTATCTACTTTTTTAGCAGTTTCCTCTGACATATGTTGTTGTCGTGTTATTGATCTGCCAAGAAAAACCTCATCCTCATTTTCTCCATAAGATAATGGACCAAGATCCTTGCTCATTCCAAATCTAGTAACCATATCCTTTGCAAGTTTAGTTGCCATTTGTATATCAGAAGAAGCTCCCGAAGTGACTTTGTCGTGTCCAAAAATTAATTCTTCCGCAACTCTTCCTCCCATTGCTTTTGAAATATTTGCTTCCAAATATTCTCTGGAATGAGAATGTTTATCTCTTTCCGGCAATGTCCAGACCACCCCCAAAGCTCTACCTCTAGGAATAATTGTAGCTTTGTGTATTGGGTCAGATGCTTTTTCGTTTAAAGCTACAATTGCATGTCCACCTTCGTGATATGCAGTTAATTTTTTGTCTTCTTCTGTCATAACCATTGATCTTCTTTCTGCGCCCATCATCACCTTATCTTTGGCTTCTTCAATATCTGACATAGTTACAATTCTTTTATTTTTTCTTGCCGCTAATAAAGCTGACTCGTTAACTAAATTTGCTAAATCTGCTCCAGAAAAACCTGGCGTACCTCTAGCAATAGTTCTTAATTTTACATCGGGTCCCGTAGTTATTTTTTTTGCGTGTACTTTTAGGATAGCCTCTCTTCCAATAATATCAGGATTAGGAACAACAACTTGTCTATCAAAACGTCCAGGTCTTAATAGAGCAGGATCCAAAACATCTGGTCTGTTTGTGGCAGCTATTATTATTACACCTTCGTTGGTATCAAACCCATCCATTTCTACAAGAAGCTGGTTTAAAGTTTGTTCTCTTTCATCATTTCCTCCACCTAGTCCCGCACCACGACTTCTTCCTACGGCATCTATCTCATCAATAAAAATTATGCAAGGCGCATTCTTCTTTCCTTGATCCATCATGTCTCTTACTCTTGATGCTCCCACACCAACAAACATTTCCACAAAATCTGATCCTGATATTGTAAAGAAAGGAACGTCGGCCTCTCCAGCTATCGCTCGTGCCAATAAAGTTTTCCCTGTGCCTGGAGGACCTATCAACAAAGCTCCCTTTGGAATTTTTCCTCCTAATCTTCTAAATTTTCTTGGGTCTTTTAAAAATTCAACAATTTCCTCAACTTCTTCTTTTGCTTCTTCTATTCCCGCAACATCATTGAATGTTACTTTTCCTCGAGCCTCAGATAAAAGTTTAGCCTTAGATTTTCCAAAACCCATTGCTCCACCCTTTCCTCCTTGCATTTGACGCATGAAGAAAATCCAAACTGCAATTAATAACAGCATAGGAAACCAAGATAATAGTATCCCGAAAAGAGATGGCATTTTTTCTTCTGTTGGAGAAGCAGTGATGCTTACACCTTTATCTGAAAGTTTTGATACTAAATTTGGATCGTTAGGTGAATAAGTAGAAAATTTTTTTCCATCTGATAATGTGCCTGTTATATTATTCCCCTGTATCTCGACATCAACTACTCTGCCGTTGTCAACTTCTTCCATAAAATTTGAAAAAGAAATTTTATTCTGAGCTTGGGTGCTCTTTGGATTTTGAAATAGATTAAATAACCCTAATACCAAAAAGACTATAACAGCCCACATTAGTAAATTTTTAAAATTCATATATATATGTATATTAAAGATAAGTGCATTTTTCTAAGAAACAAGTACCTTTTTGCCATATTTCATTAAAATTGGGAAGAAAAAATTACTATTATCAAGCATTTTTAAGCTATGAACTTTTCTTTTCTCTTGTGACCATTATTTTGGATATATCACTGTTAAAAATACACCCTCCTAGAGTCATTTTTGTCTTTCTCGGTAATTTCAAATTTTTTAGCAAAAAGATTATTTTTTTAGATCTTGGAGGGTATTTTAATTTTCCAAAAATTAAAAAAATCTTAGAAAATACGCTATAGATAATTGCATCAGCCTCATTTTCAAAAATACTTTTATTTATAAATGCTTTTTTCTTAGAAATTTTTATATATTTTTTCTTTGCTTTCTGAACATAAAAATCTAAAGCTTCTTTAGATTGCTTTAAATTTTCAATGGTTCGAACTATCTTATTTGTATCTAAACCTTGTTGAAAAAGCAGTTTCCTAATTTTTCTTATTCTAATTCTCAAGTACTTTTCATTTTGATTGGAAGGATCTCGAACAAAACTTGTAAATTTTTCCTTAGTAATTTTTTCTAAATCTTTCTTTTTAAAATTCAATAATGGTCTCAAAATAACAACATTTTTTAGAAATTTTGAAGACTCATTCATAGAAGATAATCCCAGCAAACCGCTGCCCCTGGATAATCTGATAAAAAAATTCTCCACTTGATCATCCTCGTGATGGGCGGTTAGTAGGTATTTGAGTTTATTTTTTACACATTCGTTGGAAATCAAATTATATCTTATTTCTCTAGCTTGGGATTGTACATTTGAAAGAGGTTTTTTTCCTTTATAAGTCAAAATGTTTGCTTGAATTTTATTTTGTTTTAAAAGTTTTTTTACAAACAGAGCTTCTCTTGAAGATTCTGCCCTTAGCTTGTGATCTACGATGAGATATTTGATTTTGTTTCCAAATTCATCTCCATATTTTTTGCTTAAATATGAAAGACAAAGACTATCGGGACCTCCGGAAACAGCTACTGCAAAATTTTTTTTTGAAATTTTTTTTGATATATTGCTTTTAAATATTTTATATATTTTTTGAAAATTTAATTCTGTTTTAGCTTTTTTGGCTACACTTAAACTTTTTTTCTTCATACTGTGCCTTTTGCAAAATCGACTTGTCTGCCTCAGGGTACTGAGTCTTCACGCCTGATATCATATTGCAGCCTTGACTTTTTTCTCCTATTTGAACTAACGTGATTCCTAATTTAAGTAAGTTGAGTGGAGCTTTTGCACTTTGTGGATATTTTTGATACCCATCCAAATAAGCTGTGGCAGCATCATTATATAATTGACGTATCCTAAAAGTTTCTCCATACCAATATTGAGCATTGCCTGCCAATTTATCTTCAGGGTAAGTAGTGACAAACTCTTTTAATGCAACTTCTGCAGTATCATAATCTCCAACTTTTATAAAACTTAATGCAAATTCATATTGCTCTCCTGCATTCTTGTCTTTTGGCAAAATAGATTCCAATCTCTCAGCTTTTTCGGTTACTACTGATGTTGCTGTATCTACTGATAGAGTGCTTTGAACTTCTTGAGTTTCTTCTACATCAGATTCTGAAATTCTGCCTATTTCTTGTTCTTCTCCAGTTCCTGGAAGTTTTTTTCTTTTCTTTTTATCTTTTACAACTACACCGCCTGCCTCTAAATCTTCAAATCTTAATTGGTTGTCAGCTTGGATTTTTGAAATTCTTGATGAAAGTTTGTCGATTTTAAAATTAATTTCTTCAAATCTATTTGTTAAAGTTTTAAATTGCTCTTCTATTTCTGAAAGTTTAAGAAGATGCCTTGTCATAATATCTTCTTCACTCAAGGAAGAGTTTGTTCCAGAAATACTTGTTGAATTACTCAAAGAATAAACCGCTTTTTCAAGAGTCTTAATATCGTTTTGCAAAGCATTAATTCTGTTTTGGAGATTCTCAGATTCTTCCGTTTCAGATTTAGAAATTGAAGTATTAAAGAAAACTAAAAATAAAATAACAATTATTGAACTTATATTCTTCAGCATTGCTTATCTATTATTTGTTAAAGATGGCAAAAAAAAGACCCATGCAAGCATGGGTCTTTTTTAAATAAATACTTGTTAATTTAGTCTGCTTTTACAGTTACAGATCGTCTATTTTGCGACCAAGCTAAAGGCGTTGAACCATTATTCACTGGTCTTTCTTTTCCATAACTTATTACTGATATTCTTTTTCCAGAAATTCCATAAGTCATTAGATAATCTTTAGCAGCGTTAGCTCTTCTTTCGCCTAAGGCTAAGTTATATTCTCTTGTTCCTCTTTCATCGGCATGGCCTTCTAGAGTTACATTAATTTTTTTATTTTTTCTTAACCAAGCAGCTTGTTTTCTTAAAGTATCTCTTGAAGCAGTTGTCAAAGTAGATTTGTTTGTAGCAAAAAATACTCTGTCTTTAACACCAGTTGCTAAGTATTCGACTGTTTCATTTCCTGTATAAACATCCCCATCAATTGATGCGCCTTTTTTGGAAGTCGCACACGCAGAAAGCAAAACAGAACACAAAGCAGTGATCATGAAGTACTTTATAATTTTCATTGAATTCATTTTAATCCGATCTCCTTGTATTTTTTAATATAATATTTCAAAATTAATTAGAAGTTGCAAGCCCCAATTTTAGGCTAAAAAGCCCTACTTTGTGAGCAAAGAAGACCATGAAGGGTCCGAAGCATCGGTAGGGGTTTTAATTTGCATTTCATTGTACCCTGTTAAATCTAT
>Ga0208764_10002385_pt1 | contig 11818 bp, 9 predicted proteins | sample ETNtaG_18_FD_185762 | JGI IMG/M metagenome (GOLD analysis project Ga0208764, IMG submission 185762) | Marine microbial and viral communities from oxygen minimum zone, Eastern Pacific Ocean - ETNP201302SV91 (SPAdes) (version 2) | ecosystem: Environmental > Aquatic > Marine > Oceanic ... | reverse complement strand
GCAGCAGTCAAATATGCAGTATGTACAGTTTTGATTCCTTCGCGCGCTTCTTTATTCTGACGGTTTATACGTAAAATACGTCTATACAATTCAAAAGCTTCATCCCAGAAATTATTGTCTGCATTCAGCTTGGCGATACGAATTAGCAATTCCTGAGATGTGATTTCAGGGACAAGCGGTTCATAAATCTCAAGAGCTTTTTTACTACGGTTTTCTTCAAAAAATTTATCTGCATCTTGTAGACAGGTATCAATATTATAGTTGCCCTGAGATCGTTCAAGAAGTTTGAAAGTAGTAAAAAAACTGACACGGGACTTTTGAATCATTCCTTTACGCTTATAAAGGAGCCCCAGGTTCACAGTGCTGTAGCGGTGATTTGGATTGCGGACGAGAATGCTTTGGAATGTTTTAATAGCATTGTCGATATCGCCTTCAATTGAAATTGCAAGTACTAGGAAACAACGCAAATCCACATTATTTTTTTCCCGCATCAGCAAACGTTTGAACACGTTCTTAGCTATTTCCCCTTCCATTGTTTGCAGACAATGGATGCCTAATCTGAAACAGGCTTTACTCTCTTCTTCACTTTCCGCCTCTAAATTGGAAATGATGTAATTAAAAGTCTGCTCTGAATCAATGCTGTTTCCCTCTGCTTCAATTTCTTTTTCGTCTGCCTTCTTGTCCGATTTTTCACTGGTATTTGTGTCTTCTTTAACATTTTTATCTGAAGACACTTTTGTGCCCTCTTTAATTTCATTTCCCTCTTTTACATCCTCAGTCTGCTGTTCTCTTTCTTCATCTGCATCCAGCGTAAAATGCTGTTGCATTTCAACTAAATTTTCCAGTCCGTCTTGAATGTCAGGAAGGACGAAGTCTGTCATTTTTTCAAATTCAGCAATTGCAGATACAGCATTGCCGTCAGCAATTTCAATTTTTGCGTTTGTTGCAGCAAGATTATAGATAGCGTTTTTAAAATCAGGATCATGCTTCAGGCAAAGCTTGTACATGTTTTTTGCCTGATTCCAATTATGTTTTTTGCGATATGTGTTACCCAGCAGATTGGCCAATTCCACGTTTTTAGGATCCGTTTTCAAGACATTAACACCTAAACTTATTATACCGTCAGGATTACCACCACCCTGCATTTCTTGGAACAGTTTAGTAACAGTTTCTGCAGCAAGTTTTGGGTCAAGCTCCAACGCTTTGTTAAACTCAACTGCCGCCCATTCGTAAAAGTTTTTTTCTAGTAAACTTTTACCGCGTTCAAGAATTGAATTTAACTCTTTTTTTGGATCGTCCGTGCTGAAAAATTTTTCAAGTATTTTCATGGATCTACTGGTATCAGGCTATTCATGTAACTTGGACTGATGAATCTTTGGTTGTGCTTACAAGTTCAAGCATCATCATAACCGATGGTGATCTTATTGTAAATTCGAGTTTTAAGAAAAAGGTCATCTTAAACAATGATTTGATCATTTTGAAAAAAGTAGTAAATTAGGGAGTCAGGAATATTTTTTGGTGTTTTTGTTCCGGATATTAAATTGCTGATAAAATCATCAATTGTCAGAAAAGACTTGCTAAAATCACGCCGGATGTGGCATCTATTGTGCAGAATATTGTGCAGAAAATTTTTAATCTGATGATTTCTGAGGTATTTTTCCTTTTGGGTACGGTACTTTAAAGCTAAAATTAAACTGTATCAAGTAAATTGAAACATCAAAACTGAGGAATAATGGCAGAAATATCTGATGATTATGAAATCAAACTGTCCGCAGAAGACAGTCCGGGCGACATTTTAAATGATCTAGGAGATATAGAGTTGCTTGAAGAAGAACACAGTGGAGATGAGTTATTAGCAGGGTTGGATGATGCAGATTTGGATGATGCAGATTTGGATGATGTCCTCTCTGAATCTGTTGATTTGGATGACGCTTCAGATGAAGGTGAGATAGACCTGGGAATGGATGAGATTGGTGATCTTGTTGAAGATTTAAAGTTGGATGTGGCTGGAGATGATATAGATGCATCAGTTGAAGGAGAAGCGGATATGGTTTTTGATGAGGAAGAAACAGAAGATGACAGTAATGATTCAGTAGAAAGTTTGCTCGATGAACTTGGAGATGACGATAGCGGAGAGCTTAGTCTAGCCGCTGATTCAGCTGGGGAAGAAGGATTTGTTGATCTAGAAGAAGTTAATGAAACTGCCGTAGAAGAAAGTTCAGAGACAGACGCAGAAAAAGTTTCTGCTGAAACGGAATCCACAGAAAAAGTTGAAGGAAGTACCGGTAATGACTCAGGAGACTCAGAGTCTTCAGATGTTTTGGATATGTTGCATGATCCTGATATTTCGGATGATACTGCCGATGAAGATACCGAAGATATGGAACTTGGTATGGATACTCTTGACGATACCAAGGATGACGACTTAACTGATCTAGGGCTTGATGATACGGAGACGGTGGAATCCGGCGACGAAGATGTTGCTGTTGAAGATGTTGTTGATGAATCTGATGAAGTAGAAGTTACGGATGAAACAACAGAAGATGAAATAACAGATCTTGGGATTGATGATGTCGAGACTTCGGAATCCGGCGACGAAGATGTTGTTGATGAAGTGGATGTTACGGATGAAACAACAGAAGATGAAATAATGGATCTTGGGATTGATGATGTTGAGACTGCTGAGGCAGAACCTGAGGCGGATGAGTCTGCAACAGAAACAGCTGAGGTAGAACCTGAAGCGGAGGAAATTCCGGCATTGGAAACAACATCAGATACTCAAGGAGAGCTTGAGGAATTAAGTGAGGAGAAAGAAGAAATTGAAATTGAAGAACCAGAAATGGAAGTTCAAGAAACACCTGCAATTGATATAGTGGAGATTGTAATGCCAATTGAATCAGATGCAGCAGAGACAATAGCAGCCCCTTTAGGCTCAGACATGCTGTTAAATTTCAACCATGAAGTGGTGGTCGAAATAGCAAGGACAAGTCTTACCGGCGAAGAAATCACACAGATCACTTACGGCAGCATTATTGAACTTGATAAAGTTGCAGGCGAACCGGTGAATTTGGTCCTCGACGGTAAAACAATTGCTCTTGGGGAAGTAGTACAAATTAACAATGAAAAACTGGGCATACGCATTGTAGGCGTTATTCAGGACTAATTGAAATTATGCTTCACCAAACAGACATCCCCGTAAAACCTTATGAGCTGGCCGAAGCTCAATTTAATACAGGGCGATTCCACATAATGGACATTGTCTTTCGCAGGTGGGGAGCTCTCTTGCAGGAGACGCTTTACGCGAAGATGGGCATGATGTTAGAAGTATCCACTGAAAATGTGGTACAGCTGCGTTTTGAAAAATTTTTAGATTCTGTTAAGAAACAGCCAATCTATATTTTTGAAACCCTCAACCATAGTCGTGGTCTTTTACTTGTGGATAAGTCTTTTTTTGATTTGGCACTTAATGGTAAAGCAGAGCCGACTGAAGATAGTTTGTCACTGATTCAGATGATGAAAGAAAACCAGCAGAAGCTGCTTAAACTGATAAGTAATATGATTGATGATTTTGAAAAAAGCTGGCTCAATATTGCTGCGGTTGAACTAAAACTGAATCGTGTTACCATCTATCCTAGCCGGGCAAATGTGATGTTGCCATATGAATATTGTTTGGCAGGACGTGTTCAGCTTAGTCTTAACGGTATTCAAACAAGTATCCAGTTATGCCTTCCGTATGCTGCTCTTGAGTCTGTGCTTAGATCGTTTGAAAACAAAAAGCTTCTTGAACCTGAATCTATGGTGTATTACTTTCCTCAAGTGAAAGAACATTTCAAGGATTTACTGGAAAAGACGGAATATTCGGTTGTTGCTGAACTTGGCAAAGCGGATTTAAGAGCAGCTAAAGGAAAGCTGGAAAAAGGGCAGGTGCTGCCTTTGTTGAATAAAGACGCCCTTGTTACAATTCGGATAAACGGAACTCCCGCATTAAAAGGTTCTTCTGGAGAATCCTCAGGTCACTATTCAGTTCAGGTTATACGAGGAACTGAGGACAAAAAACCCTCAGCAATACAACAAAAAAGAGAATTCAAACAAGTATCGTGGCCGACTCAGTAAGTATCGTTTTGTAAAACTGCTGCAAGCCATTTGTCCGGGTTCTCTCCGCATTCCCGGAAGAGCTCCAAAGTCGCATCTGCAGGAGTAAGACTCTCTTTCGTGTACTGCTCAAAATAAGGCAATAGCCAATTCTCCTCTGCTGATCCAAGTCCCTCTAAGGCTTTTTCTACAATTAATCTTCCGGTCTTTGCAAAGTTTGTTCGATTGACTTCAGCATGTAGAGCATCCTTTGCCACAGCTTTTTTATAAATCTTAAATTCTTCCTTAGGCATATCCATCAGAATGGACTGTACGGAGGCGAAAGCAGTTTCATTATAAAGTAATGAACCAATCAATGCCGGAATCGCGAGTGAATATTGCGGAGCCACGCTGTCAATAACCCGCACTTCCAGAATGTTTTTTATTCTGATGTCCGGGAAAAGCATCCCCAGGTGTTCTTCCCAGTCATCCATGTTCATTATTAAATCCGGATGCTTACCGTCTAACAACTGCTGAAAGCTCCAAGCGGTCGTCAGTACACCTTCTCCATCACGCTTCAAATGATAAGGCCCCGTCTTTAAGGCCCATTCTACGTAGTCCTCCAGACGAAAATCAGCACTTAAAAAAGCTTCCGGTAGTCCGGAACGTGAATTATCGGTATGCTCCCAAATATGTGAGCGATAAGAAAGATAACCACTGGGACTTCCTTCAATTAACGGACTGTTGGCAAATATTGCTGTTAAAAAAGGTGAAAGTCGGTTTAGAAAAACAAATTTCCTCTCCATATCTTCTATGGATGCATAATCAATGCTGACCTGTACACCTGTGGAGGCTTTCATCATCCACTGTCCGAGAGAACCTGTATTCAGCATGTGCGGGAACATGATCCGATAACGGTTCTTGGGGAAAAAGGGCAACGCTTCCAAAGAATGCAGTGGCTGGACTCCTTGAAATAAAAGTCTTCCGCCAAAACCTGAAACTGCTTCTTCCAGCAGCTTTAAGAATGACTGCAGAGATTTTTGTGCTTCTAAAAGAGAATTTCTAGGTGCATCTGAAAGTTCAATTTGACCCCCTGGTTCAATCGTGATTTTTGAACCGGACGGACTCGTAAGTGCCAGAAGCATGTCTTTTTCAAAAACTTTTTCGAGCGGATCAGCAGAGTCTTTTGTAAGTTCTACTAAATTTTCTAAAACACTAAAAACCCCTGAATCACCATCAACAGGTAAAGGACGGAAGCCACCTTCAGGATTATCTTCGTCAGGAATAAAAACAAAATTTTCGTATTCCATTCCTATCAATTGTTTGTCGGGCGTACCGGAATCTTTACGGCAATAGCCTAGAAATAGAGATTTAAGGTCGTTATGAGTCATGTTTGTATTGTTGCTGAGGCGGAATGGTGTAAAAGTATTGCAAGCAGCTATAAGGAAATTATTAAAGGAGTCCGTTAATCATGCTTTTACTGATGGAGGCGATCCAACTGAATGCACTGAAACCTGGTAAAAACATACTAAGCACGACCAAACCAATTAAGGCCTGTGAGCCATAGCGGTAGTTCCAATGCTGAAATCTTAATTTTAAGTTAACTGGTAAAAAATGAGGTAATACGGAATTTCCATCAAGTGGTCCAAGCGGGATCAGGTTGAACAGACAAAGATTAAAATTGATGAAAATAAACAAGTATAAAAGTTCCAGTATTGGAACTCCTGCAAGTGTTGATAAATTGTTTTTTGCTAAAAAACTAAATAAAAATGCTGCTCCTACACCCAATACTAAATTCATCAAAGGTCCTGCGGAAGCAACGTAAAAATCGGCATTACGTACACGGTAGTTATTTGGACTAACTGGAACAGGCTTGGCATAGCCAAATCCTGCAGCTAAGACCATTAAACTACCGAACAAGTCCAAATGCACAAATGGATTGAGGGACATTCTACCTGCGTTTTTTGCCGTGTCGTCTCCACAAAGATGGGCTACATACGCGTGACCGAACTCATGGAAGGTTAAAGCAAAGATTAAGCTGAAAATCAGAATGACCAATACTTGCGGCGGAAGACTAAACAACACTGTAGATTTTATCAGTAGAAATGAGTTATTGGTGATGTATGTTTTTTTAATGTAATAGTATATTCTATCAGAAAGTTGAAGTTCTCCAAAAGACAAAACTTCAGCCTCAATTATTTATTCATTTAATCCTCTGTTCTGAATTAGCGGTTAACACGCTAATTATAATAGTCGCAGAATAGTTGATTTTCATATAAAATAAGCTTTATTATTTTTGCTGTTAACGATATTATACATCTATTCTAATATTTATATGTTCGTTAAAAATTATGTAGTCACACAAAACAGACTGGCGAACAAAAACACCCCCGTAAAATCTTGTAAGTGCATCAGGGTAATCTTGGTTTTCAACTCCTCCCTATAAAAAGTTGAATCTTTCATGTACCAGGAAAATCGATGCAGACAAAGGTCGGAAGATGTCTGATAACTGTTAAGGTTGACGGGGGTGACACCTCACTTAATTTCAAGATCCTCAAATAATTCCCCATAACATAAGTATTTTAATATCTTTTAGAGTTTAAGCCCTGTAGAATCTCAGGCTGTTGTAAGATAGCTTTATTTTCTTTAACTGTTTCTTAAATGGTTCAACCACGATGTATAGTTGCTTTTTTGATGTAGACGGAGTTTTGCTGGACTTTGAAAGAGGGTTCACTAAGACAGTCAAGGATTATTTTAAATTAGAGGTTGCAGAGGATTTTGTTTCAAAGAGTTTCTGGTTTGGAGATTTACTGACGAAGGAACAGGTCATGGAAGGATGGGATTATTTTCTTCACAGTACTGAATTTGAAGAACTGGAACCAATGGTGGATCCGGAACAGTTCAACGCAGCATTCGGGGCATATCCTGTGCATTTTATCACCAACATTCCATTGGATTGTCTTGAGCGAAGAGAAAAAAATCTAAGAAATGCAGGATTCAAATTTGACTCTGCACATTGTGCCGGATTTATAGATTATGACGGATATTCAACACAGACCAAAGCAGAGGTTATTCAGGAACTGCTTCAAGAAGAAAAGACAGTATTGTTTGTGGACGATCATCCTGACAACTGTCTCAACGTCCGGGAATCTTTCCCTGAAGCAGAAATCTGGCTGATGTCACGGCCATTTAATGATGATTTCGATCACCCAGAAATACGCCGTGCCAGAGATTGGGCTGAAGTTCTAGAACACTCCAGTAAAACTGCCACTCGCTAATTTTATTCGCCTAGACCATCTGAATTTACAGATACAGTAAACCGTTCTTTCGGTGCTGGTGTTAAGTTGACTCTGATGTGTCCATGTCTTTCAAAAATATTATCCTAAATCAGTTTGGCTTAGCGTTGATAATTATGCTGATGCTTACGCCTGCCGTTTTTGCGCAGGAAGAAGTTACTGCCGCACCAACAGGTGCTAGAGATGCCGTCTGGCGGATTGGATTTTGGGAGGTACTTCAGCAAACGTTCAGTGACGATGACAGTCATCCGTTTTATCAAATGACCGGTACCGACCGGTTCAGAGGAGGAAAGGGTTTTTTTGGACCTACTTTTGTAGATCCCGGGAACAGTGGTTTGCTTCCAAATGTTGATTATAAAAATGAAGATGGTCATGCTGGTCAAGACGGTACATTTACCAAGTTATTCAGTAATATCCCTTTGCTGAATGGGCTGCCGACTTTTTCTTTGGAATATATCCAGCCGACTGATTATGTCGTCGGTCTCGGCTTAAGCTTTGCCTACACCAATATTTGGCTGGATGATCAGAAAGTCAGGGCAGCCACCACGGGAGCAGATCCGGATTATGCAACCCCTCTTTTACGGATGGCTTCTCATTTCTATATGTTTTCCGCCTCAATCCATCCTTTTGGAGTGCCTAAAACAGACGATCTGGATGTTTTCATTGGTTTGGGATTATCAAGGGTCGAAAGTACTTTGAAATCCGGTATTCAGAAAAATCCAACAATTCTTGAATATGCTGCTACCACTCAGACTCAACTCAGCAGTTCAGTCGGCACCTTACCTTTTCGACGTATAGGAATTGCTTCAGGGGGTGATAGTTTTGGCTTTATGCTGGAATTCCTCTTTCCGGGAAACAGTGAAATAATTGACAATCCGTTTGCCGCAAGCACGATCATCGATTCTACAATCTACGACTCAACGTACAATGACCGTGGAGATGCATTGCCTTCAAAAGTGGGTATGCCCGGAGGAATTACACGTGTTTCATGGACGTATTCATTTTAGGCGGCGTTTCCATTTCCCAGGATCTGTATAAGCTCTCCCACCAGATAAAAAGATCCGGCAACTACAACAGGTTTTTCATCAGTAAGTAAAGCTGATTCCAAGGCTTCTTCCGCAGAAGAACTATGTTTTATTTTCGGAGAATGTTCGAAATTTCCGCACTCATTTATAAAGTTTTCCAACGCTTCCGGGGTTGCACTTCTTGGCGAAGGTACAGGGGTGAAAATGAGATTCTCCGCTTTCTCACACAATTCTTTCAAAGGAGTTTGCAGAGTGGAATCCAGTTTGTCTGCAGCCATCCCCAAAATCAGCGTACAGGGAACGAGTTTGTTAGTAGTGAGAAATTCTATCAGCGCAGTCAATGCATCAAAATTATGGCCACCGTCAAACAGCATTGTTTTAAAATATTTTCCATGTTTCCGCCAAAATACATTCTGCTGTAAATCGAGACGTCCGCGCATTTTTACCTTTTTAGCGCATGCTAACCACTTTTGTTTTTCCGAACTGTTTCCTTTAAAAAGTACCTGCATAGCACATAAGCTTGTTTGAATACAAGCCATCCGAGGTTTCGAATAAAATTCAGTTGATAATTGCTTATCCGGAAAATATCCGCCGAAAATCTCATCCACAAAATAACAAGGCACCTTCGATTTTCCGAACTGTTCCCTCAGCCACGATTTTAATTCAGCAACCTGCTCCGCAACTACTACTGGTATATCCGAACGTGTTATACCAATTTTTTCCGCTGCGATTTTCTGCAAACTACTTCCAAGAACTTCCTGATGATCAAGGCCAACCCTGGTCAAAACACATAATTCTTTTGCAGTCACATTAGTTGAATCAGCCAGACCTCCTAAACCTGTTTCCAGCACAACCCACTCCATCTTTTCTGTCATGAAAGCATGAAAAGCAATTGCGGTTAATACATCAAAATAGGAAAGGTAGGGGTTGCCCTTGTAACCTCGTGCAATCTTCAGAACCAGGGACGCACTTTGCGTAAAGGTGCTTTTAGCTACATACTGGCCGTTAAGAGTTATTCGTTCCCTAATGTCTGTCAGATGTGGTGAAGTATAACAACCTGAGCTAAATCCCTGCACTCTCAATAAATGGCTGATGATTGTCGCGCTTAAACCTTTACCGTTTGTTCCGGCAATGTGGATTATCTTATAATTTTCCTGCGGATTCCCTAAGTCTTTCAGTAAGAGCCGGATTCCATCCAGTTTACTGAGATCACGTGGTTGTGCAGTGATTTCGTAACTTCCCCAGCTTTCCATTGCTGTAAGTACTTGTAAATAATCTTTGTCAGAAGGAGACATTTTGTTTTTTTGGAGGAAAGCAGAAAGGGGTCTCTGCTAAAACAGGGAAGGAGAACGGTTTTCCCGTCTATGATAAAACGGGGAAAATAATTTTCTGTAATTTTGGCTAAATCAATTTAGAAATAGTTTTATTTTAGGTACTTAAAAAACTTACTGTCTGCATCCATCAATAGAGTAGTACCTTCCTGCAGGCTGTTACGATAAACATCATTGGAACGCAGAAATTTAAAGAAATCCGTGTCTTTTTCATATGCGTTAGCATATATTTTTGTAGCGTCTGCATCTGCTTTACCACGTGTTTCTTCGTTAATTTTTTTTGCTTCAGCGATAATTTCGACACGTTCTCTGTCTGCATCAGAACGAATTTTCAGAGATTCTTCTTCTCCTTCTGAACGATATAATTTTGCTTGTCGTCTTCGTTCTGCGTTCATGCGTCCAAAGACAGCCTGACTGTTTTGTTCAGGCAGGTCGGCACGTTTTATACGTACATCCAGAATCTCAATGCCAAAGTTCTTTGCATTTTCTCTGGAACGTACAGTAATCGCTTCGCGGATTTCTTTGCGGTTTCCTGAAACAATTTCCACCAGTGTGTGCTGTCCAAGCACCTCACGAGTCTGTGAGTAGATAATGTCATCGAGACGTGCATGTGCCCCGGCTGTTGTACGTACTGTTTCATAAAATTTAAGTGGATCCATCACCCGCCATTTTGAGTAAGTATCAACTTTCATTTCTTTTTTGTCTTTTGTGAAGACTGCCCCTGGATCTGCATCATAATCCTGCAGGCGATTTTCCATAAAAATGATACGACTTACAAATGGCATCTTGAAATTGAGCCCCGGCTCCATGACAATGTCAACAGGGTCACCTAATAAAATTTCGATCGCATATTGAGTCTTGTCCACAACATATGTGCTCAAGTAAATGGAACCAACAACAAGGAGGAGGAGGATCCCTCCAATATTTGATAGTTTTCCTGACATAAAAAATTACCTGGTGATTAAATGAAGATTTAGAAGTTAGCAACTAAATTGGACTATAGTGTACACGTCAACTTTTTTTCTAGCGATAATTGTCGATAATATACGCATTCTTGTCAAGTTGAAATAGTTCACCGAGCCTTTGGCTCCGTTATTATAAAAAAGAATTATGTTTAAGTTAAAATCACCACGTCAGCAGGAACAAATCCTTGCTTTGGCAATGCGTCAAATCGAGAAATTGTTGAAGGGAATGCAAAATGACGGTAAGGATTTATCTCGTCTAAAACTTAAGAAATTTCAAAAAACCCACCACATTGACTGCAAATGCAAATTGTGTGAAGTAGCCAAAACCAAAAATGATCCGCGTTTACGAGGACTTAGCGAGGACGGTTTCAAAGTTTATGTAAATGGCGATAAAAAGAGTTCTCAATGAAACAGACTGATTCCTTAATTGTGCAAACATATTTTGAAATCTGCTGCACTTTGCCTATTGAGGCTGAAGAACTTTGGAGCTGGTTTTGTTTTGAAAAAGGTGCGCTTGGTTTAGAAACTTTGGCTGAATCCTCAGTTGAGTTGACTCTGCGGGCTTTCTTTGAGCATAAACCTTCAGGAGGAGCGCAGAAATTAATTGAAGATTTTCGCAGCGAAACTGCTTCAGAGACAATAATTAAAATCAGTGAAGAAGGTATCCGTCCTGTTGAAAACTGGCAGACAAACTGGCGGGAACATTTTCGGCCGGTAAAGGTTGGACAGTCACTGATCATTCTGCCTGCCTGGGAAACCGGATTTGAACTTGACGGTAGGTTGCCAGTTTGGATTGACCCCGGACAGGGTTTTGGAACGGGTCATCATCTCTCGACCGTGTTAGCACTGGAAATGCTGGAGCAATTTCTCTTGAGTAAGGATACTTTACCGGAATGCATGCTGGACATCGGAATTGGTTCCGGTATCCTGGCTATTGCCGGCTGCCGTTTCGGGATACAAAAAGTGCGAGGTGTAGATATTGAAACTGAAGCAGTGGCGGAAGTTGAGCGTAATAGCAGGCTGAACGGTCTTTCCGTAAGGATCAAGGCAGTGGTCGGTCAACCCTCTTCGTTGAAAAAACCTGCCCCGCTCGTTATCAGCAATATGCTCCTACGTGAATTGCTGGATAT
>Ga0208764_10002384_pt1 | contig 11819 bp, 11 predicted proteins | sample ETNtaG_18_FD_185762 | JGI IMG/M metagenome (GOLD analysis project Ga0208764, IMG submission 185762) | Marine microbial and viral communities from oxygen minimum zone, Eastern Pacific Ocean - ETNP201302SV91 (SPAdes) (version 2) | ecosystem: Environmental > Aquatic > Marine > Oceanic ... | reverse complement strand
TGATTCCTTAGACTAGTTTTGTCCAGGCAATAAAAATAGGGTCATTCGGACTGATAGGAATTAATTTCAGATTATGATTGAACCTATTTTTAACAATGATGCGATAGTATTGGGTATTCTTATGGGTATACTTGGTTTCGTCTTTATCACATCCAGTAGCAAAAATTTATTTTGGGTTAAATTCTATAAATATATCCCTGCATTACTATTATGTTACTTTATTCCTTCTATTTTTAATTCACTTGGTGTCATCTCAGGAGATAGCTCAAAACTATATTTTGTAGCATCAAGGTACTTGCTTCCAACAAGCCTAGCTCTTTTGACGATCAGTATAGATATTCATGAAATAAAAAAATTAGGGTCCAAAGCATTGATAATGTTCTTTACCGGTACACTTGGTATTATTGCTGGTGGTCCCTTGGCTATTATGATAGTATCGCTGGTCAGCCCTGATATCATTGGTGGTTCAGGGCCAGATGCCATATGGCGAGGACTAAGCACAGTAGCTGGCAGTTGGATAGGGGGTGGTGCAAACCAAGCAGCCATGAAAGAGGTTTTTCAGGTCAACGATACAATATTCTCAGCGATGGTTGCTGTAGATGTTATTGTTGCGAATATTTGGATGGCAATGTTGCTCTATGGTACAGGGATCGTACAAAAGATCGATAATTGGTTTCAAGCTGATTCTTCTTCAATAGATGAACTTAAAGACAAAATTGAAGCATATCAGGCACAGATATTGAAAATCCCAAATACGAGTGATATAATAATAGTTCTTTCCGTTGGTTTTGGGATAACCGCTTTTGCTCATTTTGGTGCAGATCTTATCGCACCTGCCATATTACAAAATGCACCTTCGCTTTCAAAATTTAGTCTTAGTTCTAGGTTTTTTTGGTTAATTGTGCTGTCGACAACCTTAGCAGTGGCTCTCTCCTTTACGAAAGCTCGAGAACTTGAAGGGGTAGGTGCCTCTAGAATAGGTAGTGTTTTTATATACATCTTAGTTGCCACAATAGGCATGAAAATGAACATCTTAGCTATCTTCGATAACCCTGGCCTTTTTCTTATAGGTTTGATATGGATGATGATCCACGCTTTTATGCTTATTGCTGTTGCAAAGGCTATTAGAGCTCCTTTCTTCTTCATGGCTGTTGGCAGTCAGGCAAACGTTGGAGGAGCTGCATCTGCCCCAATTGTTGCTTCCGCCTTTCATCCATCACTAGCGCCGGTAGGGGTATTGCTAGCCGTACTTGGCTATGCGATAGGAACCTATGGAGCGTGGCTCTGCGGAGTATTAATGCAAGGAGTATCTGGTTAAAAGTTCTTTTGATAAAAACTTTACGCAGGTTTAACTTTTAAAATGCATTTCAAAAACTCGATGATTACTGTCAGTAAGATTCAAGATAAATTCGGCGAGACATTTAACCAGCTAACTACTGGGATTTTAAATAAAAATCTTAGAGTCACCGAGTTTTCTAATTCTATCATCCTATTTTTAATGTCTTTAGGATTGTTTACATGTTCTGTTGAACCAAAGGCTGATAAAATTTATATAAACGGGAATATCCTTAGCGGCCTAGAAAATGGTAAACGACTGGAGTATATCGCAACCAAAGATAATATAATATTAGATGCGGGTATAGGTGACTATGAACATTTAATAACATCTAAAACCAAGGTGATTGACCTTAAAAATAAATTCGTTGTACCTGGGTTTATGGATAATCACACTCATTTTATGAGTGGTGGAAGTTTGCTTATGAGTATTGACTTGCATTCTGCTAATTCAAAAAATCAATTCATGAAGCAATTTAATTCTTATACAAAGAAAATAAATACAGGCGAGTGGATCACTGGTGGAAACTGGGATCATGAAAATTGGGGCGGGTTATTACCAGATAGAAATTGGATAGACCCCTACACAAAGAAAAATCCAGTATTAGTATCGAGAGTTGATGGACATATGGCACTAGCAAATTCAGTCGCACTTGAAATTTCTGGCATCACAAAAGAGACACCTGATCCAGTTGGAGGTGTTATCGGAAGAGACCCTAAAACTGGAATACCTACTGGTATTTTAAAGGATAATGCTATACGGTTGGTTTCGATAAGCATCCCGGAAAACTCAGAAGAAAAAAAGAAGCGTATTCTTAATACTGCAATGAAGCATGCTGCATCAGTCGGAATAACTCAGATACACGACATGTGCAGCTGGGAGGATTTAGAAACATTCAAAAAAAATAAAAATGATCTAACCCTAAGAGTTTATGCTATTCCGTGGTATACAAACTGGGAGAAATTAATAGAACTAATTGATAAAGAAGGTGCAGGGGATGATATCCTTAGGTGGAATGGTATAAAAGGAATGGTTGATGGCTCACTTGGGTCTAGGACTGCTTGGATGCATCATCCCTATCTAGATGATAGAAATACATCTGGTTTTTTGATCATTGATGACACGCTTGGATTTAAAACAATGATGAATGCAATTGATAAGAACGGAATCCAGCTAGCGGTACATGCAATTGGAGATAGGGCTAATGATTGGATCATTGATATGTTTGAAGCCTTAAAAAAGAAAAACGGGCTTAGGGATAGAAGGACACGCATTGAACATGCACAGCATCTAACAGAATCAGCCATTGATAAGATAATTAAATCCGGAATTATACCGTCCATGCAACCATATGGTTGTATTGATGATACAAGATGGATGCATAAAAGGATTGATCATTCTCTAATGTCAAGGAGCTATATTTTTAAAACATTTTTAGATAATGGTGTAAACCTTACATTTGGTTCTGACTGGGATGTGACCCCACTAAACCCCCTTGAGGGAATTTATGCTGCTGTCACCAGGAGTACTTTAGATGATTCTAAGCCTGAAGGCTGGTTTCCAGATCAAAAAATTACCGTAGAGGATGCGATAATTTGTTATACAAAAAATAATGCCTATGCTGGATTCCAAGAGGATAAACTAGGAACAATAGAAAAGGGTAAGTACGCTGATTTTGTTGTTCTTTCAGATGATATTACAAAAATAGACACTGAAAATATTTTAGATACTTATGTTTTAAGAACAGTAGTCAATGCTGAAGACATTTACATAAATAGTAATTAGTAGAAATAAAAATATGTTTGTTTATTCTGAAATACAGCCTCATTTAATATTCTTGATCATTGTGTTGGTACTTAGCTGGAGTTTGGCTACTTGGCTTAATTGGCAAAACCGAAAGATGCACTGCGAGCTTGTTCCTCAGTTTATGTGGATATCTCGCTATGGTTTATTTTCCGGAACTATTCTAATGATCTTTAGTCTTTGGTTTTTATCGCTATTTTATGGTGAGCTTCGATTGGGCATGACAGTTATTTTTGCAGCCATAATGGTGGGTATTGGAAGCTACCTAGCAAGATTTTTCGAGTGGTTAGTATTTATGCAAGAAATAAATAATGGATACTGGAGTAGCATTATAACAAAATATTATTATAATGAATATGGGAATGGATTAGGGCCAAGAGGAACTGAAAAAATACTTAAGAGTATGCTGCCAGAATGGTGGATAGAAATTCTTCCAAAATCTGATCAGAAAGAAATCAATAATACATTAAATGAAATTAGAATTAAGTCTAATCAATACGCTAAAAAAAGAGAGGAGAGACGTTAACTAGGCTTTTTATAAATTTTGCCATCTTTCATTACAAAAACTACCTTCTGAAGGGCAGTTATGTCTTTTATGGGATCACCCTCTACGGCAATTATATCTGCGATTTTATTTGACTCTATCGTTCCATATTTATCATTGATTTTTAGCATTTCCGAAGCAACTACTGTAGCAGATTTAATAGCCTCCATTTCTGGCATACCACCTTTCACCATATAATAAAATTCTTTGGCATTGTCTCCATGGTAAGACACACCAGAATCAGTACCAAAAGCAATTTTTATTCCAAATTTATATGCAGTTGTAAACGTGTTGAGAAGTCTTGGTCCAATTTCAAGAGCTTTTGGTACAATAATAGGGGGATAGTAGCCGCTCTCTTTGGCTTTTTCAGCGACAAACATTCCAGCAGAAATAGTCGGAACATAGTATGTGCCATGTTTTTTCATTAGTGCAAGCACTTCTCCATCCATTATTGTCCCATGCTCGATAGAATGGACGCCAGCTTTTATCGCTCTTTTCATACCTTCTGGTCCATGCGCGTGCGCAGCTACATGCATATCGTAGTCGTCTGCGGTCTCAACTATGGCAATTAATTCTTCTTCAGTAAATTGAGGGTTTTTACTATTTTTGGCAACACTTAGTACTCCTCCAGTGGCTGTAATTTTTATTAAGTCTGCACCATTTTTATAGCGCTGCCTAACAGCTTTTCTAGCGTCACTCGGTCCATTAATAACTCCTTCTTTTGGTCCTGGGTCACCCGAGAAATTCATATTTAATCCACTTGATGGGTCTGCGTGGCCCCCGGTTGTAGCAATGGATTTTCCTGCACTATAAATCCTTGGTCCGATAACGTAACCAGCGCGTTTATTGCATCGAAGGCTGGTACTGATAACGCCGCCTAATTCTCGCACTGTTGTAAATCCCGCCATTAGAGTTTTTTCTGCATAGGGTATAGACCTATACGCATATTCATCGATATCCATGTAAAATTTTTCCATATATATCTTAGGATTACTTTGACCCGATAAATGAGTGTGCATATCCATTAAACCTGGCAGAACGGTATAATTTTTAAGGTCTATTAAATTATCATTCGGACCAGGATTTAAGTAGCCTCTTAAAATACTTTGGACAATATCACCATTGATTATAATTGTAATCATCTCAATTGGTATATCAGTGACACCATCAACTAATTTTCCAGCATGTATATAGGTTTTCTGACAAAATAAAAATGAGGTCATCAGGCTGATGGTAATTAATATGATTTTTATATATTTCATTCTATACGGTAAATAAGAAAATACTATACGTTTTTTTAATATAGTATTTAATTCAAAGTAATTTACAGTATGAATTTTAATAATAAAAAACCCCTAATAATGGATGGTGCGATGGGCACTGAGCTAATGAGGCGTGGAATAGAATTACCACTTCCACTTTGGTCTGCAATGGCAAATATTGATCAGAGCAAGCATGTCACTGAAATTCATGAAGATTATATAGAATCAGGTAGCAATGTTATTACAACCAATACTTTTAGGACTACACCAAGAACTTTTATAAAAGCAGGTTATTCTGATCTTGATTCTCTAAAATTAAGCAAACAGGCTTTTAAAATGGCTGTGAAAGCAGCTAGGGACGCGAGAAATGATAAAAATATTCTAATTGCTGGGTCTATAGCGCCACTAGAAGATTGCTACGTACCAAGTAAGTTTCCTGGAAGCGTGATTGCAAAAAAAGAATACCGATTTATTACAAATATGGTTTCTAATAGCTGTGTGGATATTATGTTATTTGAAACTATGGGCAGCTATGATGAGATTGAAGTGGCTCTACAAGTAAGTAAAGATGTTGAAATGGAGAAATGGCTAAGTATTATCCTTAAAGATAAAAATCACTTACTGGACGATACCAAAATTGAAAAGGTTATTGGGCTTGCCACCGAATACGATGTAGATATGTTACTAATCAATTGCACCTCCACAAAAATTATTAACAACGCCCTGCCATCATTCTTAAACATCTGGAAAGGGAAGTGGGGTACGTATCCAAATGCTGGGGAAAGTATGCCAACAAAGGAGGGGGTTTTTACATCAATCCTAAGTGATAACGAGTTTTCTGAATATATTAGAAATTATATTAATCTCGGTGCATCATTAGTTGGCTCTTGTTGCGGATCAACGCCAGATACGGTACAGAAAATTTCTAATATCATTCATAGTTTATAGTATATCATATTTAAATTAAGATTAGAAGATGGTTAATATTTTTAAAATTATTATATATACATTCCTTTTCATCTCTTTTTCTATCGCTCAGTCGAAAAAAGAAAAATCCATCATTAATTTTATATATGCACGATACAATGCCAACATTGATTCAGTCTCTATGTTTCTTGATGATGATTTTATTTATTATCATATACCATATGTTGGATTAGGAATAAATACGGTAAAAAACGACTCAGGACTAACCGTAATTAGCGCATCACCTTTTTCAGATAATAATTCTACATTAAAAACTGGTGATGTAATTATCAAAGTGAATGGTAATAAGATTAACAATACCGGTAAATACAATATTGAAAATATGATAAATGGCTCAGAAGGAGACTCCGTCAAAATTTCCTATGTTAGACAAAATGTCGTCAAAACATCTGTAGTAAAACTATCAAGGCAGCAATACAAACAAAATCCAAATTCATTTATAAATGATATTGTAAACTATGGGCAGAAATGGTTCGAATATGATTTAGAAATCTTAGAAATTATTTCAAAGAAAAATAAGTTTGTTGTTTACTATGAGTGGGAGGGTGTGTTATTTGAAAATGGACCTACCTACAGCTACCGGGCGATGGAGATTATTAAGGTTAAATCAAGTAATAATCGTATCAAATCTATAGATGCACTGTGGACAGAGAAGCAATTTAAAGATCAGTTTATTTTAACTCGCTAATTACGTTTATCATATCTTGATGAATATGTCCATTTGTAACAAGCACCTCTTTATCATATATGGAATATTTATCCCCATTTAACTTTGAAACTTTTGCACCTGCTTGATTCGCTATTAATATTCCGGCAGCTACGTCCCAAGGATTTAGATCAAACTCCCAAAAGCCATCTACATGCCCTATCGCAGTATGACAAAAATCTATTGCCGCCGCACCTAGCCTTCTTACACCTTGAGTAATGTCAGTGAATTCTTTAAAAAGCTTCATATTGAAAGCCCAATTATCATTGTGATCATAGCTAAATCCAGTAACCAACAGGGATAGAATTAGTTTATTTGTATTGGAGCAGTTTATAATATTATTGTTACAATATGCTGGTGAGTTAATGGTAGCGTAGTAAATATTCATTAGCGGCATCTCAATTACAACGCCAACTATTGGTACGCCATTGTTAACTAGGGCGATAGACACAGCGTAAGACGGATAATTATGTACAAAATTAGTTGTACCATCCAGTGGGTCAATTACCCAAATGTAATCAGAAGAATGACTTTCTAATAGTCCAGACTCTTCGGCCAGAACGTTATGGTCTGGATATTTTGATTTGATAATCTTTGAAATTACCTTTTCAGACGCGAGATCAGTTTCAGTTACAAGGTCTGTCTGGGCCTTATATGTTTTTATTTCTCTTCTAGGAGATTTTATTATTAAATCTGATGCTTTTTTTGCGGCATAAATTGCTGTATCTAAGTATTCCTTATTAGGATCTAGTTTCATAGTCTGTATCAAAATATTTACGGGTCATTTTTTTAAGTGCGCCAGTAAGAAAAATTATTGAAATCAGATTAGGAAAGGTCATAAAACCAAGTGCTGCGTCACCAAATGCCCAAACAGTCTCTATTCCTGCATTCGCACCAATAAAAACAAAAAATATATAAGTAATCCTATACCAAATAATAGCCTTTTCACCAAATAAATATTCAGTAGATCTGTCGCCATAAAAGGACCAACTAATTGCCGTAGATGTTGCAAACAATAAAACAGACAGTGTAATTATTTTATCTCCATAGTTAAACAACCACATAAGGCCACTCTTGAATGCGAAAGATGTTAAAAGACTTCCATTGATTAGGTTCATCCCTCTAAAGCTTCCTGATGAAATAGCACTATTATATTCATCTATAGTAGTGGACATAATACTGGCGTAATACTCAGTATGCTTCCATGCACCGGTGCAAATAATAACCAGTCCTGTAAGTGTGCAAATAATTATTGTATCAATATATGGCCCAAGCATTGCAACTGCACCCTCGCGAACCGGGTAATTTGTTTTTGCAGTTGAGTGCGCTATGGCAGCACTACCTTGACCGGCTTCATTAGAATATAGTCCTCGTTTTACACCCATAAGCATTGTATTTATCATGGTTAAAAATGCGCCACCACCGGCACCAACAATGGTGGCAGTTGGATTAAAGACTCCATTAAATATTAAAACAAAAGCACCAAGTATTTTATCAAAGTGATAAACAAGGATTAATAGCGATGAGAAAACATAAATAACAGCCATAATGGGAGCTAAATAGCTTGTTACACGTCCAATACGTTTAATTCCTCCAATAATAACTAGGCCAACAACAGCAGATAAAATTATACCATTTAATACTTGCTGATATGAGAACTGAAATAAGTTCATGAAAGAACGTTTCATTGTAAGAAAGTGATCTGGTCCAAAAAGTTGAATAGACTCTGAGTAAATTTGATCAGATACTGTAAAAGATTGAATAGCATTTCCTGTTGCAAAAGAGCATATAATTGCAAAACCGGCAAAAGCGATTGCCAGCCAGGTCCATTTTTTTCCCATCCCATTCGCTATCGTATACATCGGCCCACCGGCTGTAAAGCCTTGAGAATTCATCTCTCTGTATTTAACAGATAATGTGCATTCAGCATATTTTAAAGTTGTTCCAAAAAATGCAGTGACCCACATCCAAAATAATGCCCCTGGGCCACCATAATATAAAGCCGTTGCGACTCCAGCTATATTTCCAACTCCCACCGTTGCTGAAAGAGCGGTAGTTAGAGCCTGAAAATGACTTAAGTCACCTTTATCTTTAGGGTTGTCATACTTACCCGCGGTTACATTTATACCGTGTTTTAAATATTTAATTTGAGGGAAGCCAAGTCTAATAGTTGCAAATATTCCCGTTCCTACGAGCGCAATTACCATTAGAGGAACCTTTCTTATTTCAGGAAAACTCCACACACTTTCAAATAGATCTACTCCAAATGCATATAATAAAAAGGCGATTATTGAGAAAAAGATTAAACCTGATTGTTTTCTGTCCATTGTTATACCTAAAGTTTGATGCGAAAATTAGAATCGATATTATATATAACGCATTACAAGGACAATCAAGAAATAACATTTTGAAAGATATCGAAAGGATGATTAAATAATTAATAAAAAAAAATTGACAGCCGGCATTGATGAGGTTGGTAGAGGTCCACTAGCAGGTCCAGTAATTGCATCAGCAGTAATCCTACCTAACGATCATGACATAGACGGTTTAAATGATTCAAAAAAATTATCACCTAAAAAAAGGTCGATTTTATATAATGAAATAATGGATAAATCTATTGACATTGGCATTGGATGTGTTGGCCCTGATATAATAGATAAAATCAATATCAGAAATGCAACTATAAAGGCGATGGAAAAAGCAGTTGAAAACCTAACATCGAACCCTGACAAAATTTTGATAGATGGTGTAGATGAACCAAATCTATTAATTCCTTTTAAAAATATCGTAAAAGGAGATACTAAGATTGAATGTATTATGGCGGCATCAATTATCGCAAAGGTTACACGAGATAGAATCATGGAAAATTATTCTATTATATTTTCAGAATATGGTTTTGAAAAAAATAAAGGCTATGGAACTAAATTTCACATGGAAGCATTAAAAATAAATATGGCTACGCCAATACATAGAAAATCGTTCAATCCAGTTAGTAAATACCTACCGACATTTAGATGGCTAAGAGAAAATAATAAAATGAGATGGATGGCTAATAGGTTATGTTGTATTTACCTTATGAACAAAAACTATGAGATAAAAGATTTAGAAATATCTAATGATAATAATACAGCTATCGATATAATTGGAGAATTTAATAATCTCAGAGTATTTATTTTCATCAACATATTAAATGATTCAGAATATGTAAAAAATCCAAATTCAAAATCCATAGATATTTCGAATATCAAAGAATATGTATCAAAATACCTAAAGAGTAATGACATAGATATTGATATAAAATGGAGAGCAGACACGATTAATGTAAATCTGTACAATAAAAATTCTCAGTTTGAACATTTAGAGGGAATCCTAACTAGTAATTAATTGTAAATTTCCATGATAGAATTCACCAGAAAAGCATTCTTGTGCTTTTTACTAATAGTAAAAAATGAAAATATTTGATTACGAAATAAAAAATAAATCTCTAGCGCTAGTTGGCATAATAATTTTTATTACTATACTATTTATTCCAGAGTATTATGGGCGTATAACTAAGATTTTTTGCGCATTGTTAGGATTTATTTGTATCGGCATAAGCACTGGAAATAGGAAGTTTATATCAGAGGTAAAAGCCCTATTTATAATAGTAATTATCGCTTTATCTGTAAAAGTAACTCTATTAGAGGCATATATCGTTCCCACTGGAAGTATGGAAAAGACCATTATGACCGGAGATTTTCTAATTGGAAGTAGATTCGTTTACGGTCTACGCACTCCTAATTGGATAGGTATACCGTATACGGATATTGGTGTTTTTATACCATCAATACACTTTCCAAGATTTAAGGTGCCAGAAATTGGAGATGTATTAATATTTAATTATCCTCGTGATAAATATGTGAAATATGTAAAGAGATGTATTGCTGGCCCCGGCGACAAATTGACAATTAAAAACAAACAAGTTTATTTAAATGATGTGCTAACGGATCTCCCTGAAAATTATGTGTTTTCACAGCCTGAGATTCCGTTAAGCATGCAACAAAAAGAAATATACCTAAGCTCTGAAAAAAATATAAATAAAGATAACATGGGCCCAATTAAAATACCCAAAAAAGGTGACTATTTTACAATCGATAAAAATACTAACTGGCGTGAGCTACTTCCCATTATGTTAATGGAGGGACACGAAGCAAAGTTAATACAGAAAGACGATTTTTATGAATTTACCCTTCAAGATCCTAATGAATTATGGAGAAGGAAAGAAAAATCATATGTATTTGAACCTTATTATGGATATGGAAGTGGTAAACTTTTAACCCCGTGGTCAAGATATATTAGAGATTATCATTTCCAATTTTTAGTAATTGATGGTAAACCACTATCCGAATGGGAAGGCTATGAGGTTAAAGAAAATTACTACTGGGCTATGGGAGACAATAGAGACGATAGTTTAGATTCGAGATATTGGGGATTAATTCCTGAAAGTTTTATACTTGGTGAGGCTCTTTTTGCTTACTTCTCACTAGACCTGAGAACATGGCTGCCACGACTTGAAAGAATAGGTACAATCATTCAATAGTGTAGCTGTGCGCATTTTATTATCAATTTATATTATTATACTCTCATCAATAAAAATATCATCATGTCCAGAACCTCCAAGGATGGTTATCAATTTTAAATATGATGATTCCATTAAAGATGTCATGCCAATAGTCAAAGAATACCTTGAAGGCAAAAATTATGATATTATACACTACGCTCCTGAAGCTGGATATATTTTAACAGATTATAAACTATATAATATTAATACTGGAAAGGTCTATTTAGCCCTTTCAATTAACATTAAAGATCTAGTTGTCATTGTTGGTATGGGAAAATATGAAATTGTCACATCTGGGATTGGAAACCCAGATGATATTTTAAAAATGAAAGCGGTAGATACATTGCCGTATAGAATACAGAAAAAAATATTCCTCCCAATTATTAAAGATTTAGAGTCTGAGGGACTCAAATTAGTAAAAACCAGAAGATAATTAGCTAATTTTTATAAAAATTAATTTTTATAAAAATATTCTCCCAAAAATACAATCTATGATATAAATTTGCAGTCTACTGTGGGTATAGAGTTTAATAATCAAGACAGTCGCTTAGGCTATTTAAATGATAAGCTAGATGATCTTC
>Ga0208764_10002383_pt1 | contig 11832 bp, 8 predicted proteins | sample ETNtaG_18_FD_185762 | JGI IMG/M metagenome (GOLD analysis project Ga0208764, IMG submission 185762) | Marine microbial and viral communities from oxygen minimum zone, Eastern Pacific Ocean - ETNP201302SV91 (SPAdes) (version 2) | ecosystem: Environmental > Aquatic > Marine > Oceanic ... | reverse complement strand
CAGTGCCATATCTCCTAAAAGAGTCTCGGGTCTGGTGGTAGCGACAGTGACGCACTCATCAGTTTCTTCAAGCTGGTATTTAATTTCCCAAATTTTAATCGTTAAATCTTTATTGATGACTTCTAAGTCTGACAGAGAAGTTTCAAGAACAGGGTCCCAGTTTACGAGGCGTTTGCCTTGATAGATAAGACCTTCATTAAACAATTGTATAAATGCGCTTTTTACTGCGTGTTGATAGTCATCATCTAATGTAAATCTCTCAGAGCTCCAATCTGAGCTTGATCCCAATCGTCTGAGCTGAGAAGTTATTTTATTTCCAGAGTATTTCTTCCAGCTCCAAACTTCTTTTTCAAATGCTTCCCTGCCAATATCTTCTTTTGTCTTTCCTTCAGCATTTAAACGTCGCTCAACCACCATTTCAGTTGCAATACCCGCATGATCAGTTCCAACTTGCCATAAAGTGTTTTTGCCTGACATTCGATGATATCGAATCAAGCAATCCATGATGGCATTTTGGAATCCATGGCCCATATGCAATGTGCCAGTAACATTTGGAGGAGGGATGGCTAACGAATAAGAATCAGAGTTATCGCCTGGTTCAAATAGACCAGAATCTTCCCATTCTTGATAGAGTTTTTGTTCTATTTCAGATGGATTATATGGCTTCTTACCCATTAACTATTCAAATATTAATATTATTTATAAATTCCCTTTGAGGATTAATTCAGCTAATAAGGGAACCGGTCTACCAGTACCTCCTTTTTTCGTTCCACCATTCCAGGCACTAGCTGCAATGTCCATGTGAGCCCATTTATAATCTTTGGTAAAGTTTGATAAGAAGGAAGCCGCTGTAATAGTTCCAGCTTCTCTGCCACCACCTATGTTTGCAAGATCTGCAAAGTTAGTCTTAGTGCAATGAGCATATTCTTCCCAAAGTGGTAATTGCCAGGCTCTGTCACCAGATTTTTCTCCTGCTGCAATAATTTTATCGGCAAGAGGTTGATTATTTGCCATAACACCAGTTGCTGGACTGCCCAATGCGATAACCACTGCTCCAGTTAGTGTTGCCATATCAATTACATGGCTAGGTTTAAATTTCTTTGAGTAGGTTAGCGCATCGCAAAGAATTAACCTTCCTTCTGCATCGGTATTTAATATTTCAATGGTTTGTCCTGACATAGAAGTTACAACATCTCCAGGTTTAGTGGCTCTAGCTGATGGCATGTTCTCAGCACAAACCAGCAAGCCAACCACATTCACTTTAGCTTTAAGTCTTGCAAGTGTTTGCATGATTCCAAATACAGAGGCAGCTCCACACATATCCCATTTCATTTCATCCATAGCAGCCCCAGGTTTTAGTGAAATGCCCCCGGTATCAAATGTGATTCCTTTGCCAACGAGTACAAGAGGTTGTTTGTTCTTTGCTCCACCTTTATATTCAATGGTCATCATCCTTGGTGGTTCATCGCTGCCTTTAGCAACTGATAGATAAGATCCCATTTTTAATCTAGCTAGATCCTTTTCGTTTAAGCTTGAAATTTTTAGGTTTGGGAAATCTTTCTTGAGAGCTTTGGTTTTACGCTCAATAATCCTTGGCGTGCAATGATTTGCAGGCAAATCGCCAAGATGCTTGGTTGCATTCATTCCTTCGCCTACAGCATGCCCTAGTTTTACTGCTGACCGAATTGATTTCAGTTTTGCAGGAGTTAAGCTAGCAAATAAAAGAGCACCTTTTTTAACTGTCACAGGTTTTGCCGTTTTATTTTTTGTGACATTGAAGGTGTAAGCTGATGCTTCAAATGTTCTAGCTGCAACTTCTGCTGCCCAAGTTAAGTCAATATCTTTTGGAGTGGCTGAGCTCATTAAAAAAGCAAAATCCTTTGCTTTTGCTGATTTCACGAGATCCATGATCTCTTGATAAAAACGCAGAATTAAAAAGCTAGCTGCTTTAGGGTCCGGCTCCTTGATAAGAAGAATATTCTTTGCTGCAACCTTGGCTGGGGCTGGAAGAAAGATAGATTTTCTTGAGCCGCTATTAATTTCTTTTATCGATTCTTTGGCCAAGGATTGTGCTGATGATAGCAAACCTTTAAGTTCAGCAGCAGCAGATGTTTTCTTGTTTACAGCAATAATTAACAAATCTGTTTTTACTTTTAATAGATCTGAAGAATTAACATTGTTTGCCGTTAAACTTGATAAGACTTTGTAAGTCATAAACCACACTCCTGATAAAAATTACTGATAAGATATTTATTGTAATGCATCAAGATCGCTAAAGGCATGTATAAAAAGAATATTCTTGCAATTCATTTAAATTCTCAAATTTTTAAGGGTTTTGTCGCCATCTTAGTTATCCTAACGGCATTAATTTTTTCATCTAGATTGGTTGGCTATTTTGAGCAAGCTGCAGCTGGCAGTTTAAATCCAGATATTATTTTTACGGTCATTGTTCTTCGACTTCCTGATTTTTTGGCATTGCTAATACCTTTTGCATTTTTCTTAAGCTTGCTACTGGTTATTTCAGAGCTCTATAACTCAAATGGGATCTATGCATATTTTTCTGCTGGGGTTTCTAGACTGAGATTAATAAAACACATCACCCCATTTTTTTTCATCACTTTGATTGCTTGCTCTCTTATAAGCGTTTATCTGGCGCCTTATGGAAAAGCTCTTTCAAAAAGTTTAATAGCTGAGCAATCATACGAAGATAAGCTTTCGATGCTGCAACCTGAGACATTGGTTAAGCTTGATGAGGTAGGAAGCTATCTTTACTTTGAATCATATGATGGCAAAAGCATGACTGGAGTAACGTTTTTTGTGCAAGAGGATCCTACCTTATCTCTTATTAAGGCTGAATTGCTTGAGATTTCAAACAAAGACAACGACATGATATTAAATTTTAAGAATGGATCTATTTATCCAGATTTAAATGGTTCAAATAAAATAGACGCATCTTTTAAAGAATTAACTCACTCAATTGAAGTGGGGCAGGGATCTAGCAAATCATTTACGCTCTCAAAATTATTAGATTATAAAAACCAATCTAATTTTATCCAGAATCAATGGAATGCCAGCATCCCGATTATGCTTATTGCATTAATGCTGTTGAGTTTTGTATTCGGCAAAGAAAATCCCAGGTCAGGAAGGGAGGGTAGTTTAGTCACGGGCGTATTGATTTATATATTTTATCTCAGTATTTTGGTTGCCTTTAGAGAGAGCTATTCAAATGATTTAAACATCTTTTATTATTTTCTATGGCCTGTTCATCTTGCATTCTTATTGATTGGCGGATTTCTTTTTTGGCTTGATGGCAGGGTCTCGTTTAAGAATTTATTTTCTTATTCAAGAATAAAAACAATTTCAATCATCTTTTTGATATTTATTCTTTTAGCATGGTTAAGCTCATGATCGTTAATATATTTAATACCTACTCAAAGCACTTGATTAAAAAAAGCTTTCTAGTCTCAGCTTTTGTTTGGATTGTTATGGTATTTCTTGATTTTTCAGTAACCCTAGTGATGGAGCTTGAGAATATTTCCGATGACACAAACTTTTTAGTAATTTTTAATATGGTGTTACTAGAGCAACCTCACAAAGGACTTCAATATATTGAAAGCTCTATGTTAATAGGCACCTTGATAGCATTAACAATATTTAATCAGCAGGGAAATTTAGTTTTCTTACGCTCGGCAGGCTTCTCTCCAATAAAAATTGTTTTAATATCCGGCATTGGCCCCCTAATACTTTCGCTATTTTTAATTTTTTTCGATGAAGCAATATTTTTAGATCTTTCACAAAAATCTAAAATATTTAACCAACCCTCTCAAACACCATCAACTGAAGTATTTCAATGGGAAATAGTGAATGAACATTTAATTGGCCTGAAACGATTAAATGATACAGATGCTCAAGCGATTCAAATTATAGAATTTAATGACGGGCAAAAGATCATCTCATCATCTAATTATGAGGAGGGTAAATTAAGTAACGGTCAATTATTAATAGCTGGCCCATCAGATCAACAAGTTTTTGATTTTCCTGCAGCACTTTTATTCTCTACTAGAACGATAGAAAATCTTCCATTAATTTCATTACTTGGCTTGAAGCAAGCATACCAATCTGAAGGCAATCTTCAGAAAATTGATTCATTGATTTATGCAAGAGTTTTGCTGCCCATTTCCATCATTGCAATAATTTTTTTGGCCGGCAGTTTGATGTTCGCAAGTTTGCGATCTAGAGGAGTTGGCTTACAAATAATTATAGGTATTTCATTGGGTCTTATTTATGATTTGTTAAAAGACTTGAGCGTTGCATCTTTTCTAACTTATCAGTGGCCAATCTTAATTGCACATCTTTTACCCATTATGATTTTAATTGGTGTTGGGAGTTATAAATTTCAGAGAATTTAGTTAATTTTTTCTAGTCGCGTTTTAGAAAGAATATCATTCACAGCAAGTTTTTTTGGATCCACATAGATTAGAAATAAAGGTATACCAAGAAGAGCGAGCATCCCACAATTAACTAAAAATCTAAGTAATGTTTGTTTTAGGGTGATTTGATTTTGGTTTAGATCTGTATTTACAATTTTAAATTTCCAGACTTGCATTCCAAGAGTTTGACCATTCTTCATCCAAAAAAATGCGAAGAATGCCCAGCCACTCATTAAAACTAATAAACTTCCAATAGCCGGATGTAAGATTTTTCCATCATTTAACCAAAGTGCTAAAGAGCCAACTAAAAACCATACTCCAAGCAGTAAAAAGAAGTCATAGACAGAAGCTATGATTCTAAGGAAGGGTCCCACGTAAGGTGTTTTTTCCATTATTTTGATGTAGTATTCTTCTAAATCATAACTCAAACAATATGAATACAAGTAATACTTTTTTTGGGCATCCAATTGGATTAAGAACGTTATTTTTAACAGAAATGTGGGAGCGAATGTCTTACTATGGCATGAGAGCATTATTGGTTTTGTATATGACAGGGGCAGTTACTGGCTTTAATCCAGGGCTTGGATGGTCACAAGTTGATGCTCAGGCAATCTATGGTATTTATGTTGGCATGGTTTATTTTATGGTTGTGCCGGGAGGTTGGATTGCTGACAATATCTTAGGTCACCAAAAAGCAGTATTAATTGGCGCTTTGATTATTGCTTTAGGTCATTTCACTCTAGCCATTCCTATTGAGCAATCATTCTTTTTGGGTCTTATTTTAGTTGTATTAGGAACGGGGTTACTTAAAGGCAATATTTCAACAATTGTAGGACAGTTATACGATGGACAAGATGACAAAAGAGACTCTGGTTACACAATTTTTTATATGTCAATTAACATTGGGTCAACGCTAGGATTTTTAGTTTGCTCATATCTTGGTGAAAAAATTGGATGGCATTGGGGGTTTGGTGCAGCTGGTATCGGAATGACCTTTGGAGTAATTCAGTTTATTAGACATCGTAATCTCTTGGGTGATGCTGGAATGCTTCCAAATGAGATGTCTAATGAGAAACGTTCAAGGCTAGCAAATTATTTAAAAATATCCTTAATAGGAATGTTTTTAGTTATTGGGGCTGGACTGCTTGGCTTTATAGTGGTGGACCCAAGATTTTTTGCAGAGCAATTTGCATATTTTCTTACTATCGTTGCAGGCTTATATTTTGTCTATTTATTTCTTTTTGCAGGCCTAGATACAGCAGAAAGAAAGAATTTAATTCTTTTGTTTATATTATTTATAGGAGCTGCTGCCTTTTGGTCAGGTTTTGATCAATCAGCCGGTTCATTGAGCATCTTTGCAAGGGATTATACAGATTTATCGATTGCAGGTTATGAAATCCCTATTGGTTGGTTGCAGTTTGCAAACCCAATAATTGTTGTAGTTTTTGCTCCAATATTTGCAGGGATTTGGGCGCAGCTTGCAAGAATGAATTTAGATCCCAATCTTCCATTAAAATTTGCAATCGGTCTATTATTTATGGCACTAAGCTTTGTCATTATGATTATTGCTGTAGAGGTTGCATTAGAGTCTTCACCTGTTGGGATGCAATGGTTGTTATTAACATATCTTTTTCAAACTTGGGGAGAATTAGCTTTATCGCCTATTGGGCTCTCAGCATTTTCTCGCTACGGTCCAAAACGATATATGGGTCAGATGTTTGGTTTATGGTTCTTAGCTAGTGCAATTGGTGGAGTTTTAGCGGGATTGTTAGGTGGAGAAGCCCTTGATGGAGGACTTGAAACAATTTCTCCTGTTTTCAGTTTTATGATTCAGTATTACCTTGTTATTGCGGCAGTATTAATAATTTTATCTTTTATTATTAAAGGTGCTTCCTCCTCATCAAAGGCTGAATAAAGGTTATGACTTCAGATCAGTTGATCTTCAAATCTATAATTGTCTATTCTTTAGCTTTGCGATTTAGCTTGAGTTTCAAAGAGAATCTGAGTATAAATTTGAGTTAAGAGCTCAAGGTCTGCAATGGAAATCTTTTCATCAATTTGATGAATAGTTTGATTACAAGGGCCCAATTCAATAACCTCAGAACCCGAAGGAGATACCCATCTGCCATCCGAGGTTCCCCCACCATTATCCAAAAGAGCTTCGGTGCCATTAACTTTTTTTAACGCTGACTGGATGATGTTAAGTAATTCAGTCTTTTTGGTTAAATAGGGTTGAGCATTGAGCGTCCAATCAATCTCGAAATTACATTTTGATTTTTTAAGCACCGCTATAAACCTTTCTTGAAGAGATTCTTGGGAGGATTCTGGGGAGAACCTGAAATTAAATAACATTTCCAGATGGCCCGGTACAACATTGGTTGCACTGGTTCCAGAATCAATATTTGAGATTTGAAAAGACGTTGGATCAAAATATTCATTGCCACTGTCCCAGATCATTTCTTTTAACGTTGAGATAATTGGTCCCACCTCAAGAATGGGACTTAGAACCTTATTTGGATAAGCGACATGACCTTGCTTACCTATTAATTTGAGTTTGCCACTCAGCGATCCTCGTCTACCAATCCTTAACACATCTCCAACTTGTTTTGATGAGCTGGCTTCTCCGACTAAACAATAATCAATAAATTGATTTTGAGCTGTCAATGAATCAATTAAAGTATTGATTTTTCCATCTGTTGGTTCGCCTTCTTCATTGCTTGATAACATAATCCAGATTTGAAAATTGGGGTTAGGGTGATCAGCTAAAAATTCTTTTACTGACTGGATGAACACGGCAACGCTGCCTTTCATGTCTGCAGCCCCTCTACCTATGAGCTCTCCGCCAATAACATTTGCCTCAAAAGGATGCGAGGTCCATTTTTCCTCTGGGCCAGAGGGGACAACATCTGTATGTCCAAGATAGCAAAACACTTTTCCTGTATTACCAAACTTTGCTAACAGTGTTTCAGAATTTAGCTCAGGCATTCTCTTCATTTCAAAGCCCAATGGAGTTAGTTCTGCTTCTATAAGATCAAAGCATCCTCCATCATTTGGGGAAATTGATTTAATTTTGATTAGTGATTGAGCAAGTTCTAGAGCTGACATTAATTTTTAGTTTTTATGAAGAGTGTCATTTAATTCAACGGATTTGGTATTTATTTTTGCCTCAATAGCACCACTTTGTGAGTTTCTGATAAATAGTAAATTATCTTGCCCTGCAAGCTCTGAAGCCTTTACTACTGATTCAGGCTCATTCTTGGCATTATATTTAGTTACTTTTGACCCACCTGTGATATAGAGGCCTGCTTCAAGAATACAATTATCACCAAGAGGTATACCTAGGCCTGAATTTGCACCAAGAAGGCAATTCTCACCAATAGATATCTTTATGTCATTTCCACCTGAAAGTGTTCCCATGGTGCTGCAACCTCCACCAAGATCAGAGTTTTTTCCAACAACCACACCTGCTGAGATTCTTCCTTCTATCATCGCTGGCCCAAGGGTACCTGCATTAAAATTTACAAAGCCTTCATGCATGATTGTTGTGCCTTCACTTAAATATGCTCCAAGTCTAACCCTTCTAGTATCAGCAATTCGAACGCTTGGTGGCACGATGTAATCTGTTAAGCATGGTAATTTATCAATTGATTTAATTTCAAGAAGCTCATTATTTTTCTTTGCTAAGAGCATTTTCATTCCAATCTCTTCAATCTCCATTGGCCCTTGGTTGGTCCATGCAACATTAACAAGAGTACTAAATAAGTTTTCAAGATTCAGAGAATTAGGTAAAAAATACTTGTATGACAGCAGATGTAATTTTAAATAAGCTTCTTCAATAGTTTCTATAGGTTTATTTTCAGAAATCCTACATAACACCAAAGATTTATTTTTTCCAAGATTAGCAATAGAGCTATTAAAATCATCATTTTGAACATCAAGCATTTTGGGGTCTTCTAATTCAATGACATCTTGATCCATTAAGAGCTCCCATTTTTCATAGTTTTGGTCATGCTCATTTTCACCATTTTTGAAAACAATGTATGGGAACGAGGTATCTAACGTATTACCAGAGTTACCTTTGGTAGCAATGCCAAGACCAATTAAGGGAAAGTTGTTCATGAGCTTATTATATGTAGTCCTAATCTTTATTGTAGTTTTTACAGGTTCTTTAATTTTTTTTGAAGTAGATTGCTCTTGTTTTGACTAATCGAGGATTTTGTTCTTTCATCGACCACTTTGAAATTGTCTTCTACTTTCTCTCCAAGGGTTGTGATTCTTGCGGAGTCAATACCAATGCCATGATCTAAAAAAATGCTAGCAACTTTTGAGAGTAGATGAGGCTGATCTAAGGTGTCTAAAGTTATAAGGCTCGCATTTTTTTTGGGATGAGTAGAGATATGAACCCTGGTTGGGCGTTGAAATACTTTTTTTACTTTCCTTTTTGATTTAGTGGCTGCTTTAAAGCCTTGAGAAGAGATTGCTGCAATAATTTTTTTCTCAATGTTTTGAATGTCTCTTTGAATTAAATTACTGCCAAGGATTTTATGTTTACAAATAAAGGTATTCATTGCAAAAAGTCCATCGTTAGTTGTATGAATATTAGAATCAATAGTTTCTAGTGAAAGCTGCTCAAAGCTTCTTACAGTTTTTAAAAATAGTCCAGATTGATTGGGTGTAAAAATAAAGATTTCAATCAAGTTTTCTCTACTTCTTACAAAGACCGATGTTTTACCCTTAGAGGCAGCTACAGTTTTTGCTTGATTTGAAAGTTGCTCAAGTTGATACTTTGAAAAATAGGTATCTGGTAATTGGCTCCAAACCTCATCTAATAAATCATGACTTTCAACAGATGCCATTTCAGCTGAAATAGTTTTTCTTTCTTTCACAATTGATTTATTGGACTGTGTTTCTTCTAGGTTTAATTTACTTCGAGATGACATAAATAGCTGTTTGAGTAAATCGTGTTTCCAAGAGTTCCATAATGTTGGATTGGTACCACGGATATCATTTATGGTAAGCATATAGATGTAGTTAAGTTTTTCTAAGCTATTAACATTTTTTGTAAAATTAATAATTGTTTCTGGGTCATGAACATCAGTTTTCTGTGAGATAGACGACATGATTAAATGGTTTCTAACTAACCAACATAAAAGTTCTGTGTCATGAATAGAAAACTCAAGTCTTTTACAAAATTTACCAACAATTTCTTCTCCTATTTTAGAATGATTTCCTCCTTTACCTTTACCAAGGTCATGAAAGATTCCTGCAAGATATAAAAGCTCAATTTTTGGAAGCTTATTAATCAGCTCATGTTCAATTTTCATGGTTTGATCAATTTTTCCTATTTGCATTTGCCTCATGTTCCTAACAACTTTGAAGGTATGCTCATCCACGGTATACACATGAAACATATCAAATTGCATCTGACCTTCGATTTCCCCAAATTCTGGAATCAATAATTTCATCAAACCCAATTGCTTAAGTTTTTTAAGAATTGTTGAGAGGTTGGTAGTTGATCTGAGAATTTGGAGAAATTGGGCACCCACCTCTTTAGATAAGAAGTATTTAGAGTCAATCTTTGGCAGAGCTGCTTGGATTTTTTTAATAGATTCAAAATCCAATCTATTGATTTTTTTAAGTTTTCCAACTTGGATTAAGCTCTCTAAAATTAATTCAGGTTTCTTAGCTAGCTCAATATGATCTGCAATTCCTAAGCGATCTTTAAAAATATAGTAATTCTTGTTATATGGTCTTTTGCGAATATTTAATTGATCTTCATAGGCCTGAAAAACCAATTCATTAAAGTCTGAAAGATTTGAAGCATGCAAGAAAAAAATTCTCATGAACTTCTCAACGGCTGATGATTTTTTAGAAGAGTTGAGCTTAGACTTTTTAGCAAGCAAAAGCTGATTTTCAAAACTAAAGCGATTTGAATTGCTATAAAGGTTTAGGATATATCGGAGACTTTTAATGTGCGCGTATGATTTATTTACACTCACAATCTCTTCTCTTGTAAATAAGTTTAATTTTATGCAATCTTCTAATTTTTTTATCTTAAAGCAATGTTCCAATATCCATAATGCAGTTTGAAAGTCTCTCAAGCATCCTGGCGATTCTTTGAGATCAGGCTCAAGATTAAACTCAGTAGAGTCAAAGGATTTAAATCTATTGTTTTGTTCTAATTTCTTAGAATTGAAGAATTTATCTTTATTCCATTTGTTTGATACTTTACCTAAGTCACTATTTAAGCTAGGAAGTTTATTTTTTTTGCAGAAGATAATTCTGCAAGAAAGATAAGAAGTAAATTCTTTTAAATCAGATTTTGTAATTTTTTCAATATCTTTTATGGTTCTTACCGAATGCCCCACCTTCACCTTCAGAGTCCATAGCCACCCAATGAAATCCTTTATATCTTCTATTTTATTTGTCTTAGGCTTTAATTGAATGATAGAAAGATCTATATCAGAGGAGGGGAAGAGCTCTTTTCTTCCATAACCACCTAGAGCGACAATTGCAAAATCAGTTTCGAGCTCTCTGTGTAAAAATTCTTTTATGATTATCTGATCAAACTTATTTGATCTTTGATTTAAGTAGGTTTGTATTAATTCAGGTTTTTTAAATATATCTTGATAATTTTTTTCAAAACTAAGATTAATTTTATCTACTGAATTTATCAAAAGGATTCTTCGCTGCGTTTAGTTAGGACCTCCACACCTGAAGCAGTTACTGCAAGAGTATGCTCCCATTGAGCAGAATTTCTTCCATCTTTTGTTTCTACAGTCCAGCCATCAGTTAGGAGTTTTGTATATTTTGATCCTTGGTTAATCATAGGTTCAATTGTAAAACACATCCCTTCTTGAATCTCCAAACCCCTTCCAGCTTTTCCATAATGGAGAATTTGGGGTTCCTCATGATATACCTGCCCAATTCCATGCCCGCAGTAGTCTTCAACCACTGAGTAATAATTTTTTTCAGCATGCTCTTGAATAACTGCACCTATATCTCCTAATCGAGCACCTGGCTTAACAACTCCAATTGCTTTGTATAAACATTCTTGTGTGACTTTTACTAGTCTTTCGTTATGAGGCTGGGTCTTGCCTACAAGAAACATTTTTGAAGTATCGCCATGCCACCCATCTCTAATCACGGTCACATCTATATTTAGAATATCCCCATCTTTAAGTATTTTCTTTTTAGAAGGGATGCCGTGACAAATTACTTGATTAACGCTTGAGCAAATTGTTTTCTTAAACCCGTTGTAACCAATATTTGCTGGAATAGCTTTTTGTTCATTCACAATATAGTCATAGCATCTTTTATCAAGTTCTTCAGTGCTAACTCCTGGTATTACAAAGGGAGTAATCATTTCTAATACTTTGGCTGCTAATTGTCCGGCAATTCT
>Ga0208764_10002382_pt1 | contig 11833 bp, 6 predicted proteins | sample ETNtaG_18_FD_185762 | JGI IMG/M metagenome (GOLD analysis project Ga0208764, IMG submission 185762) | Marine microbial and viral communities from oxygen minimum zone, Eastern Pacific Ocean - ETNP201302SV91 (SPAdes) (version 2) | ecosystem: Environmental > Aquatic > Marine > Oceanic ... | reverse complement strand
AGACGGGTATCTTTGATTCCTACGATCTCAACTTCTTCACCAACTTTGACCTTTCCTCTCTCAATACGACCGGTCGCCACAGTGCCACGACCTGTAATAGAGAAGACGTCTTCTACTGCCATCAGGAAAGGCTTGTCGATCTCCCTCTCTGGCTCAGGGATTGAAACATCGACAGCATTCATCAATTCATCAATCTTGCCTTCCCATTCCGAATCTCCTTCCAAAGCTTTCAGAGCCGAGACCTGAATTACTGGAATATCATCTCCAGGAAAATCATAACTAGAGAGAAGTTCGCGAATCTCCATCTCAACAAGTTCTATCATTTCTTCATCGTCAACCATGTCGCATTTGTTGAGTGCGACAACCAATGAAGGAACACCAACTTGTTTAGCTAAAAGAATGTGCTCCTTGGTTTGAGCCATTGCCCCATCAGTAGCAGCAACAACAATGATGGCTCCATCCATCTGAGCTGCACCGGTAATCATATTTTTTACATAGTCAGCATGACCCGGACAATCCACATGGGCATAGTGGCGACCTTCGGTCTCATACTCCACATGTGCAGTGTTGATTGTGATGCCGCGCTCACGCTCTTCTGGTGCTCCATCTATGTCGCCATAGTTTTGCGCTTTAGCCTGACCTTTCTTGGCCAGCACATTTGTAATTGCTGCAGTAAGGGTTGTCTTCCCATGGTCAACATGACCTATGGTGCCGATGTTGACGTGAGGCTTGTTCCTCTCAAACTTCTCGCGGGCCATTGTGTTAAAGAATCGGGGGTAGAAAAAAGTTGTTAGAGATCAGGAATTGCCCTGATTCTTGGAGATAATTGCTTCAGCCACATTACGAGGAACTTCCTCATAATTGCTGAACTCCATTGAAAAGATACCCCGACCCTGGGTCATTGATCGGAGCGTAGTGGCGTAGCCAAACATTTCAGCCAGAGGCACTTTGGCATTCACTTTAGACAGTCCATCGTCAATGGACTGTCCTTCAACTTGTCCTCGACGTGAAGACAAGTCACCGATAATAGAGCCTAAGAAATCCTCTGGGACCTCAACTTCAACCTTCATCATTGGCTCTAAAAGTACTGGTTTGCACTTTCTGACTCCATCTTTGAAGGCCATTGAGCCTGCAATTTTAAAGGCCATTTCTGAGGAATCAACATCATGGTATGAACCATCTACAAGTGTTACCTTGACATCTATCAATGGATATCCAGCAATAACACCAGACTCTGAAGTTTCCTTCATACCAGATTCAGCAGGTTTGATGTATTCCCTAGGAACAACACCACCAACAATTTTGTTGACGAACTCAAAACCGGTACCTGGTTCACCTGGTTCAACTTCCACAACTACGTGTCCATATTGACCTTTACCTCCTGTTTGCCTTGCAAACTTACCTTCACCAGAAGCGCTTGCTCTAATAGTTTCTCTATATGAAACCTGAGGTGCACCAATATTCGCTTCCACCTTGAACTCACGCAACATTCGATCTACAAGAATTTCAAGATGTAGTTCTCCCATCCCTGCAATGACTGTTTGATTAGTCTCAGGGTCAGTACTTACACGAAAAGTAGGGTCTTCTTCAGCTAATGAGGTTAGGGCCTTTGAAAGTTTTTCCATATCCCCCTTAGTCTTCGGTTCTACTGCAACTGAAATAACTGGTTCTGGGATGAAAAGCGTCTCTAAAACAATTGGATCATCCGTAGTGCACAAAGTATCTCCGGTGGTGGTGTTCTTTAAGCCAAGAACAGCTCCTAGATCTCCTGCCCTAAGTTCGTCCACTTCTTCTCGATCATCAGCTTTAAGGATGATCAAACGTGAAATTCTTTCCTTCTCGTCTTTAGTGGAATTCAAAACATAACTTCCTTTGGAAAGAACACCTGAATACATCCGCACAAACGTCAATTTTCCATAAGGATCAGCCATAACCTTGAAGGCCAATGCACTAAATGGGGCGTTGTCATCAGAAGTCCGCAAGGCCTCATCCCCATTTGGAAGTAATCCTTGAATAGGCGGTACATCAACAGGAGCAGGTAGATAATTGACTACTGCATCAAGCAACAGTTGAACACCTTTATTTTTGAAGGCAGATCCACACAGCATTGGAACAAGTCCATGCTTTAAAACTCCTTCACGTATACCTTTTACGAGTTGATCTTGACTGAGCTCACCTTCCTCAAGAAATACCTCAATTAGACTTTCATCGGTTTCTGCAACAGACTCCATCAACTTTGATCTCCACTCAGCTGCTAGATCTTTCATATCTGCAGGAATTTCAGTCTCCTCAATATCTTTTCCTAAATCATCTTTATAAATAAAAGCCTTATTCTGGACCAAATCAACAATCCCTTTCAAATCATTTTCAGCTCCTATTGGGAGTTGAATAGGCGCTGCATTGGCCTTTAATCGATCCTTAATCTGCCCATAAACTTTTAAGAAGTCAGCCCCAGTTCGATCCATCTTATTCACAAAGACCATCCTAGGAACTGAGTAGCGATCTGCCTGACGCCAAACAGTTTCAGACTGTGGTTGGACTCCACCAACCGCGCAGAAAACAGCAATAACTCCATCCAGCACTCTCATGGAACGTTCCACTTCAATCGTGAAGTCAACGTGTCCAGGAGTATCAATAATATTAATTCGGTGGTCTTCCCAGGTCGTCGAAATCGCAGCTGCAGTAATAGTGATGCCGCGCTCCCTTTCCTGAGCCATCCAGTCAGTCACAGCTGCTCCGTCATGGACCTCACCCATCTTGTGAACGACACCTGAATAAAACAGGATGCGCTCAGTACAAGTGGTTTTACCAGCGTCAATATGGGCTGCGATTCCAATATTTCTGACGCGTTCCAACGGGAAGGCACGAGCCACGGGAAAAATCTCCGGAATGGGGAATAAAAGCGGGTGTGACTCTACAGGTCAGCCCCTCAATTGAGGAATATAGGTGGCCGGATTAATGAATTAAATGCTCAATAACGATAATGAGCGAAGGCTTTATTGGCTTCAGCCATCTTGTGGGTTTCTTCTCTTTTGCGCACAGCACTTCCAGATTCATTAGCCGCATCCATTAGCTCTGCGGCCAGTTTTTGAGCCATGCTGCGTCCATTTCTTGCTCTAGAAAAATTTACCAACCAACGGAGAGCCATAGCTGTTCCACGCTCCTGACGTACTTCCATAGGCACTTGATAAGTTGCTCCACCCACTCGGCGAGCCCTTACTTCAACTAGCGGTGTTGCATTTTTAATAGCTGTTTCAAAAAGCTCTATCGGATCATTACCAGTTCTTTCATTAATTAACCCAAAAGCTTCAGACAGAATTTTTTGAGCTGTCGATTTCTTTCCATGTTTCATTAATCTTGCAACCATCATTGTTGCCAATCGATTATTGAACTGAGGATCAGGCAGTACAGGGCGTTTTTCTGCAGCATTACGACGGGACATAAATAATACGAATTAAATGAAAGGTAGTAGTAACAAAAGGAAAAACTTTTACTCCTTAGGAGCTTTAGCTCCGTACTTAGAGCGAGCCTGCCTGCGATCTTTTACGCCTGAGGTATCAAGAGTGCCACGAATTATGTGATATCGAACTCCTGGCAAATCTTTAACCCTCCCGCCTCGCAACAAAACAACTGAGTGCTCTTGCAAATTGTGACCAATGCCTGGGATATAAGCAGTAACTTCAAAACCTGAAGTTAGGCGTACACGAGCCACTTTACGTAAAGCAGAGTTGGGCTTTTTCGGAGTAGAGGTATAGACCCTTGTGCAGACCCCTCGTCTCTCAGGACAAGCACGCAAAGCTGGTGACTTGGTCTTCCGCGTAAGGCGCTGACGCTCAGTACGAATCAACTGTTGGATGGTTGGCATCGACGATTAACTTTTGGCCGGACGTCCGACCTGGTTCCAGAATCCATCACATTACTGGTTAACCCGTCGAAGTACCAAGCACCCCATTGCGTTTAGCAAAGTTATTAATCCAAAACATCGCAATCGACATAAAAGGAAGCTAATTACAAAGCTAGTTCTCTAATAGAAAACGATTTGCTTCGTAAAGATCAACAGCCATTACAAATGTCTATGTCCATTGCTCTCCTCTTGGGGTATAGAAATATTGAATCTCACATCGATTACTTACAACTTGCTTCCGGACAACTATTCAATTAATGGGAGATGCCTCCCTAGGATTATAAATTCATCTTTCCAGTGCTTCCCACGCGCTAAGGCGTCAGGGGAAAAATCGGTTGAAGTTTATGTCTCAACTTCCTCCTAGTCCTAATTGGCCTTACTGCGACAGCAGTGCACCTAATTCCATTTCTGGTGAAAAGGATGCCTGTGGAGTGGGCTTTTTAGCTCAAATCCAAGGCAAGCAAAGTAATTGGGTCCTTAAACAAGCTTTGCGTGGGCTTAGCTGCATGGAGCATAGAGGTGGCTGTGGAGGAGATAGCGATTCTGGTGATGGGGCAGGTATCCTCTGCGAAATTCCGTGGAACTATCTTCAAACCGTTTGGGAAGCAGCCAAAGCCAGTAAAGGCCCAACTGGCTTAGGCATGCTTTTTATGCCCCATGAGCCTGAGCTAAGAGATCAAGCCAGACAATTTTGCGAACAAGAAGCCAACGCATTAGGGCTCAAATCAAAAGGATGGCGAAGAGTACCTGTCGACAGTTCAGTTTTAGGCCCACTTGCTCTTAAAACAGCACCATTTATTGAGCAATGGCTAGTCGAAGGGTCTATTAATGGCAAGGGCCTAGAGGCTGAATTATTCAGACTACGCAGAAGAATTGGTGATCGCGCAAGAAATATCTTGGGTATTAATTCACACAAACTTTATTTAGCCTCCCTGAGTAGCAGAACAGTTGTATATAAAGGCATGGTCAGGTCAGAAGTGCTATCTGCCTTCTATTCAGATCTCAGAGACCCAGGCTTCGAAATTTCATTTGCTGTTTACCATCGACGATTTAGCACTAATACCCTCCCACGTTGGCCTCTTGCTCAACCAATGCGTCTCCTAGGACACAATGGAGAAATCAATACCCTTCTAGGCAACTTAAATTGGGCGAAAGCAACAGAAATCAATCTTGAATCGGTCTGGGGAAAAGAAGCGGCTGAAGATTTAAAACCAGTAATCAACCCTGACTTTAGTGATTCAGCGAATCTTGATGCGACGTTAGAGCTCCTTGTGCGAAGTGGTCGCCCAATCACAGACAGTCTTCTAACTCTGGTTCCAGAAGCATTTCGCGATCAACCCGAACTAAACAATCAACCAGACATCCAAGCCTTTTACGAATTTTCTGCATGTACCCAAGAAGCTTGGGATGGACCAGCCTTACTAGTTTTTTCTGATGGTTGTCATGTTGGCGCAACACTTGATCGAAATGGATTGCGTCCAGCCCGTTATTGCATAACAAAAGATGGTTTTGTAATTATGGGTTCTGAAACTGGTGTTGTAGAGCTTGAAGAAAGCCAAATAATTGAGAAGGGTCGATTAGGGCCTGGCCAAATGCTCGCAGTTGATATAGCAAAGGGTCGAATTCTTCGTAACTGGGACGTCAAAAAGGAAGCAGCGTCACGTAATCCTTATAAAAATTGGCTAAGCGTCAATCGTAAGAATCTTCTGTCACAACCTTGGGAAGAAGAGGCTCACTTTGGAAATCAAGAACTACTACAACAGCAAACCTCTTTTGGCTTTTCGGCAGAAGACTTTGAGTTGATTACCAATTCGATGGCTGGTGAAGCTAAAGAACCTACCTACTGCATGGGAGATGACATACCACTAGCTGTTCTTTCTGACAAACCTCATCTGCTTTATGACTACTTCAAGCAAAGGTTTGCTCAAGTCACCAACCCGCCCATAGATCCTCTGCGAGAGAAGCTTGTAATGAGTCTTGAGATGCATTTAGGGAAAAGAGGATCACCTTTATTACCTCATCCAAATTCAGCTTCTGTAGTTCACCTTCAGACTCCCATTCTTAATGAAGCTGAACTTCATCAATTATTTCAACAAGGCATACCTGCAACATCACTGTCCACATTGCTCCCAATTTCTGATGGTCCAGCAGGACTACAAGAAAGGATCAAAGCCTTATGTCTTGAGGCCGAGCATGCGGTAAGTAATGGAAAGCAAATTTTGGTACTTTCAGATCGAGGAGTGAACGCTAGGGATGCCTACATACCGCCATTATTAGCAGTTGGTGCAGTTCATCACCACTTGCTAAATCAAGGTCTTCGACTCAATGCCTCCATCGTTGTTGATACAGCGCAATGCTGGAGTACTCACCATGTGGCATGCCTGATCGGTTATGGGGCAAGTGCAGTTTGTCCATGGTTAACTTGGGAGACAACAAGACATTGGTGGAAACATCCAAAAACACAAAAACTAATTGAAACTGGCAAGCTAACGAACTTAACTATTCATGAGGCTCAAGCCAATTGCAGAAAGGCTTTAGAAGATGGAGTTAGGAAAATCCTCTCTAAAATTGGAATTTCACTACTAGCCAGCTATCACGGTGCACAAATTTTTGAGGCTATCGGAATAGGTGCTGACGTTATTCAACTTGCTTTTAAAGGCACTACTAGTCGAGTTGCTGGGTTAAGCCTCAAAGAATTGGCTAATGAAACTCTCAGCTTCCACGCAAAAGCATTCCCAGAACTAAATCGAAAAAAGTTGGAGTTTATGGGTTTTGTTCAATACAGAAGTGGTGGAGAATTTCATCTCAACACTCCTGAGATGTCAAAAGCTCTCCACACAGCAGTTAAAGCTGGTCCAGGCTATGACCATTTCTCTACATATCAAACCCTTTTAGAGAACAGGCCTTCAACATCTTTGCGAGATCTACTCACTCTCCGCAAAGCAAAAAAAGCAATCCCTTTGGATCAAATTGAAAGCGTAGAAAGTATTTGCAAGCGATTTTGCACAGGGGGAATGAGTCTCGGAGCCCTTTCAAGAGAAGCACATGAAGTATTGGCCATTGCTATGAATCGTATTGGAGGGAAAAGCAATAGTGGCGAAGGAGGCGAAGATCCAGCACGTTTCAAGATTCTGGAGGATGTAGATGCAAACAATCTTTCAGCGACCTTGCCATCAATTAAAGGACTAAGGAATGGAGATACTGCCTGCTCTGCAATCAAACAAATTGCTTCCGGACGTTTTGGAGTGACGGCAGAATATTTAAGAAGTGGAAAACAACTTGAAATCAAAATTGCCCAAGGAGCTAAACCTGGAGAAGGAGGACAACTTCCAGGTCCAAAGGTCGATCCATATATTGCAAAACTGCGCAATAGCAAACCTGGAGTAGCTCTAATTTCTCCACCACCACATCACGATATTTATTCAATTGAAGATTTAGCTCAATTAATTTATGACCTTCATCAAGTTCATCCAGCGGCAAAGGTAAGCGTAAAACTAGTAGCTGAAATTGGCATAGGAACAATTGCCGCAGGAGTAGCCAAAGCGAATGCAGATGTAATCCAAATTTCTGGACATGATGGAGGAACAGGTGCCTCCCCGCTGAGCTCAATCAAACATGCAGGAGCTCCATGGGAGTTAGGGCTGACTGAAGTACATCGTTCTCTTCTTGAAAATGGTTTACGAGATCGTGTCTTACTAAGAGCTGATGGCGGCTTAAAAACAGGTTGGGACGTTGTAATAGCGGCATTGCTAGGTGCTGAAGAATATGGCTTTGGTTCCGTAGCCATGATCGCCGAAGGGTGCATCATGGCCAGGGTATGTCATACAAACAAGTGCCCTGTTGGGGTGGCAACTCAGCAAGAAGCTTTGCGAAAACGCTTTTCTGGGATACCAGAGCATGTAGTCAACTTCTTTATTTTCATTGCAGAAGAAGTGCGGCAACTGATGAGCATTCTTGGAGTAAGTCGCCTGGAAGATCTAATTGGGCGCTCAGATCTACTTACAACTAGGGAAGTCAACCTTGCCAAAACCAATGCAATTGATCTCTCATGCCTTCTAGAGCCAATAAAACAATCAGAAGACAGGTCATGGTTATCTCATGAGCACTCTGCACATGGCAATGGGCAAGTGCTCGAAGACCAGCTTATTAATGATCCAGACTTAATGAACGCAATCAATACCCATAGTCGGATTCAACGAACAATCAACATTCGCAATACCGATAGAAGTGTTTGTGCTCGTCTGGCAGGAGAGATAGCAGAGCGTCATGGAAACAAAGGGTTTAAAGGGAAGCTAGATCTGACATTTCAAGGTGCTGCTGGTCAAAGTTTCGGAGCCTTCATTCTCCAAGGAATGAATGTTCGCCTTATCGGAGAAGCTAATGACTACGTAGGCAAAGGAAGTAATGGGGGACGCATAACAGTTATCCCTCCTTCCAGACAAGAGGATTCTGGTCATCAAGTAATTCTTGGGAATACCTGTCTATATGGCGCTACAGGAGGAGAACTATTTGCCCTTGGAAGGGCTGGAGAGCGTTTTGGCGTTCGAAATAGTGGGGCAACCGCAGTAGTAGAAGGCGCAGGTGATCATTGCTGTGAATATATGACTGGAGGAATCATTGTTGTCATAGGTTCTACAGGTCGCAATGTTGGTGCAGGCATGACTGGTGGAATTACATTCCTGTTGGATGAAAACAACGAGGTAACTAATCGAGTCAACAAAGAAAATGTTGGTATTTATGAACTGTGCAATAACTCGCAAGAAAGCATTCTGAAGGGAATCCTAGAGTCACATTTGGATCAAACAGAAAGCAAAAAAGCAAAGAAAATTCTTTCCAACTGGGTTCAATGGAAGAAAAAGTTCAAGATGCTGGTACCTCCGAGTGAAAAAGAAAAATTAGGAATTAACCTATAAATTAGTTCATCCTATAAACGATGCCTTGGTTTATAAAAACTGAACACTTTAATACTGAAACAGTCAAGCTTCTACCTGAGTTTAGGGAAAAATATATTGAGCAACATCGCACATGGTTATTTAAATTAAAAAATGAAGGCATTCAAATTTCAAGTGGATATTTGGTTGATAAGAATCATTGTCCAGGTGGTGGTGGATTATTAATACTTGAAGCCAATTCCTATGCAGAAGCAAAATCTATTGTTGAACATGATCCAATGATAGAAGCTGGATTAGTTACTTGGCAACTTCAAGAATGGATTGAAGTTTATGGGCAACCAATTGTATGCAGTCAGCGAGGGTAAGTTTTCATGAGCTTCTGTACCTGACCTGCGTGATAACTACTACGTGTCAAAGGCGAACTAATTATCTGCAAAAAACCAAGATTTTCTTCTCCATATGTACGAAAATAGTTAAATTGTTCAGGAGTTACATATCGATCCACAGGTAAATGTTTGTTGCTAGGCGAGAGATATTGACCTATTGTCATAATATCAACTTGATTCGAACTGAGATCTTTAATCACTTCCAAAATCTCTTCATCTGTTTCACCAAGTCCTACCATTAAGCCTGATTTTGTATAAACTTTCTTCCAGTTATCTTTCACAAGTTTTAAAAGCTCTAAAGAACGATTATACGAGCCCTGAGGTCTAGTTTTTTTGTACAACCTAGGGACAGTCTCAACATTATGATTGAGTACATTTGGGCCTGCACTCATCACAATGCTCAAAGCATCCCAATCTCCACAAAAATCAGGTACCAATAATTCAATTGTGGTTCCTAACGAACGCTTACGAATCTCTTCTATGCATTCAACAAATTGACTAGCTCCACCATCAACTAGGTCATCACGATTAACAGAAGTTATGACCACATGACTTAGGCCCATTCGAGCAACTGCTTCTGCAAGGCGAAGAGGCTCAGTTGGGTCTAATGCCCTAACACTTTTGTCAAAATCAATATCACAATATGGGCACGCACGTGTACAGCCTGGTCCCATTATCAAAAAAGTAGCCGTTCCACCTGCAAAGCATTCAGCAATATTTGGACAACTAGCCTCCTGGCAAACAGTATTGAGACTTAAATCCACCAAAAGATCTGAGACTGCGCCAATACTTTCCTGTTGCGGAGCCTTAACACGTAACCAGCTGGGTTTAAGCAAGGCTTTGCCTCAGATCAAACAACTCTAGAAACACAACAATTAAAGCAATATTTTTCTCCAAAATCTTTTAAAGTTATCTACTCGGGATGTAGCGCAGCTTGGTAGCGCACTTCGTTCGGGACGAAGGGGCCGCAGGTTCGAATCCTGTCATCCCGATAAAAACTTCTTGACAATTTCCAATTGCTTCAATATCCACGAGGCGTAACAAAGTGATCACCCTTTACAAAGCTCTGTGTATTGCCTATTAAAATAGTTGTTAACATATCAACTTCATGTAGAGGACAATCCTCAAGGCTATATAAATTGACCCTCTCTTCATTTCTTCCAAGTTGTCGAGCTAAGAGCACTGGTGTATTTAGAGAGCGGTAATCTTTAATCATATGAAAAGCCTCCTCCAGTTGCCAATCACGATTATTTGACTTTGGATTATATATAGCAATTGCGAAGTCACCAATTAGAGCACCTCTAAGACGCTCCTTAATCACCTCCCAAGGAGTCAACTTATCACTCAAACTTATCGTGCAGAAATCATTCATTAAAGGTGCTCCTACTTTTGAAGCAGCTATTTGCACAGCAGAAATCCCAGGATGGATGCTAAAGGCTGGTCGGTTCATTTCAGGCTCCTCCAACCAAAGTTCCAAGGCAAGGCCTGCCATGCCATAAATACCACTATCACCAGAAGATATAAGAGCGACGCGCATCCCTTGTATTGCCATTTCAAGAGCTTGCAAACATCGATCACGTTCACGAGTTAAATGTCCATCTATACGCACTTGATCAGTTCTTCGGATTGGCTCTAAAAGGTCTAAATAACGCTCATAACCAATCCAAACGACAGCTCTTGCCAAGGCAAAACGTGCATCATTAGTTAAATAAGCCAATTCACCTGGGCCACTACCTACCAAATGCAACTCCCCACTCTTTGGAGCAAAAGGGTTCTTAGACTCGGAGATAGCAATAGTGACAGCACCTTCTTCACCTTGCAAAGGAAAATAAATTTTCTTCTTTTTCAGCAATCTTCCACCTTTTTCTGCTCCAAGGAGAGCAGCAGCTTCAGCAACAGAAGGCGTTCCAACTGCATCAAAAACAGCTTGTGAAGGATTGGGAACAGAAACCTGCGCAAGAGTTTCCGGACTATAAAAACGTAAAGGTCTTCCTATTTTCTTTGCAAGAGCAAGCAAAGCAGGTTCATTATTTTTCAGCTCAATACTGGCCAAACCTGCTACAGCTTCAACTGCCAAGCAACTTTCTTCAAGCGCATTTTTAAATGCTCTCAAAAGCAAATTTTTACTTGTATTTCTTTCACAACCGATCCCAATCCAAATGGTCGAAGGATGCCAACAACAATCCTCTGAAATTGACGGTCCAATACGGATAATCTTTGTCTGCAAATCATTCTGTCTTTTCGATTCTTTTAAAGAATTCTCTGCTGCAAGTGAAGTTCGCCACAACTTGGAACCCGAAGATTGAACTACTTGAAAACTGCCTCCAATAGCCTGATGCAACATCAGCTGTTTCCACGCAGATTCATCACCTCTCCTTTGCCATCCCCACATCTCTCCAAAACTATCTAAAGAAAGCAATGCTTGATTAGTTGAATCACCTGTCAAAACTGCCTTCCCCCCAAATTCTGCAGCCAATTGAAAAGCCAAATTCTCCGCACCTCCCCTATGTCCCCCAAGTAGTGGTATGACATTTTCACCATTTGAATCAATAACCAGAACGGCTGGATCCTCCTCCTTACTACCAATTAAAGGCGCTACTAAACGAGTCACTGCTCCAACAGCTCCCACCACAATTAAAACTCCACCTTCT
>Ga0208764_10002380_pt1 | contig 11839 bp, 10 predicted proteins | sample ETNtaG_18_FD_185762 | JGI IMG/M metagenome (GOLD analysis project Ga0208764, IMG submission 185762) | Marine microbial and viral communities from oxygen minimum zone, Eastern Pacific Ocean - ETNP201302SV91 (SPAdes) (version 2) | ecosystem: Environmental > Aquatic > Marine > Oceanic ... | reverse complement strand
TGCGTCGGCAAAAACGGGAATTCCTGTTGTCCATGGGTCTATCTTCCGTTTCGAGGGCCAAGTCACTGTATTCGACCCCAAAATTGGCCCGACGTATAGAGACATGGTTCCAGAGCCTCCACCACCGGAATTGGCACCGAGTTGTGCTGAAGCGGGAGTTCTAGGCGTACTTCCGGGAGTGATAGGAAGTTTGCAGGGGTTAGAAGCGATAAAACTTCTTTTGGGCCTCGGTGAATCTCTCGTTGGCCGCTTACTAACATTTGACGCGTTAGAAATGTCATTCCGTGAATTTAAATTAAACCGTGATCCTAATCTAGAAATTACTTGGGAGAATAGGGACAGAATACAGATCGTCGACCTTGAAGGCCACTGTCAACCTGCCCCATTATTGGGTCCTAGAAAACTATAGGTCGAGGTAGTAGAAGGCTCCGGCGTTTGCGAGTCCTGAGACGGTGCGGCCTGGTGAGCCGACGATGAGGTTTCCGTTGAGGACGCTGAACCATGCCCCGAATTCTGCGTTGGCTTCTGAATCTCCTGAGAAGACGCTTTGGTTCGCGTAGAAGAGCTGGTCTTCGGCGGTTGTGATTGCTCCGCCGACGCTTTTGAAGATAGCGACAGCTCCAGCGTTGGGTTGGTTAGCGATAGATTCACCGGGCACACCAACGATCAGATCAACGTTGCTATCGCCGGTTACGTCAGCCATTTCAAGATGGGCGCCGAACCGATCTCCGGTCTCGACCTTATTTTGCACTCCAGCGACATTTTGATACAGGGTCTGGACACTTTCCGGTGTTTGTGACCAACCACCTGGATTGTAACGGATCTGAACCTGGCCAGCTTCGGTATGGCTTCCGAGTTTCTCACCGGGCACACCCACAACAAGATCCCCGACACCATCCCCATCAATATCGCCCACAGCGATCGATGAACCGAACCGGTCGTTGGTTTCTGCCCTGCCCGGCCATCCGGGAGTGTTCTGGTAGAACCATTGGCTTCCCGTCCCTGACGCTCCCGACGCTGAACCGTAGATCACATGGACCGCCCCAGCGTTCGATTGGGCTCGCGCCCCCCAGCCGACACCTTCACCGGGCACGCCCACAATCACGTCATCGTAGCCATCGCCGTTAATATCGCCCGCTTCGACAGCTTCCCCGAATGCGTCATCAACTTCAGCCCTGCTTTTCACCCCGCGGGCATCCTGATGGAATAAATTACTATTCACGCCAGTTAATCCGGAAGCAGACCCATAAATGACATGGACCGCCCCAGCCCGATCACGTTTCGATATGCCCTCACCGGGCACGCCCACAATCACATCGTCGTAGCCATCGCCGTTAATATCGCCAGAAGCGAGCGCAGCTCCGAAAAGGTCCCCTGATTCCGAATTGGTTCCCACACCGGGACTGTACTGGTGCAAATTCACAGGACTAGTCAACCCTGAAGCAGAACCATACGCGACAGTGATGATGCCAGCATCAACTAGCTGGTTTGAACTACCAAGGTCCTCATAGGGGGCACCGACCACCATGTCGTCGTATCCGTCGTTATTAAAATCGCCCGTCGTGAGCGCAGAACCAAACCGGTCTCCAGATTCTGAAACATCCGGCCACCCAGACGTATTCTGATAGAACCCCGCATTATTACTCCACCCGCCAGAACCATAAATCACATGAACCAAACCAGCATCGCCGATCGATCCCACACTCTCCTCAGGAACCCCAACAAGGAGATCCATCCTCCCATCACCATCAAAATCGCCAGTATCAGTCACCGAACCAAACCGGTCACCACTCTCAGCCCCAATCCAACCCGCAGGCAAAAACCCAGGCGTATCCTGATCAATCTGATTTGAATCAGGCGTTGAAGGATCGCCAGGTGCTGAGGTATCAACACACTCGTATCCATCGTTGCGAATAGTGGTTCCATATGGGACTTCCTGCCAGTTTGTCGTACCTAGATGATTAGGGTAGGTAACTTTTGTAGTCCCGTGGCAGGCATAAATTTGTCCAAAGTTAATTCGGCTGACAGGAAGGCTTTGCGGCAGCGTTTCATCATAATGAAGGTGGGTTCCTGAGTAGGAGCAGCCCGAACAGCCCGCATATCCAACTGGGTCTCCTATTTCGACCCAGTCACCCACATTTAAAGTAGCGTTAACATAAGCAAGATGAATGTACCTCGCCCAGTGATCACCATGATCGACAGAGATCCAGTTTCCTGCTCCTCCATTGCAATATCCGGATCCAGTCGCAGGGCCGCACCCACTGAATATTTGTTTAACTGTCCCAGCTCCAGCGGAATAAACAGGATGATTGAATGGAAGTTCGAAATCGATTCCCCATGTTGAGTGGTGATTGCCACACGGTCCGGTTCCACCGGTGGCTAGAGTGCACCAGATCTTGTATTCACCGATAAAGGGCATCCATGAAGCATCTGAAGTAACGCCTGGATCGGCGAGAGCATTCGGTGCCGATTTAAGATCAGCGACTAGAGCGCATGACATCAGCAGGGCGATGGAGAGAAACCCTATAAGTAGTTGCTGCAGTTTAAGCTGCGAAGCTCTTTTGAAGCTCATGTCTAAATATCCTTCTCGCTCCTCGTTAACTGTACATTCATCGGTGCCATTTAGAATGTCGCCCTGCACAGAAAGATCTCTAAAGGGTAGGGGAACTTTCATAGGATTGTTAGAATCTAATCATGTCAAGGATTTGCCAAGTAACCGGAAGAAAACCAGCTTTTGGGAATAATGTTTCCCATTCTCATAGGAAGACCAGACGCCGTTGGAACCCTAATGTCCAAATAAAAAAGTTTTGGGTTCCGAGTGAGAAACGGTGGGTGAAACTTACCGTCAGTGCCAAAGGAATAAAAACAATCAATAAGAACGGTATTGAAAGCGTCCTTGCTGATATAAGACGACGTGGAGAGAAGGTTTAAATGCCAGCTGGAAGTGATAAAAGGCCAGTTATTAAACTTAAGTCAACTGCTGGAACCGGTTATACGTATGTGACCAATAAAAATAAGGTCAATAGTAGAGACCGAATCGAGCTTCGTAAGTATGACCCCATAGCGCGAAAACACGTTATTTTTAAAGAAGAGAAGTAGCGTCCTTCTTCGCCATTGGCATGGAACTTAGCATTAAAGACCAGCAGGAAGCTCTCACTACTGCCCTAATGGATGATGATGTGGCTGCTTCCCTTTGGGAATTTGTGGATAGTGGATTAGCTGATGAGATTGTTCCAGAGCTTCCCGCTCTTCGCCTTGAACAAGATCCTATCCACCGTCATAAAGAGGTTCTCTCGCACACGATCGCTGTAACGTCAAAAACCGCACCAGACTTAGTTCTTCGGCTAGCAGCACTTTTCCACGACATCGGTAAACCTGCTACGAGAAGAATTGACGATGGTGGAGTTACATTTCGCCACCACGAAGCTGTTGGGGCCAAAATAACTCGGAAACGACTTCGTCAACTCGAATATCCCGAAGAAATCATTGGGGATGTATCTGAACTGGTTCGCCTATCAGGAAGATTTAAAGGGTATGCGCAAGGTTGGGGAGATTCGGCTGTCCGCAGGTATGCACGTGATGCGGGTCATCTCTTAGGGAGACTCAACGACCTAGTTCGATCGGATTGCACTTCTCGCCATGAACGAATCCATATTGAGATTCATCATCACGTTGACGATTTGGAACGTCGGATAGGAGAACTGGCGGAGGAAGAGAGAAAATCAGCAGAGAGGCCACTTCTAGATGGTCAAGAAATTATGGAGCGCTTCTCGGTAGGTCCAGGGCCAAAAGTTGGGCATGCTTTAAATTTCCTATTGGAATTGAAACGAAACAATCCAGATCTGGATCGGGAAAAGACAGAAGCGGAACTTGATATTTGGTGGGGAAGTCATCAGCCATCGAACTGATGTCGTTACTCACCAGAGTTGATCAGTGTAGAGATCTGTTCCAACGACTGTGGGGATAAAAGGTGCTGCAAGAGATACTGTTGCGAGGCCAGATTCGTTAATGGACTCGGCATAGCTACGAAACAGGTCCCACAAGTCACGCGGGTCGTCTTCAAGGAAGAACATTTGGTTTGTCCGTTCATGATTTCCCGTAGGTGAACCAAGGTCCATGGGGGCATTGCCGTCGATGTCGTCGTTACGAGGGATAGGTTTCCAATTCACGCAAGAAGCGACCGGAGATCCCGAAGATAGAAGGGATGGCAGAGCCTCGGTTTCGAGATAATTTCGTAACTCATCTTCACTTGTTTCTTCAGAGCGATCAAGAAAGACATTTCCAAGTCCCTTGTATGGATGATCAAAGGAGAGTTCAATCGGGACATGGTTTTCGTCCCTATAGAAGGCCCAGGGCGAGTTGAACATGACAGTATGGGCGTGTTGACGTTCAGGGAAACCACGGTCGTTGGCGTACAGGTCCCACACCTGCTCAGCAGCCCATTTAAAATGCTCATCATGTTTTCCTTCGAGGACGAAATAAGTTGCAAGGTATGATCCTCGTTCAGTAGGAATAGTTACGTTGCTGTCAGCTGGAAATCGAAGATCTTTGAGTTCGCGTGTCGCCACCCAGCGTTTTCCAGCAAACAACCAAGGGCCGATAAGGCAACCGGCATAAAAATGATCTCTTTCGTACCATCGGTTGTAAGCAATTTCGTGACCCTTGTTTGGGTCGACAAGCGTATAGAGCATACTTCCTGCTCGAACAGGGTATTCATTCATAGAGTCTCCTTAATGTGCCTTTCCCATGGTTAACAGATTCTATAGTCATGTGCCATCAAAGTTAGGTGCTCGCTTCTCTAGAAAAGCTGCGATACCTTCTTGATAATCGTTACTGTTATAGCAACCATCTGTTGCTGATTCCACGTCCGCGGTAGTAGCTTTCCCTGCGATATAAGCCAAACTAGTTTTCGCTGCAGATAATGACTGCGGAGCTAATCCGCATATTTTGTCGGCAATTGAATTGACGGCTTGCTCGAGTTGAGATTTGTCGCTGACTCCGTGTACTAAACCGATTCGGTATGCTTCATCTGACCCAATCGTGCTTGCCGTAAGAAGAAGATAATTTGCATGTGCGGCCCCTACTGTCGCAACAAGCGACTCTAATGCTGCATGGGGGAAAGCAATTCCGAGCTTTGCGGGAGGGGCTGCGAAACTAGCATCTTCGCTCGCATACCTCAGGTCACATGCAAGGGCGATAGCGAGTCCTCCGCCTCTACACGCCCCGTGAATCATTGCAATTGTTGGAACGTTCGCTCGCTCGATAGCTTCGTGCGCTTCTAATTCCGCCTTATCGTAAATGTGAGAATTCTCTTTTTGTCGTAGAGCGGCGAATTCTGAAATATCTGAACCAGCGCCGAAGGCTTCATCCCCTTCTCCCTTCACAATAATTATTCGAATTCCTGAAGTAACTAATTCATGGATAGCGGATGGGACCATCTTGTACATGGAAAGATTCATCGCATTGCGGTTCTGTGGGTTCGCTATCGTTAGCCACCCGACGTCACCTTTTTTCGTTGTATATATTTCACCGTTTGTGGTTTCTGACATTGTTCTCAAACTATTCCAGGTTGCTCACTTTAGATTTCGAGTATCCCGCGTTCAGTTAAATTCTCAATTTCGGAGCTGTCCATTTTAAGAATTTCTGTAGCGATTTCGACAGTATGGCCAGCAAGGTCAGGGGAAGGGAACGTTATCGGGCCACCCATGGTGGGACTTATCCAAGCTGGTCCTTCTAGCTTCATGTATCCAACACCAGGTTGATCAATTTCAAGGTTCCAACCCCTCGAATTTAGGTGAGGGTCGTCAAGCATTTCCATGCCGATTAGCATCGGCCCGCATGGAACACCTGCTCCTTGCAAGGTGCTAACAACGGCGTCTCTCTTTTGGCTTCGCACCCAGTCAGCGAGGTTATTCTCAATGAGTTCAGAGTTCTCTATCCGTCCTTCTAGAGTTCCTAGCGTTTCTGAGAGTGCCCATTTGGGAGATCCAATAGCATTTATGAGAGATTCCCACTGGGTCGTTGTTTCAATAGAAATAACAACCCATTGTTCTTCACCTGCGCATTGAAATGGTCCGCGTGGGACTCGTTGGGGATGGTGGTTTCCTTGCGGACCAGTAGATCCTGGGGTGAGGCTTTCTTTCAGCAGCTGCTCGGCGATCATATTCACGACTACTTCAACTTGGGCTACTTCTGTATGGGTGGAGCCACCTTTCGTCAAACTCCCTATGAGGGCAGAAATACCAGCAAGTGCGCATAGTCTTCCGGCAGCATGGTCTGGGAAAATTGTGCCGTTGGTAGCAGGGGGATCGTCGTCATCGTAATCCCAAAGATGCAATAGCCCCCCATAAGTTTGGGTGGTGGGCCCATACCCAGTCCAATGACTATTTGGGCCATGAGAACCAACTAGCTGGCTACTGACCATCACAATATTTTCGTTGATTTGTTTCAGGGTTTCGAAATCTAATCCCAAGGATGCCATTACACCGGTAGCGCTATTTTCAACAAGGACATCTGACTCCTGTAGTAGTTTCTTTACAATCTCTAGCCCTTCCTCAGTTTTGACATTGCATCCGAAACTCCGCTTGCTCCTTGAAGACGAAGCGAATGAAGGAGATGTTTCGCTCAACGCAACCAGCCGAATGAAATCTGGGTACGTTCGAGTTTCAATCTTTATAACGTCCGCACCATATTCACCAAGTAGTCTCGACGTTTCTACGCCCACGCCGCCGATACCGAAATCAAGGACGCGCACTCCTGATAAAGGATGATCTATATTTTCTGATGGGTTTTTGGACTCGATTCGGTCGTTGCTAAAAGAAAATCCGTTGTGTTCTCCTAAGTTAGGTGAACGATATAAAAAGCCGTGCCGAGAGCCGTCAAGTTCGAAAAACCCTGAAGCAATTTTTCCAGTTTCACCGTTTTTCATTTCAACTTCTGCAAATGTTCCTCGCTCGTGAAGGTGGAGGTCAGTAAGTACTTCTCCTGCTTTAAGTAATGGGGTGACGACGATTCCGCGGTTTTGGCCCTCAATGCATATATCTAGCATCTTCTTATCTGAGAAGAAAGATTCATAGGCAGGATTCAAAACATCAGCGTTCATTATTCTATTCCCGACTTGAGACCAAAATCCCATATCTTCAAATGCTTCAGGTTTGCCCATCCAATCCCATAAGGATTCCCATTGTCTTGGGCTAAGGATCACCATTCGGACCCAACCATCGAGGCATTCAAAGATGGGGTACATAAATCCTCCGCCCTGCCGGATTTCGTTATATGGCCTTCCTGCGGCTTTCAGAACAGACGCATTTGAGTAGGACCAGTCAGTTGTTGCTCCCGCTGCAGTCATAATGGCAAGATCTACATGTTGTCCAGCTCCTGTTCGTAGCTTCTGATAGAAGGCAAGCACAGTAGCAACTGCAGCTGAAATCGATGCAACATCTGTCGCCATAGTTGTAGGGGGGAGAAGAGGAGTCTTATCGGCGATCCCTGCTTTAAACATCATTCCGCTCATGGCTTCTAAAACGTCGTCATTTGCTACATATTCTGAATATGGTCCGGAGTACCCGAAGGGTGTAATGGAGGTAATAACTAGGTGCGGGAACATTTCAGCAATTGAACTTGCCGAAGTGTTTCCAAGGGCAGCCCCAGCCCCACTTTCTATCCAAATATCAGCCTCACTAAGCAGCTGAAGAAATTCTTTGTTTCCGCTTTCGCTCGCTATATCAAGAGTAATACCTGACTTGTTCGCATTTCGCCAAAGAAACCCTAGGCTCTCCCCACCTGCTGAGAAAGGTGCGGCTCGACGCAAATCTGAACCTTTGGGAGGTTCAATGAGAACGACCTCGGCTCCTAAATCAGCCAAAAGTCTTCCGCATAATTCGCCACAGTTATTGGTTGTATCTACAATTCGCAAACCCGCAAGTGGGTGTTCCAAGGTTTACCTCCGCATTTTCTGATATTAAGTGTTACAGATTTTTAACGATCAGTAAATTAGAGAATGTGGTTAAGTCAAGCCGTTAGGCGTTGACGTCAACGACGACTCTTCCCCGAACTTTCCCCTGCAAAATTTGATCAGCGACGTTGATTGATTCGCCGAGGCCAACAACTTGTGTCATTTGTTCCAGCTTGTCAGGGTCTAGGTCAGTTGCCATTCGGTCCCAAGCTAGCTTCCTTCGAGCGAAGGGTTCATAAACAGAGTTGATTCCTGCAAGCGTTACTCCACGGAGGATAAATGGCATCACTGATGTATTGAGGTCGGCGCCTTGTGCTAGCCCGCATGCTGCTACGCATCCATTTGCATTTGTTTGCGCAATTGCATTTGCCAAAGTGTGACTTCCAACGGCATCGACGACGCCAGCCCATCGGGTGCCCTGAAGCGGCCTCGGGTTCTCTTCTCCTAATTCATTACGGTCAATGATCTCGGATGCGCCAAGATCATTCAAGTAGGTTGATTCCTCCGGTCGCCCTGTTGAGGCAACAACTTCGAAACCTAGTTTCCCTAGAATAGCGACAGCTGTGCTGCCAACTCCTCCTGAGGCGCCAGTAACGAGGATAGGGCCGTTATCTGGACGTACTCCGTGCTCCTCAAGGGCGAGCACGCACAGCATAGCTGTGTAACCTGCAGTACCGATAGCCATAGCTTGCTTCGTTGTGAAAGCTTCAGGGAGTGGGACAAGCCAGTCAGAGGACAGGCGTGATTTCTGTGCTAATCCTCCCCAATGTGATTCTCCGACTTCCCAACCATTGAGAACAATCTTGTCACCAACTTCGTAATCTGAGCTGTCGCTAGAACTTATTGTGCCTGCTAAATCAATTCCGGGGATCATCGGGTAGGACCTAACAACCCCAGGTTTGCCCATGATTGCTAAACCGTCCTTGTAGTTGACCGTCGAATATTCCACATCAATGGCAACATTGTGTTCTGGTAAGTTGCTCTCATCAAGCTCCGCAATTTCTGCAGAAACGTTTTTTTCTTCATCTCGAGTTAAATAAATCGCTTTAAACATGTCACCGATCCTAGATGCTCATTGGGCTTGAAGGCACACCAATGCAAAGAAATAGAGAAATCAGGCGTCTTCATCTTTGAAAGAGCCAGGTTCGAGGTAAATGATTTTCGCAAGTGGTTCGACCTCTCGAATCCGCTTCTCAACAGTATCAACATCGCTGCTGATATCGGAGGGTGAAGATCTCTCACGAAATTCTAATTTTGCCGCGACTAGAAGGGTTTCAGGCCCCAAGTATTCAGTCCGCATGTCAATTAGGTGCGAGACTTCAGGAGACTCAGCGATAGCTTTTTCAATCCGGATGACTTGTTCAGGTAAGGCGCCCTCACCAATCAAAAGACTCTTCGTCTCGATCGCTAGGACAATTGCGATTAATCCAAGCAGGATACCGATCGACAATGTGCCAACTCCATCCCAAACAGCGTTTCCAGTGATATCTGCGATAAGAACACAGATGAATGCAAAAGCGAGGCCCATTAGAGCTCCGAAATCTTCGAGAAGAACAACGGGTAATTCCGGTATTCGTGATCTACGGATAAATTGTCTCCAAGTATGGTTGCCTTTGTACAAACGCGACTCTTTAATCGCAGTCTGGAAAGCGTAGGCTTCCATCGCCATTGCAAACAATAAGATCGCTAATGCCCACCACAAAGATTCGATTTCATGGGGGTGTCGAATCTTTTCTATCCCTTCATATACGGCGTACATCGACCCTAGAGAAAACAGGACTAGGGAGACGACAAATGCCCAAAAGAATCGCTCGCGGCCAAACCCGAATGGGCGTTCGGCTGAAGGTAATTTTTCTGATCGTTTTTTCCCTAGAAGCAGAAGAGCCTGATTGCTGGTATCTGCGAGACTGTGAACAGCTTCAGCGAGCATTGCAGAGGAACTGGTGATCACGAAACCAATGAATTTAGCTATTGCTATCGTAAAATTCGCAATCAAGGCAGTAATAACCGTTCTAGTTCCTCCTGTTGCTGCCATTGGTTAGCCTCCTTTTCACCGACGTTACTCTGAAATGAGTTCTCTACGTGGGAGTGTATTGGGCTAGCCTACCTCTCATGACGATAATTTATGACACTCCTAAAGACCTCCTGAAAGCAGAAGGTACCGATCTTGGCTTTACGGAATGGAGAGAAATCACCCAAGAACGAATTAACCTTTTTGCTGAAGCTACAGGAGATCACCAATGGATACATACTGATCCTAGTAGGGCGAAGGAAGGGCCATTTGGGACAACAATTGCTCATGGATACCTAACCCTTTCACTTACAAATCAGTTTTTACCGGAGCTGCTTCAAGTCTCCAAAATTTCAATGGGAGTCAACTATGGCGTTAATAAGGTTCGATTTCCAAGCCCCGTGCCGGTAGGTTCACGCGTAAGGGCAAAAGGTACTGTGGGTCAAGTCATTGAACTCGATGGTGGAGTCCAAGTCGTTGTCATTATCACAGTCGAGGTTGAAGGCAATCCAAAACCTGCATGTGTTGTTGAGAGTATTAGCAGATTCATCGACTGACACCCTTCAATAGATTTGTTAATTCGGTAGCCTTGTAGCATGGCCAAACGTAAGACGAAGACTCCGAAGGTTCCAGCTTCTTTTCCGCCAGTGCAACAAGGACTGGTGAGCCCCAGACGAGATGTTCCCAGTGCCATACCTCGTCCGCCCTATGCACAGACAGGGGATCCCGGCCCATCAGTCCTTCCATTAGTTCGGACCCAGAGCGAAATCGAATCGATGCGTAAAGCTGGAGCGATAGCTGCTGAAGTGCTCCTTCACGTTGGTGAAGAAGTCACCCCAGGAATAACAACCGACAAAATCGATCAGATTGCTCATGATGAAATTATCCGTAAGGGAGCGTATCCAAGTCCTCTAAATTATCGTGGTTTTCCGAAGTCAGTATGTACTTCTGTTAATGAGGTGGTCTGTCATGGAATACCTGACAGCCGACAATTGCAAGATGGTGACATCATAAATATTGATGTGACGGTGTATTACGAAGGAGTTCATGGAGACACTTCGGTAACTTTTCTCGTGGGCGAAGTAGAGGATTACAGCCGACATCTGGTAGATACAACTAGAGAGGCCTTAACGAAGGGGATGGAAACAGTCCGGAATGGCTCTCAGGTTTGTGACATAGGACAAGCTATTGAGAAATATGCTCACTCCAAGCAATTAAGTGTTGTGAGAGAATTCATAGGGCACGGTGTAGGCCCGGAATTCCATAGTTCGCTAGCGATCCCACATTATTTTGACCGTCGCGCTACAACTGAACTTGTTACTGGAATGAGTTTTACTATCGAACCAATGCTGAACTTAGGCGGCCATAGTTTGCATATGTGGGATGACACTTGGACAGTCGTAACTATAGATGGGCGAAGATCAGCGCAATTCGAACATACATTAGTTGTCACCGATGATGGTTTTGAGGTCCTTACTCAAACTTCTTCAGGGACTATTCCAGCAGAATATTTTTCCGGACGGTAGACGAACCTCGTTCCACAGGTTGCATATATGGGCTCCAACGAGCTTACATGGATGCATGGCTCATGAAGGAAAAACTCGGTTGACGCTTATTCGACATGGTGAATCTAACGTCACTGTCGAAAGAATCCTCGGAGGGGAGAAGAGCTGCACCGGATTAAGTGACCTTGGCCGAGACCAAGCGAGTGCGCTTCGGGACCGTCTCGAGATAGAAGCCATGAAGGTTGATGCCCTATATGCAAGCACCATGCCGCGTGCTATTGAGACGGCAGAGATTATTAAACCAGCCTTAAATGTTGCGGAGCTGATCACTGACAGGGAACTAGTCGAGCATCGCCCAGGAGAAGCCGA
>Ga0208764_10002379_pt1 | contig 11841 bp, 9 predicted proteins | sample ETNtaG_18_FD_185762 | JGI IMG/M metagenome (GOLD analysis project Ga0208764, IMG submission 185762) | Marine microbial and viral communities from oxygen minimum zone, Eastern Pacific Ocean - ETNP201302SV91 (SPAdes) (version 2) | ecosystem: Environmental > Aquatic > Marine > Oceanic ... | reverse complement strand
TTTTTAATAGTTAAAAAACTTAAAAATTTTTTTCCAGTCTTAGAAAAATTATTATTTTGAGTTATTGCGGATATAATATTTTTCTTTTCTTCTTTTTGAATGGTTGGATTCGAAATCATTTCTCTAAAATCAGAACTATCAATTAGCAGCTTTTTTAGGCTATTCATTTCATTTTCGACCTTTTCTAGCTCAGAACTTTCCTTTGCAAGCTGATAAAGAGCTAACGCATAACTCTTGGATGTCGAATTTGAAAATGTTGATTTTGAACTCAATTTTTGCTCCTAAAAGACTCGTTTTGTATGAGATTATTCGAATAAATTCAACATCTACAAGTGTAACTTTTTGTCTTTGATAATGCTAATAAAATCATAATTTAACTGAAATTAATAGGATCTACATCAACCTCTAGTTTTATTCCATGTTGTATTTTTATTTCATTTAACCAGCGACCTAAATACTTTTGTATAAAGAGACTTTTGGGACATTTTATTAAAATTCTACATCTATACTTTTTTCTCAACTTTGTAATTGGGGCCAAAACGGGTCCTAAGATATTTACTTGATTTATTTTTGGAAGCTTTAATTTAACTTTTGTAGCAAAATTCATAATTGAGTCTTCGTTATTTCCTGAAATAATTAGAGATATAAGTCTGTAAAAAGGAGGTAATTTTTTTTCTTTCCTTAGTAAAAGCTCTTTATGCAAAAATTCATCAGGATCATTTTTAGATATGTTTAAAAGAATTTCATCATTTGGTGTATAAGTTTGAAAATAGACTGCTGATTTTTTTCCCTCTCTTCCTGCTCTACCACTTAGTTGATGGTAAAGTTGAATATTTTTTTCAGCAGATCTAAGGTCATAACCGTGAGACGAAAGATCTCCATCAACAACAACGATACAATTCAATCTTGGAAAATGGAATCCTTTTGATAATAATTGAGTTCCTATCAAAATATCAATTTCTTTTTTTTCAACTTTTTTTAAAAGAATATCGAATGATTTTTTTTTTAGAGTATCACTAGAAAATACTTCTATTTTTTTTTGGGGGTATATTTTTTTCAATTCAGCAAAAATTCTTTCTACTCCTGGCCCACAAAATAATAAATCGCAGTTTTTTTTATCACTACACAATCTTTTTAATGAAGATTTGTGTCCACAATAATGACAAAGGAGCTTGTTAATTTTTTTATGAAAGTTTAAATTTACTGCACAATTAGGACAATGAAACTTATACCTACATTTTTTACAAACTACAAAAGGCGCATAACCTCTCCTATTTAAAAAAAATAATATTTGATCACCTTGATTTAAGTATTTGTCAACTTTTTTTATAGTTTTAGGAGCTATCCAAGTACCTTTCTCTAAAACTTCGGAGTGTAAATTTATAATTTCCACATCTGGTAAAGATGCTTCTTTGTATCTTTTTTTTACTTTTGTAACGTAGTATTTTTTATTAACAATATTATTATATGTTTCCACGGAAGGTATTGAGGTCACTAAATTTATTGGTATATTTTCTAGAGATGCTCTAGTAATAGCCATGTCTCTTGCATTATAAGAAATTCCTTCGTCTTGTTTGTATGAGACGTCATGTTCTTCATCAACAATAATAATTCCTAAATTTTTAAATGGTAAAAAAAGGGAAGATCTTGCTCCTATAACTATTTTAATTTTTTCTTCAATTATTCCTTTCCATATTATGGATTTATTTTTTTTCGAAGTTCTTGAATGCCAAATAGCAGGTTCCGCTCCAAAAAATTCTTTAAATCTTCTACTAAATTGATTTGTAAGTGCAATTTCAGGAAGTAAAATTAATACCTGCTTTCCTTTATCTAAAAAATCCTTAATTCGATTAAAATAAATCAATGTTTTTCCAGATCCTGTAACTCCTTTGAGAACTACAACATTATAATTATTTCCAATTTTTCTAATAAACGACAATGACTTTTTTTGTTCTTCGTTCAATGAAAATTGATCACTAAAACTTTTAACTTTATATTTATTAAATTCTTTATTGTAATTTTTTTCAACTACGTTTTTATTTAGTAAACACATTTTGAAAGACATACCTAATGGAACCAAATTATATTTTGAAAACCAAGATATAAATTCAATCATTGATAAATTTAAATTTTTTACATTTATTTTTTTAGTTATTTTTTTCGTTTTGAATTTTTTTTTAGTTTTCTGCTCGTGAGGCCATACAACTCCTGTAATTTCAGAGTTTCCGAATGGAGCTTTTACAAAATCTCCTGTATTTAATGAATCTGAAATTTCACTTCTGTAAGTAAATGGGTGATCGAAAATTTTAGGAAAAAGAATTGATACCTTCATCTACTTATAATTTTTTTTCTATATTTTTTTGGAATATTAATATCAAGAATTTTTTTTAATTCTAAAAAAATTTCTGAATTTAATCTCATTTCCAATATTCGCCAGGCATAAGGAATAAATTTTAAATACGTTTGTTTACCATCTCTTTTATATAACCTTGAAAAAATACCAATTATCTTTAAAGTTCTTTGAACTGACAATATATTAAAATCTTGCAAAAAATTCCCTTTATTTATTCTATGAATTTTTAGACTTTTTTTTAGGTAATAATTATAAATCTTATTTTTAAGTTCATTAGAAGTCCTAATTCTTACATCATCTACTAATGAGACTAAATCATAAGCAGGGTTTCCAATTAATGCATCTTGGCTATCTAATACACCAATTTTTTTTCCTACCTTCATTAAATTTTGAAGATGATAGTCTCTGTGAACAAAATAAGAATTTGGAAAATTTAGTTTATTATAAAGATTTGTAAAAATTTTTTTTGATTTTTTTTTTATATATGTTGCTTTTTTATTACTTAAAAATAAAGGTAAGTACCATTCAAAAAATAAATCCGATTCTTTAAATAAATGCCTTTTAGAATATTCTTCAACCTTATGAATTCTATTCATAAAGCCTTTTATTTTATATTTAGGTTTTATTTTTTGAATTTTAATTAACAAATCAACAAGTTTTTTATATATTTCAAATTTGTTCTTTTTTTTAATAATTAAATTATAAAAAGAAGAATTTCCAAAATCTTCAATGATCATTCTTCCTTTAGAAAAATCGATCTCATAAAGCTTTGGAGCTAAAATTTTGTTATTTCTTAAAAATCTATTTATTGCCAAATAAGCAATCAAATTTTTATATTTTTCTCTTTTAGCTATGACGATTATTTTGTTTTTTTTTGAAACAAATCTATAAAATTTCCTAAAAGAAGCATCTCCTTTAATTGGTAATATTTTAGATTTCATTAAATTCATAATCTTTCCATTTTCCAAAACCAGTAATTTTGACATTTCTAGAATTTGTTAGCTTAGAGTACTTAAAGAAAATATCAATTCTGTCATTTGGCTTTGGTTTAATAAGTTCTGGCCATTCTACAATTTTAATAGACTCATTCGAAGTTTCGAACATACCTAGCTGAGAAATATCATTATAATCTTTTAACCTGAATAAATCATAATGCAAAATTTTCTCTTTCCCAACATCATAGTCATAAACTATATTGAATGTTGGACTTAATACATCACTATTTTTAATTTTATTTTTACTTTCAAAATAATTAATAACAAATCTTGTAAAAGTTGTTTTCCCTGTTCCAATTTCACCATAAAGGAAAATTACATCGCCCGCTTTTATTATTCTGGTAATTTTTTTTGATAAATTTTTTGTATCTTCTAATGATTTTAAATACATCTGCTACTATTAGTAGCGATAACTATCAGATTTAAAAGGGCCTTTAACATCAACGCTAATATAATCAGCTTGATCTTTTGTAAGTTTTGTTAATTTGGCTCCAACTTTTTTTAAATGAAGCATCGCAACTTTTTCATCTAAATGTTTAGGTAAAACATAAACCTTTTTTTCATATTTTTCAGAGTTATTCCAAAGTTCTATTTGAGCTATAGTTTGATTTGTGAAAGATGCGCTCATTACAAAACTTGGATGACCTGTTGCACATCCCAAATTAACCAATCTTCCTTCAGCAAGTAAAATTATCCTTTTTTTATCAGGAAATTCTATTTCGTGAACTTGAGGTTTAATTTCAGTCCATTTATAATTTTTTAATGCTTCTACTTGAATCTCATTATCAAAGTGTCCTATATTGCAAAGTATAGAACGATCTTTCATTTGTCTCACATGATCTGCTGTTACAATATCTTTGTTTCCTGTTGCTGTTACTACTATATCAGCGTTGCCAATTGCTTCCTCCATCAAAACCACCTCGTAACCTTCCATAGCGGCTTGTAGAGCACAAATAGGGTCTGCCTCCGTTACCATGACCCTAGCTCCACTTTGCCTTAATGAAGCGGCGCTTCCTTTGCCAACATCACCAAAGCCAGCAACAATAGCGGTTTTGCCAGACATCATAACATCGGTGGCTCTCTTTATTCCATCAACCAAACTTTCTCTACAACCATATAAATTATCAAATTTTGATTTTGTTACAGAATCATTTACGTTGATTGCTGGAATTAAAAGTTTTTTTTCTTTCTCCATTTTTTTTAAAGCTTTAATTCCTGTAGTGGTTTCTTCTGATACTCCTTTGACAGATTTCAGTAAATCTTTATATTCTTTATGCATTAAAGCCGTCAAATCTCCACCATCATCTAAAAGCAAATTTGGTTTCCAATCCTTTTTTCCCTCAATGGTTTGTTTAATACACCACCAATATTCTTTTTCGGTTTCGCCTTTCCAAGCGTAAACAGGTATTCCGGATTTTGCTATTGCTGCAGCAGCATGGTCTTGTGTTGAAAAAATATTGCAAGAAGACCACCTTAAATCAGCTCCGAGCTCTGCTAAAGTTTCAATTAGAACTGCAGTCTGAATAGTCATATGCAAACAACCCAAAATTCTAGCTCCTTTAAGAGGTTTTTTTCCTTTAAACTCTTTCCTTAAAGCCATCAAGCCAGGCATTTCGGTTTCCGCAATAGAAATTTCTTTCCTTCCGAACTCTGCTTGGTTTATATCTTTAACCTTAAAATCTTCTGACATAATTTGTCACCTATTTAACAACTAAACGTGAAATTATCAACTTTTTGATATTTTTTATTTATTTATAAATTGGTAAAAGAACCTCAATTCGTGCTCCCTTTTTATTTTGCAATTGGTTAGAAGCAATAATTGAGCCTCCATGCAACTCCACAATGTTTTTTACTATGTTTAATCCCAAACCTGAATGTTCTCCAAATTTTTCAGGTCTATTGCTGTAAAATCTGTCAAAGACTCTATCAATATTTTTTTCATTGAATCCTGGACCTTCATCTTCAATGATTAGTTGAACGTTTTGTTTTTTGATTGAACAGATAACTGATATTTTGCTATCTGTAGGACTAAAAGAAACAGCATTATCTAAAAGGTTTGCAATAATTTGTTCAAGTTTACTTTCTACTCCTAATATATTTAACTTTGATCCATTCAGATTGGAATTATTAATATTTATATTAATTTTTTTATTTGAATTTAATAAGTCGCTATTAAAATCTTCAACTACAGAATTTACTACATCTACAAGATTAATTTTTTTCATTTTGGTTCTAGATAAAGTTGCTTCGTCTTTTAGCATTTGAGAATAATCTGTAATTAATCTTTCAATTCGTTCCACATCGTGGCCTATGACTTTTATTAATTTTTTCCTTTTTTCTGAATCGGAAGTATTTTCTAATACCTCTGCAGCACCTTTTAATGAAGTTAAAGGGTTTCTAATTTCATGCGCCAAATCAGATGAAAAAGATTCGGCCACGCCTATTCTTTTATAAAGATCTTCGGTCATTTCATTTAAAGATCTGGATAATTGACCAACCTCGTCTTTTCTTAATAAATATTTCTCATGTTTGTTAATTTTAACATCTTTTTCTTTTATAGCTTTTGTGTAGAGAACCAAAGATCTGATTGGTTTTAAAATATATTTATTTAGAAATACTGAAAAAATAAAAATAACCAAAGCAACTAGAAGAACAGTGCGTAATATAAAATTTTTTCTTTCTTTCACTGCAAGCAATATATCGTTTGCTGTTTCTGAAACGACTATATAACCCTTACTTATTCCGTCAATTTTAGCTAATTTTATAGTCGTAACATAAAAATTATTATTAATTGTTTCACTAATAATTAATTTGTCGCTGCTATTTTTTTGTTCAGAATATTTTTTAACATAATTTTCAGTATTAAAAGTACTAGTATGTGTTTCTTTTAAATTTTGATTAGAAATAATATTTTCATCAATTTTATCAATTGGTGTTTCCTGAACATCTTGTTTAATTACAAAAACATTTTGCACTAGATCCAAGGTATCTGTATCTACTAATAAATTATAATTTAAGTCATACAACTGAACACGGTCTAAATTTTGAAATAAAAATCTAGTAGATAACAAAAATTCTGTTGAGCTTTCTTTAGTAAATTCTACATCCAATCTTTTAATGTGATCTAAAGTATTATTTATAATTATTGAATGTTTGTCAGATCTGTTTTTTACTAAATTAGGTTTTATTGCATTAAGATATAAAAAAGTAAAAATACCTAGAAATAAAAAAACAACTAAATTAAAAACTAAAAACTTCTTTAGTATTGAACTTGAACTAAAAAAATGAGATTTCATCAGCTAACATTCCACCTATAACCACTGCCATATCTTGTTTCAATAGCTGAAAAGTTTATATCCACTTTTTTAAACTTTTTTCTTATTCTTTTAACGTGACTATCAATAGTTCTGTCTTCTATATCAGTATTATCCTTATAAGCTATGTCCATCAATTGCGCTCTTTCTTTAATTATTCCTGGTCTTTTTGCAAGTTCTTTCACAATTAAAAATTCTGTTGTGGTAAGTTTTTCTGGAAGAGATTTTCCATTCCATTCACATTCAAGTTGAGAAGGATCAAGAACAAGTTTTCCATGTTTAATTAAATTTTTTGAATCATCTACAGTATTAATTTTTTTTCTTAACTGAACTCTTATTCTTTCAATAAGAATTTTTATAGAAAATCCTCCAGATTTTTTTATAAAATCATCAGCCCCAAGTTTTAATCCCAGCAGCTCGTCTACCTCTTCATCTTTTGATGTTAGAAACAATATCGGAATTGTAGTTTTTTTTCTTAATCTCTTAAGCAGTTCCTCCCCATTCATTCTTGGCATTTTTATATCTATAACTGCTAAATCAGGTGGATTCCTACTGATTCCAACTAAAGCATTTTCGGCATCAATATATGTTTGAACTTTAAATCCTTCATTTTCTAAAGCCATACTTATACTTGTAAGTATGTTTCTATCATCATCTACTAATGCAATTGTATGACTCATAATAAAATATATGCCTTATATAGAAATACTAAATTGTCACAAATTGGGCAAGTATAAGAGATATTAGTGCGCTTCTCCCCAATTATATCCCGAGTTTACATTAACTTCTAATGGAATTGAAAACATGTGATGTTCAGATTTGGAAATTGATGCCATGGCTTCTTTGATAGTTTTTTTTGTGTATTCTTTATCTTGCTCTGAACATTCAAATATCAGCTCATCATGTATTTGTAACAACATTTTTGTTTGTAATTTTTTATCTTCTTCGATTAATTGATTTATCTTTATCATGGCTAATCTAATAATATCTGCTGCAGAACCCTGGATTGGGGCATTAATTGCTGCGCGTTCTTGAAAACTTCTAATACTAAAATTTTTATCGTTAATTCCTCTAAGATGAATTCTTCTTCCAAAAATATTAGTAACGTAACCCTGTTTTCTACAAATGTTTATAGTTGAATTCATATAGTCTTTTATTTCAGGAAATTTTTTAAAGTAGGCATTTATAAAATCTAAAGCTTCTTGATTTGACACCGCGATCTGTTTAGCTAATCCATATTGAGTAATTCCATATATAATACCAAAATTTATTGTTTTAGCTTTTCTTCTAAGATCTTCGTTAACTTCATTAATAGGTACATTAAAAACCTGACTTGCGGTCAAACTATGAATATCTTCATTATTTTTAAAAGCTTTTTTTAATTCTTTTACATCAGCCATATCAGCTAAAATTCTCATTTCTATTTGATTATAATCAGCAGAAATTAAAATATTTTTTTTGTCGGCAATAAAAGCCTTTCTAATTTCTTTTCCTTCATTTGATTTAATGGGAATATTTTGCAAATTTGGATCGCTAGAGGCTAATCTACCAGTATTTGTAGCTGCTAATAAGAAAGATGTGTGCACTCTTTTTGTTTTCTTGCTTATATGATCTTGCAATGCATCTGAATAGGTATTTTTTAGTTTTGAAATTTGTCTCCATTCTAATACTAAATTAGGAAATTGATGCCCTGCGAGAGCAAGATCTTCGAGAATATTTGCACTAGTTGCTAAACTTCCCTTTTTTGTTTTCTTTAATTTAGTAATTTTAAGTTCATTGTAAATTATTTCCCCAAGTTGTTTTGGAGAAGCAATATTAAATTCTTTGCCAGCTATTAAATATATTTCTTTTTCTATCTTTTTTAATTTATCTTCAAAATTTTTAGAAAGTTTTTTAAGATATATGTCATTTACCTTGATGCCATTAGATTCTATTTTGGATAGTAATTTTACCATAGGTTTTTCAAAAACATCGTAAATTTTATTTAATTTTTCCTCATCAAGTCTTGCTCTAAGATGATTATAAAGTCTTAACGTTACATCAGCATCTTCTGCTGCATATTCAGTGGCTTTGTCTAACGCAATGTCAGAAAAATTCAATTTATTTTTTCCAGCGCCAACTAATTCTTTATAGGAAATAGTTTTGTGATTTAAGTGAATTTCAGAAAGTGTATCTAGATTATGTCTGTTAGTTCCAGCATCTAATGTATATGAAATTAACATTGTGTCTTCCAAAGGATTTATCTCAATATTATTTTGGCTAAGAATAAGAAAATCAAATTTAATGTTTTGGCCAACTTTTTTTATACTTGAATCTTCCAGTATTGGTTTAATTTTTTTTAATACTACTTCTTTTTTTAAACCTTTAATATTTTTATGAGCCAGTGGTATGTAGCAAGCTTTATTTGGTGCATAACTGAATGAAATACCAACGAGATCAGCTTCTAAAGGATTGAGTGAAGAAGTCTCAGTATCAACAGCTATAACTGATTGCTCTTTTAAAATCTTTAACCATTTATCTAAAACTTTCTCATTGGTAATGCTTACGTAGCCTTTAACATTAATTATATCTGTCTGTATTTTGGGATTAGCTGATTTAACTTTATTATTTCCTGCTTCACCGTAAAAACCTATTGCTCTACTTAATAATTTATTAAATTCCATTTCTCTTAGAAAATCATAAAGTTTTTCTTTTTCAATATCTTTCAAAATAAAACTATTAGGATCTTCTTTAACTGGCACATCATCTTTAAGAGTAACTAACTGCCTACTCAAAAGAGCTTTGTCTTTGTTTGCCAGCAATGTTTCTCTTCTTTTATTTTGCGGAATCTCATTGGCTTTCTTTAAAAGAATATCTAATGTTTTATATTTTCTTATAAGTTCAGATGCTGTCTTTATACCTATGCCGGGAACACCTGGAATGTTATCTGAAGAATCTCCAGCCAATGATTGCACATCAATGACTTGGTTGGGCTTTACTCCAAATTTTTCAATAACTTCTTTTTCACCCAAGACTTTACTTTTCATTGGGTCGTATAATCTGATATTGTTGGAAACTAACTGCATTAAATCTTTATCTGAAGATATTACTGTTACTTTAGCGCCTGCTTCAATTATTTTTTTTGCGTAGGTCGCTATTAAATCATCTGCCTCGTAATTGATTAACTCTATAGATGGTAAATTAAATGCTTTAACAGATTTTCTTATATATTCAAACTGAGGAACTAAATCCTCAGGTGCTTCGGTTCGATTAGCTTTATATTCAGTATAAATATCATTTCTAAAATTTTTTCTAGCAGAATCAAATATAACTGCAAAATGTGTTGGCTTATTATCTGAATCATCATTTCTAGATTCTTCTAATAATTTAAACAACATAGAGCAAAACCCACTAACTGCACCTGTAGGTAATCCATCACTTTTTCTGGAAAGAGGAGGAAGAGCATAATATGCTCTAAATATATATCCAGAACCATCGATAAGATAAAAATGGTCAGTTTTTTTTATGGAACTCATAGAATAATATTAACCTATTTTAATTAGTGTTATGAATATATAAAAGCTAAATGATTATGGATAAAGAAAACGCATTAAAAGTAGAGGAATTAACCAAAGTTTATTCTAGAAAATCTTCAGAAAAAATTAAAGCATTAAACAATTTAAACTTGGAGGTGAAACGAGGTGAAATTTTCGGACTTCTTGGTCCAAATGGCGCAGGAAAAACTACATTTCTAAATATACTTGCTGGTACAGTTATCAAAAATCATGGCATTGTAAACGTCTGGGGATATGATTTAGATAAAAATCCTAGACAAGTAAGATCCTCAATTGGAATAGTGCCTCAAGAAATAAACCTGGATGCATTTTTTAGTCCTAAAAAACTTTTGGAGCTTCAGGCGGGATTATATGGAATACCCAAGAAAGATAGAATAACAGACACTATATTAAAAATGGTTTCTCTTGAAAATCAAGCTAACACTTACGCAAGAAGTTTATCAGGCGGTATGAAAAGACGGTTATTAATTGCCAAAGCCATGGTTCATAGACCGCCCATCTTAGTTTTGGATGAGCCAACTGCTGGGGTTGATATTAAATTAAAAAAAAACTTATGGAGTAATGTCAAAGCTCTTAATAAACAAGGAGTAACGATAATCTTGACCACGCACTTGATGTATGAAGCCGAAGAAATGTGCAATAGAATTGCGATTATTAATAAAGGAAATTTAATTAAACTAGATACAACTGAAAATTTATTAAATAGCATTAAAACAAAAAAAATTATTTTTAAGGTAAAAAAAATAAATACAATTAATCAGGATAATTTGAATGGTATTAAATTTTCTCACAATTCTAATAATGAAATAGAAGTTTCTTATGAAAGAGAAAAACATAAAATAGATGAAATAATAAATAAGGTTAAAAATGCAGGAATGGAGATATATGATATTTCAACTGACGAAGGTAATTTAGAAGATGTATTTATTGATCTTACAAAAAGCTAGATTTGATTAAAAAAAGTTGTATTATATTGGTATGGAAGCAATCAAAAAAATTGAATTAAATAAAGTAATTAAAATTACTTTGGTAACTTTCTTAGGTACTTTGCTTCTTGCTATGTCTGCTAAAATTCAAACTCCTCTGGTTCCGGTTCCAGTAACAATGCAAACGTTTGCTGTATTATTATTAGGTATGTCTTTTGGATATAAAATTGCTACAGCAACAGTAGTTTTATATTTAATTGAAGGAGCTTTAGGTATGCCAGTTTTTGCAAAGGGTGGTGGTCTAATTTATTTTCAAGGTCCAACAAGTGGTTATTTATTTGGTTTCATAATTGCAGCATTTTTTTCAGGATATTTTAAAATTAATTCAGATCCACTTTTGACTTTTTTAAAATTAGTTTTTTCAGTGAGCTTTATTTATCTTCTTGGTCTAATTTGGCTATGGATAAATTTAAATTTTTACTCAGGAAAAGAAATAAGTTTATATGGTGTTTTTGAAATTGGAGCTAAACCGTTTTTAATTATAGAAACGTACAAACTTCTAATTTTAACAGTTTTATCTACTCAAATTTATAAAATAAGAAAATTTATTTAGGAGATCTTTTAGAAAGAATTCTTTGTAAAGTTCTGCGGTGCATTTTTAGTCTTCGCGCTGTTTCAGAAACATTTCTGTTGCATAAT
>Ga0208764_10002377_pt1 | contig 11856 bp, 8 predicted proteins | sample ETNtaG_18_FD_185762 | JGI IMG/M metagenome (GOLD analysis project Ga0208764, IMG submission 185762) | Marine microbial and viral communities from oxygen minimum zone, Eastern Pacific Ocean - ETNP201302SV91 (SPAdes) (version 2) | ecosystem: Environmental > Aquatic > Marine > Oceanic ... | reverse complement strand
CTGTCTTAGCGACGCCCATGCGGAGGACTCATTGTGAAATTGCACGAATTCATAGTTCGTCGCTTGATTTTACTCGTCCCCGTCATGGTGGGTGTTGCTGTATTCACCTTCGCAATCGCTCACATTATTCCTGCTGATCCAGCAGCCGCACAGTGCGGAGACAAGTGCGGAGTTATCATCCACACTTACTATGAGAATGGATCATCAGGAGAGTCCTACACAGAAGAAGGTGAATTGTATACTCTCTCCGAAGGCATCTCTAGTGGAGTGAAACAAATCACTCTAGCCGATGCCTCGGCATTTTCAGATCAAGGAGGCACTGGCCTCATCGGCGAAGATTCGTTCAGATGGTCTGGCAAGAATGGCGACCGGTTGACCGGAATCAGCGGAATAGATGAGGACGCGGCTGAGGGTACAGTAGTCAGTTACTATGTCCAGATTTCAGCTTATGATGCGAATCGAGAACGAATGGGGATGAATGACCCGGTACCTGTTCAATTTGTCTACTACATTACACATCTTTTGGAAGGAGATTGGGGCGAATCGATTACTTATCACCGACCTGTAATCGATGTTGTAAAAGACGCTGCACCAATTACTCTTGAGATGTCATTCCTCGCACTGGCTATCGCATACCCATTAGGAATAACTCTGGGGGTCATCAGTGCGGTTCGACAGGACAAGATGTTCGACCATTTATCGAGATTCCTCGCTATCGCATTCGTCAGTCTGCCTATTTTCTGGTTCGCGATGGTTCTGCAATTATTCTTCGCCACAGGCCCTGATAATTCAGGGATATGTGACCCAATTTTTGGCACTGACGGTGGTTGTTTCCCTATCTACGGAAGGCACGATCCAGGGTTCTCATTCCCAGAGGAAGGATTCGGAATTACTCTTAGCACTCTGATTCCCGGCTTAGACGGGACTTTCTTAGATCTCTCAATCCCTTATCCTGACGGTGGAACCGGATTTCATCTGGTTGACAGTTGGTTTGCCTCTGATGAGCAGCTGGCCGCTCTTCCTGACGAATACGGTTCCCGAAGACTCTTGTTCAAGGACACGATTCTCCACCTCGTTCTACCCTGCACCGCACTCGGTGTTGCCTCCGCAGGAGGCCTTCTCAGATACATGCGAGCGAGTCTTCTCGAGGTTCTAAACGAGGATTACGTCCGAACTGCACGAGCGAAGGGTCTTGCGGAATGGCGTGTGATAATCGTTCACGCCTGCCGAAACGCTCTGGTCCCTATCGTCACTATCCTTGGTTTCTCGATTGGAGGAGCGATAGGTGGAGCAGTTCTCACAGAGACCATCTTTGCCTTCAATGGAATGGGAAGGGTTGCTGTGACCTCCATTCAATATCTCGATTTCACAGTCATCATGGGAGTTACTCTCATCACTTCGGTCATTTTCCTTCTCTCCAATCTCATTGTTGACATCATGTATGCAGTAGTCGATCCAAGGGTGAGATTGGAATGAAGCGCTGGCCTGATGGAGCTGCTGATCGCAAGGAGAGCGTTAGGAGGCTCGATGAGGCTCTGAGGCAATTCGGCAGCGATATGAGTCGTAATTGGAAGGTCTACCGAAGGTCCCTGTTAGCAGTAGTCGGCCTCAGCATGGTGTTCTTCGTATCGACGGTCTCAATCTTTGCCGACGAAATCGCTGTCGAACACCCCTACCGCAATCTCCAGGACACTGAGGACCTTTGGTCCATCGATTACGAACCACGCCGCGCACATCCTTTCTCCGAGGAATGTGATTGGCATGAACAATCCATCTCTCTCACCAAATTGCGTAGAGACAATGTGATGACTGTGGTCGCTGAATCCGACGACAAGGTCGGCTCCGACAATCGCTACTATCGAGACACTCTTTCTGTCATAGAATTCATCAGTCTCGAGGATAATGTCGGTGGTGAATTGGACACATCATTGATTTCAATTGACGCTGCCAATTCTTCCATCCTCGTAATCTCTCAGGAGATGTATGATAATATGTCATTGACGACGGTTTGGCTGACCTATGAATTTGATAATTCAGCCATGCATCACTGGTGGATGCCAGATGGATACGACGTCTGCATCTTTGGCACAAATAATCAGGGTCAGGATATGTTCAGCAAGGTCCTCTACGGTTCTCGAGTTTCGCTCAAAATCGGTATCACTGTCGCTATGCTGACCGTGACTCTCGGCACAATAGTCGGCAGCATCAGCGGCTACTACGGTGGTCGCGTTGACGAGGTCATCATGAGGATATGTGACATCTTCTTCGCTGTTCCTGGATTAATTCTCGCCATGGCTTTCGTGACTGCAATGTCGGCCATGACGAGTCTGACGATGCCGGTGTGGTTGGGGGTTCTGATTCCGATAATTTTCCTGTGGATGGTCTTCAAGGATAGTCTGAAGTCGACGCTGATTCTCTCTAAGGATTCACAAACTTTCAATTTCCTAAAGAGGAATCGAGGATTTTTCTACGGGATCATTCTCATCTTTTTCCTGCTAGGAATATCAGGCGTGCCACTTTGGCCTGAGCTGTTCGGTAATTTTGAATCGGGTTCATCAAGAACTGCGGTTTCGTTGGGATTGATTTTCGCTCTATCAGGACTCTGGATTTTGGATCAGAAGTTTATCGAGAACGCATCATTTGACGAAGCGGCACCAAGATTCCGCGCTTTCTTCGACTGGACCAATCCGTGGCGATATCTCTCTCTGAGGACTATTGCGATATTCATCGCTGCAGTGATTCTGATGAATTATTCAGGGACCGTCGGGGATGATATTGTCGTAATCAAGGATTTCGACAGACTTTGGAAGATCCAAGCCGCACTAATCTTCACTGGCTGGCCAGGATATGCTCGTCTGATTCGAGGCCAAGTTCTCTACGTCAAGGAGATGACTTTCGTCGAGGCTGCCCGCAGCGTTGGAGCACCATCTGGACGAATCATGTTCCGACACATTCTACCCAATGCTTGGGCGCCTCTCCTCGTAGCATTCACCCTCGACATTGGCGGGACAATTCTCTCTGCTTCTGGCCTCTCTTTCATCGGCCTCGGAGCGGCACCTGGAACTGCGGAATGGGGGATTCTTGTTTCCGAGAGCCGTCAATTCTTCCTCGATGACCCTCACCTGATGTTCTTCCCCGGGATTGCGATAGCAGTGACGACTCTCGGATTCAATCTTCTCGGCGACGGTTTGAGGGATGTTGTTGATCCAAAGAATAGGAGGTAAAAATCGTGGCAGATGACATTCTTAGCATCGAGAACCTTCGGGTTCACTTCGATACACTTGATGGTCCCGTCGAGGCTCTTCACTCTGTAGACCTCTCAGTGGGTAATGGCGAAATCATGGGTCTGGTCGGTGAATCTGGTTGTGGAAAGTCGGTTACTTCCTTGGTGACGATTGGACTGGCCACCTGTGACGTAGACGAGGGGAGTGTCAAGTACCAAGGCACTGAATTGCTTCATCGTGACCCTCCGCATATTCAGCGTAATATCAACATCTCATCCTCTATTACGGCACTTTCAGTCCTCGCGGCAGTCGTCACTTCAATCTGGATTCTGATTGAACCAGTTCAGGGTGTGACAATGGTTGCAACGCTGAGTTTGGTTGGAGGGCTGTCTTGGTTATTCGGTTTCTTCCAGAAATCGGGCTCACGCAAGCATACGAATTTCATGCGGTGGATTCGTGGAAACGAGATTAGTATGATTTTCCAAGAGCCAATGACGGCGTTGAATCCACTTTACACGATTGAGAAACAAGTCTCGGAGGTGATGAAGGAACACGATCGCCTCGTAGTTCCTGAGGTCTCCAATCTTCGAAGAGCAGGACAGGCATTGACGACTCCTGTTCGATTGATTTTCGAATCACTTTTCACGAGGACAGTGCCTTCACTCTCTATTCTTCTGACTCTTACCTTTGTCATAATCGCTCATCGAACCGGTTTTGCAGGGGATTTGAAGATTTACTCCTTTGGACTCATACTATTGATTCCCCTCTTTGAATACATACTCTCTCGAATGTTGAATTCCGATTCAGAAAACGACTTTAATCAGATTTCATTCCAAGAATCCGCGGAAATCGGAGGGGAATCGATTGGAGTCTCACCGAAAATTCATCCAGCATACTTTCTCCTTTCGAGCATGCCTCTAGGAGTTGCAGCTTCACTGATTATCTTCCTGATGTTATGGATGCCATTCTCGGCACTAATGGGAATGCTCGTCATCTGCACACTCCTCGCTCTTCCAGCCATCATGCTCCAGGATTATCTTCGGCTCGACCCTGCACACCGACGACAGGTTGTCGAAATCCTCGAAGACGTACAGATTCCGAATCCTACTGCTGTTGTCAAGATGTATCCTCACGAGTTGTCGGGTGGAATGCGTCAGAGAGTCATGATCGCGATGATGATGGCATGCGAACCTAAACTTCTCATCGCCGACGAACCTACCACAGCGCTAGATGTGACAATTCAGGCACAGATTCTGAAATTGATGCGTAATCTCAGGGATGAGAAAGGCACAGCTATTCTTCTGATTACTCACGACCTTGGCGTCATCGCCGAACTTTGCGATGCTGTGACGGTGATGTATGCCGGTTCTGTAGTCGAGACCGGCAGTCTCGAACAAGTTCTCTCTCGTCCGAGAATGCCGTATTCGATAGGTCTGCTCCACAGCATTCCTCGAATCACAACTGGTTCGGCTGAGCGTGAAACACTTCCGATTATTCCAGGACAGGTCCCTGATCCCAACCAGCATTTCGACGGATGTCGATTCCACCCTCGATGCCCATTCGCGAATGAAAAATGCATCTCTACACCTCCGCCGATGGTGGAAATTGAGCCTGGTCATTTCGCCGCTTGCCATCATACAGATAGGACAACGGTCGTCTCGGATGTTCAGGACGCATTCGATGTCTTTGCGGCAGAATACGAACACGCAGGAGTTGCTTGAGATGAGTATTGAAGACTCGAAAGACATTCTCATCGAAGTCGATGGAATGCGCAAGTGGTTCCCTATCAAGGCTGGAATGCTCTCGACCGTGAAGAGTCATGTCCGAGCCGTCGATGGCGTTGATTTGAGGATTCGACGTGGTGAAACACTCGGTATAGTTGGCGAATCCGGATGTGGAAAAACGACTCTAGGAAGGGTACTCCTCGGGTTGATTCCAATTACTTCGGGTTCGGTTAGGTACGAGGGCGAAGATATCCGTTCGATGAGTATGAGCGACCTTCGAAGGCGCATGCAGATCGTTTTCCAAGATCCAGGTGGTTCGATGAATCCACGTATGTCGGTCCGTTCGATTGTCGGCGAACCTCTGCAGGTCAACGGTATCGCTGATGGGGCCGAACTGACTCAAAGGGTCGCTGAATTACTCGACTCAGTGGGGCTGAAAAAGGACCACATGAATCGATTCCCCCACGAATTCTCGGGCGGTCAGAAGCAGAGAATAGCATTGGCTAGAGCCCTTTCGCTCGACCCCGAATTCATCCTATTGGACGAGCCGACCAGCGCGCTCGACGTCTCGGTTCAGGCACAAGTTCTGAACCTCTTGTCCGAGATTCAGAATAAGCACGGACTCACGTTTGTGTTCATCACCCACGCGCTAAACGTAGTTAATCACATCAGCGACCGAGTCGCTGTTATGTATCTAGGTAAGATTGTCGAAATCGCATCAACTCGCGACCTATTCGACAATCCATCTCACCCCTACACCCATGCTCTCCTTTCGGCAATACCTGAACCCTCTCTCGAGGAATCCTCGAGAGAGAGGATTGTTTTGAGCGGCGATGTTCCAAGCCCCGCTAATCCTCCTTCTGGATGCCGATTCCACACACGCTGCCCGATAGCTGAGGCGGGACGCTGTGATACTGAGGAGCCACAATTACAAGATGTGGGCGAAGATCACAGAGTAGCTTGTCATTTCCCCCTTGGAAAGGGGCAGAGACTACCAGTCATCCATGAGGATGAGTCTGTGGACGAAGCACCGAAAGTGAACCTTCTGTGAGGGTAGGCCATGACCTCGAAGAGTCCCGACTCGACCGATGAAGAAGATGGACCACCTCGCATGTTGAGTCGAAGCGAAGAGGCCGAGGCCTCATTCTGGCGGTTGAAGCGGTCCTCTGACGAATGGCGAGAAAATCGTGTAAAGAGAGTTCTGGCTCAGGAAGAAGAGAGCCTATTCACGACTCTCGGGAGGATGAGTTTCCTTACCATCTGTATCCTCTTTGATGGAGTCTTCCTTTTACAAATTCCAGTCACACTGGGTAAGTCCTTCGAGGCATGGGTTGTTTACTTCATGTTACTTTACGGCCTAATCCGAATTCAGCACAAGCTGTACCAAAGATGGTTCTCCTTAGACATCAGTCAGATCAATTTTGAGGCCCCGTAAGGGGAAAGCGCGCAGTTCCAATTCGTTCGAAGCGGCGGAATGATGGTACTACTACACCCACAATAGTCGCAGCGACCATTATCGAGACTGCGATTAAGAAGGTCGCTTGCAAACCGATTGTTTCGATCATATATCCGCCAAATAGAGGTGCGAATGGAATGAATAGGAACGAACCAATCATGTCGATTGAATTTACTCGACCACGTAATCGCTGATCGACACTATCGCCGATTGTAGTATTCCAGATTACCCCCAGAACTCCTCCCATAAGCCCCTGGAATATTGCGATAATCATGATGGCACCGAACCAAGGCACGAAGACATAGAGAATGTCCAACCAAGCGGCAATCCCCACAACGATATAGAAAATCAGACCACGCTTCTCCTTTGAAATTGGATTCGAACCAGCCCAGAGTGCACCCAATGATGCACCGATAGGCATCATTGCACCCCACACCCCGTAGTGAATCGCATTCCAATCGTTCACCTGTACAATGAATGGAATTCCTATGTCGACTACGGCTCCACCTATGTGGAAAACCATGAAGGCGATGATACCGATGAAAAGCCATGGTTGACTGATGACGAAAGCCATCGCCTCTCCCATCTCAGTTCGAAAGTCGCCTTCATCTTCCTCATCTCTCTGAATCGGGACCTCCTTCATACCGAAGAGAACCCAAGCACTGATGAGGAAGGAGATTAGATCGAGGAGGAGTGCGACATGCATAGTCGAATACCGAATCACAACTCCACCGATTAGGCCACCCACTGACCAAGCAGCAGTTCGCAAGGCATTGTGTAATCCGGTGGCCGAAGAAAGCATCTCCTCCTCGACAAGATCAGGAACCAGAGCCTGAATAGCCGGCATTGAGAAGGCCGAAGAAGCACCCATCATGAATGCCGCAAAAATCATCACATTGACGAGGTCAATTCCTGCGACTAGGAGGATGATGAATAACGCAGATAAGATGGCTTGAACGATATCCATCGCTAGCGCCACGGTTCGGCGAGGAATCCTGTCGACTAGCATCCCGCCGATCATTATCAATGGAAGATGGCCGAGGAAATACGCTGTCATTATGGCTCCGAAGGCCTTCGGGCCGCCAAGCTCAGCAACCTTCCAACCGACCGAGGTCATGAAGGCGGCCCGCCCCATCTTTGACGCGGTATCTCCCAATAGGAAAGCGCGAAGGTCGGGCACCTCCCAAGCCTCAGCTAAACTCACATTCTACGGCCGTTTGAGCGGCATTTCAACTTACTCGGATTAGAGTTGTACTAGAGGTGTGATGGAGAAGTCTGAGCGATTGACGAACCAATTGCCAATTATGATTAAACTAATCTTTCAAATGAACAGTAAATTGAATAATACCTGAACGAATGACGAATAAACATTGAAATTATAGATAATCCACACACTTTTCAGGCATTTCAGTGTGCATTTGCACCAATGATTATATCATTGGCGTTACGGTACTGACGATATTGGAGTAAGCAACATGCTGGAGTCTACTACAGGGGACGCGGAATTAGCCGCATCAGGTGCATTGACGCTGGACAGATTCGGAGCGGAATCTGCACGAATTGGAAGGGAACTTGCAGACCAATATCATCGCTATCATATCGAGACGGAAGAGGTTGACGATATCGATCCGCTACCGCATAGATTCCTCGTCGAAGTCGGTAAATTTGGATTGGCCAAGTTCATCGTTTCAGAGTTATTCCATTACGGACTAAAACCAGATGTCATCCTTTCCCGACCTTGCACATATGGAGTATTTTCTGGCCCAGTTGGTGGCTTTCATCCACTGCCCAAACTATGCGTTGGTTGCCTTCGATGCACAGTTCAACATCCGGATTTCGTCAAGGTGTTGCCGAATCCCAAGAGAACTGCCCTCGGTGATTCGTACACCACCCACGGACATATTGCAGCGATTGATGAGGAATCGAAGAAGGGCTTGGTGCCTGTCCGTGGACAAGGTTACCGCGGCCGATTTGGCGGACCTGGGTTCGATGGTATGTTGACGGATATGTCTGAAATCGTCCGCCCGAGCAGAGATGGAATTCACGGCCGCGAACTAATCGGCACATCTGTCGATATCGGTACTAAGCCGATGCACCTTTCTTTCGATGAGAAAGGAAATTTGCAGGGTAAGACTCCGAACATGTTCACCATTCAGGTCCCCTTCGTATTCGATGTTCCACCTGGAGATTTGGGGACCGTCAAGTTGGCAAAGGTACTCGATTCAACCAGCAAGAGAATCGATACGTTGGCTTGCATGAAGGCAGCAGACGTAATCGAGATGGGAATGGATTCCCCAAACATAGTTCCCGTGATTCCAAAGGAAACACCGGAGATGGTTGAGATGTTCTCAGCTGCACGACTCATCGAACTCGATGGCTGGGACAAGGATGCGTTGGACGCGGCTAGGTTGGCAACAGACGCTCTGATTGGAGTTCGCATTTCTTTCACAGATGGTTGGCAAGATCGTCTGATGAAGGCAGTCAACAATCGCGTAGATGTTGTTCACCTCAACGCAGACCTACACGGCCGCGGCTTCGACGACGGTCGATTCATCTCCGACTTACTCAAGGAAGCCCACATGCTCCTAATCGACAAGGGCTGCCGAGATATGGTGACTCTAATCGGTGCGGGCGGACTCGTCAGCGCCGACCACCTACCAAAGGCAATAATCAGCGGACTCGACGTAGTCGCACTCGACCTTCCAGTCCTATTCGCACTACAAGGTCGCTCACACGGCTCTTTGGTCGACCGCGAGCAAGTTCGTGGAACTCTTCCAAAGAAGATGACACAGGAATGGGCCGAGCAGCGGCTCACCAATCTGTGCGCGTCATGGCGTGACCAGCTGCTCGAAATCCTCGGAGCGATGGGAATCCGTGAGGCTCGTCGACTCCGTGGAGAATTCGGCCGCTCAATGATAGTGAACCATCTCGAGGACGAAGCCTTCGAAGGGATCGAGGGATATGTTAGTGGAGGTGTTATCTGATGTCGATTATACAGGATTTCAAAGATGCATACAAGGGCAAGGTGCAATTTCCGAGCGAAGAATTGCTTACCAAAACGACTGGCCTGATACAGGACGGAATGCGCGCTCGAGCGATGGGCGATTACATCCCTCCAGAGGCTCTTGGTGACGCACGCTGGACCGACGAGTTGATTCTCTCAACTTGGTATATGGCCGAAACCGGTGAAATCCCAGAGGGACTCAATTACAAAACCGGAAAATCCGATGGTGGCTTCGACAGATTGGATTTCAAGTACTTGGCTGAAAGCGATTGGCTCGAGCACTCGGATTCGATTACAACCAAGCTCGCCCTCAACCGCCGCGGCGATGCCAAGAACAAGTTGACAATCGACATTCCATGGTACGGCGGCGGTATGTCATACGGCTCGGTTTCAGTCAATGTGATGATGTCGCGTGCTCGCAACGCGGTGCGCTGGAATTCATTCATGTCGACTGGTGAGGGTGGTTATCCCTCGCAATTGATGGAATGCAAGGAGAACGTCATCACTCAGGTTGCAACCGGTTATTTCGGCGTTGAGGAAGAGACGATTCAGGCGGCGCCGATTGTCGAATTCAAGTATGCACAAGGTGCGAAGCCAGGACTAGGGGGTCATTTGCTTGCAGCAAAGGCTGGCGAAGAGGTTGCGAAGTTGCGAGGAAGTGTTCCTTTCGTCAGCCTATTCAGCCCATTCCCTTTCCATTCGACTTACTCGGTCGAGGACCATTCGAAGCATCTCGATTGGATTGAGACCGTCAATCCTACCGCCTTGCTTTCGGTCAAGGTGAGCACGCCTCACGATGTCGACATGGTCGCAGTCGGTTCATTCTACGCCGGTGCGCATATCATCCATCTCGATGGTTCCTATGGTGGCACCGGCGCAGCACCTGAAATCGCTAAGAAGAATATCGCCATGCCGATTGAATTGGCGATTCCGAAGGTGCACAAATTCCTCCAAGCCGAGGGTGTGCGTGACCGTGTCACGCTCATCGCAAGTGGCGGAGTCCGCACTGCCGATGATATTGCCAAGGCGATCGCACTCGGAGCCGATGGATGTGTACTCGGCACCACCGATCTTGTCGGTTTAGGGTGCACCCGCTGCTCAAATTGTGAGGGCGGACCATCCGGTCGCGGCTGTCCGTGGGGCTTGACCACGACTGATGTCGAGTTGCAGGAATGGGTGCAGCCGGATTGGGCTGCCGAGCGCCTCAACAATCTCTACACAGCAATGCAGTATCGGCTGCGAGACATCCTGCGTCAACTCGGACTATCCGATATCTCAGAATTACGCGGCCGCACAGATCTCCTTCGCTACATGGGTAAGGACGAGGCTGCTAGAGCGGCGGGTAAAGCTGCAGGAATCGGATTGGAGGAGATCGAATGATCGACCCGAACACCTTCATCGATGCGCGACGCGCAATGACTGCATCCCATCCCAAGTTTGAGCGGCGCGATGAAGACGCAGCCGAAGGCGGCTGTGGAGTGGTCGGCCTCGCCTGCGAAATACCAGTTGCTGGACGCCACTTATTCGACTCACTCGAACAGATGCGTAACCGAGGTAACGGCAAGGGCGGCGGAGTCGCTATGGTCGGCCTCAATCCAGATCAATTCGGCACCGACCGCGAAACCCTTGCTTCGACCTACCTCTACGCGGTCGCCTACCTCAACAACGAGGTGCGATCCGGAGTTGAAGCACTCATCACAGAAGCCTACAATCTCCATCACACGCACGAGATGCCTACCCTCCCAACTTGGCAACAAGACCTGCCAGCACTCGAGGTCCAACCTCCATCTGTAGTCTGCTACTTTGTCACACCGAGGGCTGACAAAGTCGACGAATTCATCGAAAACCAACTCTCGGCAGTTGTCGACGCGGCTGACCGAGCCGCGGTCGAAGAGGAATACACCTTCCACATCACTCATTCACTGAACGTCGAATTCTACGCCAAAGACGGGCGAACTGACGCATTTGTTTTGAGCCACGGCCGAGATATTTTGATTTTGAAAATCGTTGGATATGCAGAGGATGTCATCCGCTACTACCGTCTCGACGACATGACTGCACACGTCTGGATAGGCCACCACCGCTACCCTACGCGTGGCAGAGTCACGCACCCAGGTGGGGCACACCCCTTTGGTCAGGGAATCGATTGCGCGCTTGTTCACAACGGAGATTTCTCGAATTATGTATCGGTGAAAGATTACCTCGGTCAGAGAGGGATGGAACCACTTTTCTTCACCGATACCGAGGTCGCTGCGTTGGCTTTCGATCTACATCGCCGGGTCTATGGATACACGCTTGAACATGTGATTGAGAGCTTGGCACCGACCAGCGAACTCGACTTTATCATGCTGCCAAAGGAGAAGCAAGTGGTTTACGAGGCGATTCAGAAGACGCATATCCATGGATCGCCCGATGGTCCATGGTTCTTCATCATCGCACAATCCGATG
>Ga0208764_10002375_pt1 | contig 11866 bp, 13 predicted proteins | sample ETNtaG_18_FD_185762 | JGI IMG/M metagenome (GOLD analysis project Ga0208764, IMG submission 185762) | Marine microbial and viral communities from oxygen minimum zone, Eastern Pacific Ocean - ETNP201302SV91 (SPAdes) (version 2) | ecosystem: Environmental > Aquatic > Marine > Oceanic ... | reverse complement strand
CCTTACCCGACTGATCGCCCAGCATATCCTCGTCCCACTTCATGGGTGTGGGCATCCGACCGACTATTTCACAGGGACCGTGGTCACATTCAACTCCTCATCAAACTTGATTGCCAACTCCCTCTGCCGGGTTCATGGCAAACCCGAGGATAGAATCAGAGAAGAAGGGTAATCTGATTGATATCCTATCTGCTCTCCACCCCACTGCTAAGAAGAACTCACTGCGAAGGATGATCGATCACGGGAGAGTTATAGTCGATGGAAAAAAAGCATCCCGCGCCAAGGAGATTATCCATCCCGGATCAATCGTGGAGACCCTCTCCCGATCAGAGGGAGGCGGCCCGGCCAGGAAGAAGGAGGGAGGTATACCAAACCCCGAGATTCTGTACGACGACTCCGAGATTCTTGTCGTCAACAAACCTGCCGGACTCCTCTCGGTCGCCACGTCTAGGGGGGAGGCGGACACGATGTTCGACCGAGCATTGAACTGGTCATCAAAGAACCACTCAACGAGGGTTCTTCTCGTTCATCGCCTAGACAGGGAGACGTCGGGTTGCCTTATTCTCGCAAAGTCTCCCGAGGTAAGGGACATGCTCCAGAAGCAGTTCAAGGACCGAACCATAGAGAGGATTTACCATGCCGTGGTGTTCGGTAAGCCGAACTCTGCGTCGGGGGTGCAGACGTCAAGGATCAAGGAGACCAAGGACAAGAGGGTACGTCTGATTCAGAAGGGAGAGAGAGGGGGCAAGGAGGCGATCACCAACTGGAGCATTGAGCAGACCGGACCAATTCACACACTAATCAGGATCAAGATCGACACTGGGAGGAGGGCTCAGATTAGACTCCACATGAGCGAAATGGGGTGCCCGGTCTCCGGCGACACTAGATATGGCAGGGGGAAGGCCAGCGTGAATAGGCTCTGTTTGCATGCATCGTCACTAGGTTTCGAGCATCCGAATGGGAGAAGGATTAGAGTAGAGAGCGATATTCCATACAAGCTCTTCTCAGAGCTACGACGAAAATCACTCTGATTTGAAACACTCTCGGCTTTCGTTACATATTGACTACTGGCCCCCCCAGTCCACCATTTTCTACTCTCCATACTAAATAGGGTGTGGAGGGCGCGGCCGATTAGAGGAGCAAGTTGGTCCGATTTTCAGATTTAGGAGTCGAACCAGGTTTGGTCGATGTTTTGCGAGAAGAAGGCATAGTGGAGCCCTTCGAGGTGCAGCGCGAGGCAATACCCGACGCCATGCTCGGAAGGGACGTGTGCTGCAGAGCACCGACTGGTTCAGGTAAGACACTAGCCTTTGCCCTTCCACTAGTTTCCAGATCTAGCAAGGCTAAATCAAAGAAGCCGACATCACTAATCTTGACCCCCACTAGGGAGTTGGCAGAGCAGATAAGAAAGGTCTTGCAACCACTCGCTAGATCAGCGGGCATTGGAGTTCTCTCAGTTTACGGAGGTACTCCCTACAAGGGTCAACTTAGGAGGCTGAATCAGGGGGTTGAGATTCTAGTGGCTTGTCCTGGCCGTCTGATCGATCTACTCGATAGGGGTGCCGTGCGACTTGAAGACGTCGGTGTGGTAGTCCTAGACGAGGCAGACAGGATGGCAGACATGGGATTCATGGATCCCGTTTGCTCCATTCTCGACAAGTGCAGCCCGGATAGGCAAACCATACTCTTCAGCGCCACACTAGATGATGATGTCTCAGAGATCGTCAAGTCTTACCAGAGGAATCCAGCCAGAATAGGAATCGGGCCCGAAGAGGTGAGCATGGACAGCATGCAGCACCTGTTCTGGAAAATCAACTCCAGAGGGAAGGCTGACCTCTCAGCCTACATTACTGAGAAGTGCGGACGAAGCATCATCTTCTGCAGGACCAGGGCTGGAGTTAATCGGCTCGGGGACGAAATGAGTGAGATCGGCTCATCGTTCACAACTCTCCACGGGGGGATGAATCAGAAGCAGAGGGACAGATCGATGCAGAAGTTCAGCGCAGGTCGTTCAAGGGTTCTGATAGCGACCGACGTAGCCTCTCGGGGAATCGATGTTAACGATGTAAACTGTGTGATTCACTTCGACCCCCCGGATGACGGGAAGGCGTACAAGCATCGTAGTGGCAGGACTGCTAGAGCAGGTTCTACCGGAACAGTCGTCTCTCTAGTGCAGAGGTCTCAGAACAGGAAGTACAAGAGGATCCAGGACGAGGTCGGAATCAAGTGCAGGTTCACTGAGCCTGACGTCGACATACTCGAGGAGCGGGAATTCGTTCTAGCCCCTCCTGTGAAATTCAAGAGTGGGGAAAATTCCAGAGGTCCGAAGAACAACAAGAGGGCTCGCAGATCCAGGAAGAGCAAGCAGTATAGATCATCGAACCATGGTGGCAACCGCAACGGTCGCCGAAAGGGAAAGCACAAGGACAAGCGAAAGGGAAAGCAATCTGTCAATTACAAGGACAAGCGAAAGGGGAGGTCCCGAGGCGGTCCTAAGAAGGCCAACTCGAGAGCCTAGCTTACCCCACTATAATTACTCGCAGTAATCGGTTTCTTGTAGAGGGGGCTCTCGCGAAGGTTGTGGCTAGGGAGTTGATTAGGCTGGAGGAGGTCCATCGGGCCTTCGGACCACTAACTGTTCTGGAGGGGGTGAATTTACGAATCGACGAAGGTGATCGTATCGGCGTCATCGGGCACAACGGATCTGGGAAAACCACCTTGCTACGTACCATTAGCAATCAGGACCAGGATGTGGGGGACATCACTTTCGCTCCTGCATTGAGGCTAGCATTCCTCACGCAAGTTCGTGATATTGACGACGATGCTACCCTTGGAGAGGAACTTAATCGCAGAGGGAGGCAGTTCCTCGAGCTCGAGGAGGAGATTTCCGAAATAGAGCATAGAATGGAAGACCCGTCTTTCTACGAGGGAGAGTGGCAGCCAACCATGGAGAGGTACCAGGAGCTGCAGAGCCTCCTGGCTCGCTCCGGCGGTGGTGACGTCGCCGGACACGCGACTGAGATCCTCAAGGCACTGAACCTCGATCAAAACTCGATGGATGTCCCTCTGAACTCGCTTTCTGGAGGAGAGCGAGCCAAGGTGGCTCTCGCTAGGCAACTCGTAGGATTAGACCAGATCGACGTCTTCTTCCTAGACGAGCCAACAAACCACCTCGACTTCAATACCCTTGAGTGGTTGGAGAGATTTCTGAACAGATTCGAGGGAGCTCTGATGATAGTCAGCCATGACAGGTACTTCCTCGACCGGGTCTGCAATAACATCGTCGAGGTCCAGGATGCCCATATCCGTGGTTATCCCGGGAACTACACATCCTTCCTCAAGCAGAAGGAAATCTTCCTCCAAACCTTGAACGACAGGATTGAGAAGACTCAGAAGGAGATCAAGCGTCTTCAGGGTGCTATGCAGTCGATGAAGAGATCAAACAAGTTCGACAAATCGGTCTCTCAGAAGCACTTCATGATCACGCGTTCGCAGAGAGAGCTGAAGTGGCTAAAGTCGTTGAAGCCCAAGAAACGCCAAAGCCTGAATTTCAATTTACAATCCGCCGAGAAGAGCAGCCTCGATGTCCTCGAGTTCCGGGAAGCTCGCCTGTCATTCGAATCACTGTCAAGACCCATTCTGAGTGATCTCAACGTGAGCGTTAGGAGAGGTCAGAAGATAGGAGTTATTGGTCCGAATGGTGCTGGGAAGACCACTCTCCTCAGACTCATCACAGGGGACTTGGAGCTCGACTCTGGGGAACTTGAGATTAGTCCCGGGGTGCAAACAGGATACTTCCACCAGGATCATAGGACACTAGACTTTGATCTTACGCCCATAGAGGAGGTCCAGAGGCTAAAACCCAGGATGGACTATGGAGATCTTCGAGCCCTCCTCGGGCAGTTTCAATTTACCAAGGATATGGTCACGACTCCTCTTAGCAAGCTTAGCGGGGGGGAGAGGGCCAGAATTGCCCTTCTTAGGCTACTCCTGGAGGAGAACAACATGCTCCTACTAGACGAACCTACGAACCATCTCGATACGGACGCTAAGGAGGCACTGGAAATGGCATTGGTAGAGTTCGATGGAGGGATTATCACTGTGAGCCATGACCGGTACTTCTTGGACAAGGTGTGTGACACAATCTGGGACTTGCAGGGGAGTGGGAGCCTTGTGGTGTGGCCCGGAAACTACTCTGAATACAAGAGAAGGGCAATCCCATCCTCACGAAATACATAGTCTTCCGGGGAACTCCATTCAAGTAGAATGGCTCCAAGCATAGGGCATGTTCCGACTGGTATACTTCCCTTCGCCTGGTCGAGCGGAGGCCATTCGCATCGCACTCTCCCTTTCGGGCTCGGAATGGGAGGATTTAGTCATCGATGGTGCACGCTTTCAGGCAATGAAGGAGAGCGGGCAACTCCCATGGGGAATGGTCCCGGTACTGCAAACTCCAGAGGGGAACATCGCCGAGTCTGCGGCAATTCTGAGATTTGCGGGCCGGTTGGCTGGTCTCGTTCCGGAAGACCCCTACCAATGCGCAAAAGCGGATGAATTCATCGATGGCATGGAGCCGTTGTCCAAAGCCCTCGACCACACTTTCGGAATCTCTGACATTGACGAGAGGATCCGACTCCGCAAGGAGGCTTTCGGGCCTCGTGGGGATGGTACTAGGAACCTCATTCTACTAGATTGTAAGGTATCCGAGTCAGAGACTGGATGGGCAGCGGGAACCGACAACATGAGTATCGCAGACCTGAAGCTTTTCACGGGCCTATTCGGGTTGTTTTCGGGAAATTATGATGGAATCGAAGCATCCGTAATTTCAGACTATCCCGGACTCATTGACTATCACCGAAAGGTCTCCACAGAACCCCGCATACAGGCTCATTATGCCAATGTAGTGGCAGACGATATCCGTTGGACTTTCCTCCCAGGCGCCTTCGAGGGGCAGTGATCTTCGTGTTCGGCGCATTCCTAGACTTCGCGCATAGCGAATCTGTCGCCTACTTAGGAATGATACTCATTCTGAGTGCATTCTTCATGGAGACACGAGACATCCTGCATAGCAAGGCAGCACCGTATCTATGTCTGATGGCAGTGGGCTCAGGTCTACTTGCGATCCGTGCGTATCTCATCGACGAATGGGCATTCTTCATTCTAGAAGTGGCTTGGTTCGCTGCTGCAGCATTGGGTCTTTTCTCATTGGGCCGATCCCTGAGCCAGTAATCGAACGCGATGGTGCTGTAGTATTTTCAATCAACACGTTATATGGCAATACATCCTCCCACGCCCGAGAAGAATGAGTTTCGAGGAAGAAACAGACAACGAGAGGGAAATATCCACAGAGTCTGTTCACGCAGGAGAAATGCATGACCAATCCGGCTCCCACATCGACCCTATTCACATGACCTCGACCTACGTTTTCGAGGACTCCGAGGCCATCGCATCATGGGGATCCGGGGAGTCCGGGGCGCACGTTTACTCAAGGGTAGGGAATCCGAACAGGGAATCACTGGCCAAGAAACTCTCAGCACTGGAGGGATTCGGCATGAAGGAGAAAGTGAGTGCAGAGATTTTCTCATCCGGAATGGGGGCAGTCAGCTCCGCCCTCCTCGGGCTAGCAGGCTCTGGTGACCACATCATCGCACAATCAGTTCTCTATGGCACGACGAATCACTTGGTCAACGAGATCCTCCCAAAATACGGCATCTCATCATCAAGGGTTACTCTGATGCAGAGTGAAAAATTGGAGGAAGAGCTAGAATCAAACCCCAACACTAAGGTGGTCTACATAGAAACTCCAGCAAACCCCACGATGTCGATTATCGATATCGCTAGGACCGTCGAGATCGCCCATTCCCACGGTGCCAGTGTTGTGGTCGACAACACCTTCGCGACACCAGTATTACAACGCCCCCTCTCCTTGGGTGCTGACGTAGTTGTCCACAGCACAACCAAGTTCATCAACGGCCATGGCACGGTAATTGGGGGGGCTCTGGTAAGCCGAGATCCCGATTTCATCGAGAACGGAGGTGGGGCCCTGGTCCGTTACATGGGGGCAGTCCCAAGTGCCTTGGATTGCTGGCTAACCAGTATCGGACTGAAGACACTGCCACTACGGATGAGGGAGCATTGCGTAAACGCACGCGCCCTAGCAGAGTTTCTGGAATCGAGTGAGGAGGTATTGAGGACATACTGGCCCGGACTGGAGAGCCATCCTCAGCATGAAATAGCAGCAAGGCAGATGGATGACTTCGGTGCCATGATCTCCATCGACATGGGAGATTTCCAGACCGCGTGCCGCCTAATGGACGGGTTGTCAATGAGTTCCTTGGCAGTAAGTCTGGGCAACGTCGACACACTCGTACAGCACCCAGCTTCGATGACTCACAGGCTGATGTCAGAAGAGGACAGACTCGCTGTGGGTATTACAGATGGAATGATCCGAATCTCCGCAGGGATCGAGTCTGCCAAGGACATCATTGCAGATTTCGAAAGAGCAATCTCGGGAATATGATCAAACTACATAGGTGGCGTCACCGGGTCTGCCGATGTGATGTTTCATCTTGCAGGTTGGTTAAGCACAGAATGATTGCATCAATGAGTTAATCTACCGAAGTACCTACTTGGCATCAGTGCTACCATCATTCAACGTTATTGGGGGCGAGTTGGATACTTGCTCGACCAAGCCGCTCACTGGTTGGTATAGGGATGGGTGCTGCAACACCGCCCGTAATGACCGTGGTTTGCATACCGTTTGCTGCCTGGTGACTCAGGAGTTCTTGGAGTTCGCGCGATCTCAGGGAAATGACCTGATCACGCCGATGCCGGAGCATGGTTTCCCTGGATTGTCGCCTGGCGACAGGTGGTGCGTCTGTGCGCAGACATGGCAAGACGCCGCTGAAGAGGGCGTGGCCTGTCCGGTGGTAATCTCGGCTACTCACGAGGAGACTCTGCAGATCGTCTCGTTGGAGCTACTCAAGGAATATGCAGTAAAATGAATAGGATCATGTTGACTAGTAGTATACATTGGACTATGTTACTGAATTCGGATAGCGCTTGACAAGCCATAGGAAGCAGAAATAGAATACTACAGGAGCCACAACCCATACTGCTTGGGGGATCAATGTGTAGCCCGGGGACATTGGTGCGGATCCGGGAACGGTTGGGATGATGACCGGGTTCCAGGAAAGTGGTTCGTATATCCATACACGCCCATTGAAAAGATACTCTACTAGCAGCTCCTGGAAGATTCCCCAGCATGACATTATCCTAAGCTCCCTCCAATCGAAACTCTGGAACAATTCTCCATCCAGCCAACGATGGCATAGGTGGACTCCGAACATGAAAATGGCACCATCCCAGATTGAATGAGAGACCTTGCGGGGCCATCCATCCAGGCCCCAAGGCCAATCCACAGCACCGTGGAGGAATTCAGGACCCAGAAATAGGAAGGTGAATTCCCATGTCGAACCAATTAGCGTACCAATCCAGAATGCATACAGATAGGAAAGCGGAATTTTCCCACTACGATACAACCAGTGGAACAAAGCGATGAAGACGAATGCTAATGAGAAATCAGCTACCATCAGGAACGCCGCTAGTGGCTCCACAGGTAGTTCTGACTCTCATTGCTCATAGTGCCATTGGTCTACATCGCCACATATTCCCTAGGGTAGTGTTGAAGACAATCAGTTCTAGCGAGGAGCATGTCGGAGCCCCGTCATCCCCTGTTACGGCTGCTCAATCAGATGAGGAATCATAGAGGGAAGATCATCCTCGCGTCTATATGTTCTGTACTGAACAAGATCTGGGACCTGGCCCCTCCCGTCTTGATTGGGATGGCAATCGATGTGGTCCACCAGCAGGAAGAATCATTCCTGGCTGATTTCGGGTACACCGACCCATGGCTCCAACTCCAAGTTCTCGCTGGCATAACGGTGGCCATCTGGGTCCTAGAGTCACTGTTCCAGTACTTCTATGGCGTCCTCTGGAGAAACCTAGCTCAGACTACCCAGCATGAGCTTAGGATGGATGCCTATGGTCACATCCAGGACTTGGAGATGCAGTGGTTCTCTGAGCAGAGCACTGGCGGCCTAATGGCGATCATGAACGATGATGTCAACCAACTCGAGAGGTTCCTTGACCACGGTGCAAATGACCTTCTACAAGTAGGCACCACTGTTATTGTTGTAAGCGGAATAATGTTCTCACTCGCCCCTGAGGTCGCGATTCTCGCAATACTCCCCGTTCCAATCATCGTCGGGGGCTCGTTCCTGTACCAGAGGAGAATCGGAGTCCGCTACACAGAGGTCCGCAAGGAGGTGGCAGAGCTAAACGCTATCCTTAGCAACAACCTCCATGGAATCACCACAATCAAGTCGTTCACTGCCGAGGAGAGGGAGGCGAATAGGGTCAGCGAGGCATCCCAATCTTACAGGGACGCAAATAGGTCAGCAATCCGACTATCAGCCTCGTTCGTACCTCTTATCAGGATGGCTATTCTCTTCGCCTTCACAGCAAACCTTCTTGTCGGAGGGAAGTACGCTCTCGAGGGCAAGATTGGTCTTGGAGAGTACTCAGTTATCGTATTTATCACACAACGACTACTTTGGCCTCTAACTAGGCTGGGGGAGACCTTCGATCTGTACCAGAGGGCCCTCGCCTCCACAAGCAGGGTCCTCGATCTGCTCGACACCGAAGTCGGCGTCGTGGAGGGTGACACTAGCTTGGAGATAGTCGTAGGAGACATCAGTTTCGAAGGGATCGAATTCAACTATCCCGGAAGGGAGGACGTCCTGAGGGGAATTGACCTCGAAGTTTCCGCGGGAAAGACGGTTGGACTAGTTGGGGCTACGGGTTCGGGTAAGACGACACTCGTGCGATTGCTACTTAGGTTCCATGATCCGCTAGATGGAACTGTGACCCTGGACGGTCATGATGTCAGGCAACTAAGACTCGGATCACTTAGGGGTGCGATATCCCTTGTAAGCCAGACAACGACCCTGTTCCCGGGAACTGTGAGGGACAATGTTCTCTATGGCCGTCCAGAGGCCTCCGAGGAAGAGATAATCGAGGCTGCACGTATAGCAGAGGCTATCGGATTCATTGACGAACTACCCGAAGGATGGGAGACCAACATAGGTGAGGATGGACATCGTCTCTCAGGCGGACAGAGACAGAGGATAGCAATCGCCCGGGCAGTCCTGAAGGATGCCCCAGTACTGGTCCTCGATGAGGCCACTAGCAACGTAGACAACGAGACCGAGGCCGCATTGCAGCGCTCGATCGAGAGAATCTCACGCGATCGTACGACGCTAATCATCGCCCATCGACTTTCCACCGTTAGGAACGCCGACACCATTGCGGTGATGGAGATGGGCCAGATCACAGAGATGGGCAGCCACGACGACCTATTATCCCAGGAAGGCCTGTATGCGAGGCTATGGTCGGTCCAGACTGGGGAGGCATTGGAATGAGTCACGAGGATAACCTACCTAGACTGAACAATCTGGCAGAGTCACTAGGAATGGAGATCACTGATTTCAGTCAGGGTTCATGTGTGGTCGAGCTAACCGTGGCTAAGAAGCACCTGAACATGGGGGGGATGGCCCATGGCGGGGTCCACGCGACACTGCTGGATACGGCAATGGGGGGGACCCTCGTCTCGATTATCTCCAAGGAGGAGTGGTGCGCAACGGCACAACTCGACATTTCTTATCTGAACGCGGTAGTTGAGGGGATTCACCTAGTGGCAACAGCCGAGGTGGTTCGAAGAGGTAGGAACCTGGCCCACGTAGAGGGCAAACTCGTTAGTGGTGAGGGTGAGGTGGTGGCCACTGCCAAGGGGACATGGGCAATCTGGGAGACTCGTCCCAAGAGCCGGGGTGGCTAATTCGGGCGCATGCAGGGGTCAAATTCAAGAGGGGCATATGGCCTCTAATGGTCATGGCAAGGAAAGACTCAATCACTTGGTTCATGATGGGCATAGCGCAGATACTAATCGGAGAGGCAATCCTCGAAGCTGGCACCTCTGAACTAATGGGGCAACTAATCAAATGGTCAGGAGGAGGGACATTGGCACTTGGAGTATACTTCCTTCTATTCCTTGCTCGTCATGAGTCGGAGTTCTCCGAAGTCTACAGCAAGGCCGAGAAGACCATCATTACGACGAACCCAGAGACTGGCAAAAAGGAGCTAATCGACAACTCACCCAGGGGGGTCAAAGCAGCATGGTACGCAATTCCAGTGGTGATGACATTCATAGGTGCGATGGCTTGGCTTATTGGCTGAGGAAGCCCGATGCCTTCTAGAGACGAAGAGACAATTGTCGACAAGGCAATCGGAAATCCGGCATTCGACCAGATGTTCGGATACCATATCTTCTTCAGAAGAGCGGCTATCCCAGTCCTACTGTTCTTAATCGGACTCTTTTCATACACAATCCTTGACACTTTCCTACCTTCCCAGCACACACTCACACTGTCATTCATCCTAGTTGGCCTATCTTTGGGCCCGATTCTGAACCTCGAGCGGTATGTGGGCACTATTTTGTCCAGGAAATGAGGACTTCTAGAAACTCGTTCCGCCGAACATGTCAAATCTTACCCATCGTACGCAGTTGCAATGGCTAGTTTCAGTTTGTTTGATTTAGTGGGTTTCGGAGATGCATCGGGGGTCGAGCTGCTCTTTGCAGCAAGTGCTCTAGTGGGGGGGATTCTTTTCGTCCTCTACTTCTTCCTGCTGATGATTGGGGGAATTGCCACCGATGTCTTCGATGGTTTATTTGGTGTGGATGTAGATCTGGGGGCAGATGCCTCGTTCAAGGCACTAACCTTTCAGGGGATTATGGCCTTCTTGATGTTCTTCGGCCTTGGCGGACTTTTCGTTCTGAAGTCTGATGGTGGAGAGGCGTTCTCTATTCTTGCTGGGGGCATAGCGGGCGGGTCTTCGATGTATGCCACGGGTAAACTGTTCGAACTCTTTGTTACTTTACAACAGGATGGGACAACCGAACTCTCCGAAGCTATTGGGTCCAAGGGACAGACATATCTGAGGATTCCAGGTGATGGTGTCGGACAGGTAACCGTGGAGGTAAACGGGGCTCAGAGAACCTACAACGCAAAGACAGAGGGCGAAGCAGGAATCGACACTGGCGATTTCATCGAGGTAATCGATGTTATCGGTGAAGTCCTAGTAGTGAAGAGAATCTAATTTCTGTACGAAATTTTCACTCCCTTTCGTCCCAAAGAGCGTGACGGGTAAGCATTCATAGGTGACTAACCCTTCTTCTTGAATGAGTTGAGACAATGGCAGCCACTTCAGCAGATATACTAGGGATAATGATTTTTGCAGTTGTACTGATTCTTGTGGCAGCTGTGATGTTTTTCGCACAGCGATACAAGAGATGCCCACCAGATCAGATTATGGTGATTTATGGTAGGACAGAAAGGACAGCTGACGGGCGCCCGAAACCATCCAAGACTCTACATGGCGGCGCCGCCCTAGTGTGGCCTTTGATTCAGGACTATGCCTACATTTCACTGAAGCCGATGACAATCAACATCGACCTCAGGGGAGCACTGTCCCTACAGAACATTAGAATCAACGTTCCAAGCACCTTCACAATTGGCGTATCAACTGAACCATCCATAATGGCCAATGCAGCAGAGCGTCTCCTTGGGTTCAAGGTAGAAGACATTGAGGAGATGGCCAAGGAGATAATCTTCGGTCAGCTCCGTCTTACTGTGGCCACCCTTACGATCGAGCAGATCAACCAAGACCGCGACTCTTTCCTTGAGCTAATCCAGAAGAACGTAGGTCAGGAAATGAGGAAGGTAGGACTGTATCTGATCAACGTCAA
>Ga0208764_10002373_pt1 | contig 11867 bp, 9 predicted proteins | sample ETNtaG_18_FD_185762 | JGI IMG/M metagenome (GOLD analysis project Ga0208764, IMG submission 185762) | Marine microbial and viral communities from oxygen minimum zone, Eastern Pacific Ocean - ETNP201302SV91 (SPAdes) (version 2) | ecosystem: Environmental > Aquatic > Marine > Oceanic ... | reverse complement strand
AATTTTATATTAAAAAAAGCTAAAAAAATCATCATTGGAAAAAAAACTAAAATTTTTACAAAATGATTTTTGGTATGAAAAAGAATCTCACCCCCATCTGTTGAATACATCACAAACAAACTTATTGCTGAAAGAAGAAGTACCGAGATTAGCAATATATAATCCAAGTTTTTTATTTTTTGGAGTAATGTAATTTCGTTGTTTAATCTATCGTGCTGAAACATCTAAAGACTTATCTCCTCAAAATTTGATTGTTTATTTCTTAGCTCGTGTCTATCGATAATTAATTTAAATAATTTTTTTGCAATGGGTGCAGCTGTTCTACTACCAGAACCACCATGCTCAACGATAATACTTAGCGCATATCTTGGATTGATATAAGGACCGTAAGCAATATATAAAGCATGATCTCTATCCTTATAAGGTATTTGCTCTAATTTTAAGTCTAATTCACGTTCTCTTTTGCTTATTCTTTTAACCTGAGCTGTTCCAGTTTTTCCTGCAAATTGATATTTTGGATCATCAATTCTTGATTTATAAGAAGTTCCAAACCTTTCATTTGTCGAGCTAAACATTGCTTCTTGAACTATCTTAATATTTTTTTTATGTTTAACTAATCTATTGGCTGAGTTATGTAATAGTTCTTCTTCATCTTTTATTGATTTTTTTGCTTCCTCTAATGACAATGGATTATTATCTACAACTATTTTTGGTGTAATTGAATGCCCTCCGTTTGCAATCAGAGCAGTCATCATACATAATTGTAGAGGAGTACTTTGGATATATCCCTGGCCTATCCCTGTAATTAATGTTTCACCCAAAACCCAGCCTTTACCAAGATTATTTTTTTTCCATTTTGTATTAGGAAATAATCCTTTTTTTTCAATATCAAAATATTCACCTAATACTTTTTTTCCTAAGCCAAATTTTTCTGCGGTAATATTTAATCTATCAACACCTAGTAATCTAGCGACTTCATAAAAATAAGTATCACAAGATTGCTTCATTGCGTTTTTTAGACTTAGCCATCCATGACCTTTCTCCTTCCAGCAATGAAATGTTTGACCGTACAGCTCCATCTTGCCAGTACACTTAACTTTAAACTTTGTATTAATCACATTATTTTCTAAAGCCGACAAAGCAACAATTGGCTTTATTGTAGATCCTGGAGAATATAGTCCAGAGAGAGTTTTATTTATTAATGGTTTTAATGGATTATTTCTTATCAATTCCCATTCATCATTACTTATGCCGAAAAGAAATAAATTTGGATCATAAGATGGAGACGAATACATGGCAATTATATCTCCAGTATAGATATCCATTACACTTATAGATCCTGCTTTTTCTTTTAACAATTCGGCGCAAGCTTTTTGTACTTCTGTATCTACAGTTAAACGTATTTTTGATCCTTGTTGACCTTTTTGATGTTCAAGTTGATTAATTCTTTTACCATAGGCATTAACTTCATATCTTTGAATAGCATTAGTGCCTATTAAATAATTTTCAAGTCTCTTCTCTAAACCTAATTTTCCAATTTTCATTCCAGGCACAAATCTTTCTTGAACAGTCTCATTTTCAAGTAATTCTTTCTCATTTGGCTGACTTACATATCCTAAGACATGTGTATATACATCTTTAAACGGATAATTTCTTGAAATTGTCATAACTGGTTTAACGCCAACTAGGTCATATAAATAATTATTAATTTTTACAAATTGACTCCAGCTTAGATTTTCAGAAACAATTATACTATCCCAAGGTTTTAATTCAGCTTTTAATTTATTTATCTTTTTAATTTTATTAACACTAAGGTCTAAAAGGTTTTTTAATCGCAACAATAAATAATTAAAATCTTCAACTTGTTCAGGAATTATATGTAATTGATAAACTTTCAAATTTCCTGCTATTATATTGCCAAAATAGTCAACTATATTTCCTCTTGTGGGAGGAAGTTTCCATTCTCTAATTCTATTTTTATCAGAGAGCGTAAGATATTTTTTATTTTCATTTATTTGTAAAAAAAATAAACGAGCAATAATTCCTGCAAAAATTATAATTTTAGCTGATCCAATTATAAACATTCTTCTGTTAATTACGTCAGTTTTTCTTATTACTGAATTTGATTTAATCATTTGGTTGTTTCGAAATTTGCATGTTTAAAAAATTGAAAATTATAAAAAATACAGGATAAAATATGAATGTGAATCCAGAATTGATTAGATAGCTCATATAATCAATTTTTATTAAAAAAATTAAATCCAAAATGATTACTTGGATTGAATTTATTAATAAAATTGTAAATAATAGTGATATCCAATCGTTTATAAAATTTGGTGATAAAGTGATATTCCTAATATAGGCTGTGACAGAACAAAGAAGTAAATAACAAAAACTACTAATTCCAATTGGTATTCCGACTACAACATCATTGATTATACCTGCAAAAAAAATTGGCAGATAACCCAAATGATTTGGATTTCTTAATGTCCAAAAGAAAATTAATAAATATACAAAGTTGAATGAAAAATAGTCTAATTTCAAATAATTAAAATCTAATTCATTAAATACAGAAAAAAATAGCATCACTAATGGCATATAAGATAAAAAAATTCGTAAAAAAGAACTTTTATTTAATGACGACATTAGTTTTCACTGCCTATTTTATAAGATGTTATTTTTACATAATTCAGCTGGGTAAAATCTGAGAAAAAAATTATTTTTCCATTCGTATCCTTAGACATTTTTCCAATTGGAATACCTGATTTAAATAATCCACCAAGTCCTGAGGTGTAAGCGATGATTTTATTTTCTTCTAAATCTTTTTTATATTCTTCTTGAGTATGCTCAATTATTCCAAAACTTTCTCCCGTTCCAGAAATAACAGCCTGAATATCATTTGGCTCTAAAACTGAAGGTATTTTGCTATTAAGATCTGACAATAATAATGCCCTAGAATTAGTGTAGTTTACCTCAATTATTTGTCCTACTAGATAAACACCATCAATAATTGCCATTCCAATTTTTACATTGTCACTAGAGCCTTTGTTTAAAACTACTGATTTTAAATAAGGGCTTTCTTTATCAATTAAAACTTTAGCAAATATTTCTTTAGACTCAATATTTTCATCAATCAATGATCTTAATTTTTTGTTTTCAATCTTTAAAAAATCATCAGTTAATTTATTTTGCTTCAAGTTCTCTAATTCTATTTTTGTTTTATTGTAATTTTCATACAAACTCATATGCTCATTAAAGTTTTGTTTTAAATCTTTGATATAATTTTCTGGAATAGAAATAAAAAATGAAGATCGATATATAACCTCATTAATACTTGATTTAATAATTTGAATTGCCTTGAAGTTTAAATTACTTGAGACAATTACAAAAACAGATAAAAAAATTAAAGTTAATAATGAAAATTTTTGTTTATCTTTTTTTTTTAAAAAAGCTGACCTAATGGCAATTACAAAATCATCTCTGCCGGTAGCCATTTTTTTTAATATTCAGATAACATAGTAGAAAAAGTTTCTTCTTGATCCAAAGCTTTACCTGTGCCAACTGCTACACAAGATAATGGGTCATCAGCAACATGCACTGGTAGACCTGTTTCTTTAGAAAACCTCTTGTCAATATTTTTTAATAATGCTCCACCACCTGTTAATGTTAGTCCCATATCTACTAAATCTGCTGATAATTCTGGAGGTGTATTTTCAAGTGCATCTTTAATAGCACCAACCATCTCTTTCATGATATCGTTTAGTGCTTCGGCAGTATCCTCTTCTGTAATATTAACTTCTTTTGGAGTTCCTGATCTTAAATCTCTCCCTTTTACTGGGTAAGTATTTGTTCCAGTTGGAACTGCTGTACCCATTTCTTTTTTAATTTTTTCAGCAGTAGTATCACCTATTAATAAATTGTATTCTTTTCTCATATAATTAATAATTGCTGTATCCATTGCATCACCTGCAATTCTTAGAGATTTTGAATAAACTAAACCTCCCAAAGACATAATGGCTATCTCAGTCGTACCACCTCCAATATCAATAATCATAGATCCTGTGGCCTCAGAAATTGGAAGTCCGGCCCCAATAGCAGCTGCAATAGGTTCTTCAATTAATTGGACTCTTCTTGCACCAGCAGCAAGAGCACTATCTTGAATTGCTTTTCTTTCAACTGGAGTTGAGCCTGTAGGCACACAAATTAATATTCTTGGGTTAGCAAATGTGCTTCCTTTATGAACTTTTTTTATAAAATGCTTAATCATTTCTTCAGTCACTATAAAATCTGCAATTACACCGTCTCTTAAAGGTCTGATAGCACTAATATTTCCTGGTGTTCTACCCAACATTGTTTTTGCTTCATCACCGACTGCTAAAACATTTTTCTTCCCTCCTTGATCCACAATTGCAACTACCGAAGGCTCATTTAAAACTACTCCTTGTCCTTTTAAAACAACTAGTGTGTTTGCTGTTCCAAGATCAATTGCCATATCTTGACTCCAAATTTTTTTAACTCTGTCGAATAGTCCCATTTTATATACCTCTCACTTTTTGATTTTCTTGCTCCATTGGAGCTGTTTTATCTCGTTTAATAATCATTTTGTTTAATGCATTAATATAAGCATTTGCTGATGCAACTAATGTATCGGTATCGGCTGCTTGGCCCACCGTTGTTTTTCCTTTTTCCTCAATTTTAACACTTACAGTTGCTTGCGCATCTGTTCCCTCTGTTACAGCGTGAACTTGGTAAAGCTGTAAATTTACATTGTGAGGATAAAGTGTTTTTATACACTTAAATATTGCATCAACTGGACCATCGCCTGTTTCGGTTGCTTGTTTTATATCTCCATAAACATCTAAAGTCATTTCTGCTCTTTGAGGTTCGCCCGTTCCTGCAAACACTTTTAAAGATTTTAAACTGATCGCATTAACTTTATTGTCAGTAATCAAACTATCATCAATTAATGCAATAATATCTTCATCATAAACATGTTTTTTCTTATCTGCTAAAACTTTAAATTTTGCAAAAGCATTTCCCACTATATCATCTGTAAGATCAGGATAACCTAAGCTGTTTAATTTATCTTTAAATGCGTGTCTTCCAGAATGTTTGCCCATAACTAATGATGTTTGTTTTACCCCAACACTCTCTGGTGTCATAATTTCATAAGTCTGTCTATTTTTTAACATTCCATCTTGATGAATTCCTGCCTCATGTGCAAATGCATTTTTACCTACAATTGCTTTGTTGTATTGAACTGGAAAACCAGTTGCATTTGATACTATTTTTGAAGCTTTACTTAAAAGTGTTGTATTAATTCCGGTTTCATAAGGCATCAGATCAGGTCTTGTTTTAATTGCCATTACTACTTCTTCTAATGCTGCATTACCTGCTCTCTCTCCCAAACCATTTATTGTACATTCAATTTGTCTAGCACCAGCTTGAACACCAGCTAATGAATTTGCAACTGCTAAACCTAAATCATTATGACAATGTGTAGATAAAATTGCTTTGTCTATGTTGGGAACTTTATTTAATAAAGTTTTAATAATTGTTGTAAACTCAGAAGGTATTGTGTAGCCAACTGTATCAGGAATATTTATTGTTTTAGCTCCACTTTTAATTGCAAGTTCAACTGTTTTGCACATGTAATCCATATCTGTCCTTGTTCCATCTTCACAAGACCATTCAACATCATCTGTAAATTTTCTTGCATAAGTCACATGTTTGCCTATTGATTCATAAACATCTTCAGGTGACATATTAAGTTTATGCTTCATATGTAACGGACTTGTTGAAATAAAAGTGTGAATTCTAAATCTTGGTGCGTGTCTTAAAGCTTCGTGACATCTATCAATATCTTTTATAGAGTGTCTTGAAAGCCCTGCCGGTATAGAGTTTTTTAAAATTTTACTAACTTCTGAAACCGCTTCAAAATCTCCTGGTGAAGCTATAGGAAATCCTGCTTCAATAATATCAATACCTAATTCATCAAATACTCTTGCAATTTGAATTTTTTCTTCCAGACTCATAGACGCTCCTGGTGATTGCTCACCATCACGCATTGTAGTATCAAATATAAAGACTTTATCTTTATCGCTCATAACTTAAATTTTTGAAAATCTATAATACAATCTATAAGAGAGATTGCAAAATAATTAGTAAAATTTCTCTTATTATTCGACCATTTCAGGCCGTCTAAAAATTAATTATAAATAGACTCAATTTTTGGCATTAAGCGCAAAAGTTCCTTAGTATAATCATGCTGTGGTTCCAAAAACAATTTCTCTGTATTTGAAACTTCACATAATTTACCATCTTTTAACACTCCAATTCTATCACACATTTGTCTAACAACAGGTAAGTCATGGCTTATAAATAATATTGTTAAATTAAGTTGTTCCTGAAGATCTTTTAACAAGTTTAATATTTGAGCTTGAATACTCACATCTAAGGCAGAAGTTGGCTCATCACAAACAAGGAGTCTTGGTTGTGTAGCTAAAGCTCTTGCAATTGATATTCTTTGTCTTTGACCACCAGAAAATTCATGTGGATAGCGATCTGCTGAATTTTGTATTAGCTCAACTGACTCTAGTAAATCAAAAACATAATTATCTAAATCTTTTCTACTTATAGAAGGATTGTGAAGTTTAATTGGTTCTGAAACTATATCTTTAACTTTTAATCTTCCATTTAAAGACGAGTAAGGGTCTTGAAATATCATTTGTATTTGTTTTCTAAATTTCATCATTTCTGATTTATTCTTAATCTTTGTAATACAAATATTATCAAAGAAAATATCTCCGGAACTAGGTTTAAATAAATTTACAATCATTTTTGCTATGGTAGATTTTCCACTACCACTCTCACCTACCAATCCAAATGATTCACCTTGTTTAATTTCAAACGAAACATCATTAACTGCCATTACTGAATTTTTAGAACTTTCAGTAAAAAAATTATCATCAAAACTTTTACTAAGATTTTTTACCTGAACTAAGTCTTGTTTCATAATTTCTTTCTTAGTCCATCTATTTAATATTTTTAAATTATTTTCTTTATTATTTTTATTTTCTTTTTCTATAATTACAAATCTAGATATTTTTTTATTTGTTGGAGGAACAGAGCTAACTAAACTTTTAGTATAAGTTTCTTTGGGATTAGTTAATATTTCTTTAGTGACACCAATTTCTACTAGATTTCCACTTTTCATTACGGCTACTCTATCCGCTGTCTCTGCTATCACTCCCATATCATGTGTAATTAAAATTACAGCTAAATTTCTTTCCTTAGTTAGTCTTTTAATTAAATCAAGAATTTGTGATTGAATAGAAACATCTAAAGCAGTAGTAGGTTCATCTGCAATTAGAAGTTCAGGTTCACAGCATAAAGCAAGTGAAATTACAACTCTCTGCCTCATTCCTCCTGAAAATTGATGAGGGTAATTATTAAATCTACTTTCAGCGTCCTTGATTCCAACCTCTTTAAGCAAACTTATAGATCTGTTTTTTGCTTCTTCATTACTTAAATCAAGATGAGTTTGAATAGTTTCAATTAACTGTTCACCAATTGTAAGTATAGGATTAAGAGAAGTTTGAGGATCTTGAAATATAAGTCCAATTTTTTTACCTCTATATTTAATAATATTTTTAGGATCTTCATGAATATTTATATCTCCTAATATAACCGAACCACTTGAAACTTTACCTGGTTCATCAATTAAATTGATTATTGCATTTCCTACTGTACTTTTTCCTGATCCTGACTCGCCAACTAACCCTAATATTTCACCTTTATTTACATCAATATTTACATTTTTAGCCGCATAAACAGTTTCTTTTCTCATTTGATAATCGACACTTAAATTATTTATTTTAAGGAAACTCATTTATTCAATTTTGGGTTAAGAGTATCTCTCATCCAATCCCCTAATAAATTAATTGAGAATGCTAGTATAACTAAAAAAATTGCTGGAAAAAAAGTAATCCACCACTCACCCGAAAATAAGAAATCATTACCAAGTCTAATTAGTGTTCCTAATGATGGGGTGGTAGGTGGCACACCAACACCTAAAAAGCTTAATGTTGACTCAGCAATAATTGCAAGTGCTAGTCCTATAGTTCCAATTACTAATACTGGGCGCAAAATATTTGGCAAAATATGTTTAAACATAATTATTATATTTGAAACTCCAATTATAGTTGATGCTGAAACATAATCTTTATTTTTTTCTACTAGAGTAGCTGCTCTTGAAACTCTTGCAAATTGAGGCCACTCAGAAATTCCAATTGCAAATATCAAAACATAAATTGCCATCTCATCATGCATCTCTCTTGTAATTAATCCTCTTGCTATTCCATCAACTAAAAGAGCCATTAGAATACTTGGTACTGTTAATTGAACATCAGTTAATCTCATTACAATCATCTCATATTTTCCACCAAAATATCCCGCAGTTAACCCTAAGCCAACACCTAATATTAAACTAAATATGATTGCTGAAAAACCAACAATTAATGAAATTCTAGAACCATAAAGAATTGTTGATAACATATCTCTTCCTTGACCATCTGTTCCTAAAATAAATTTTGCCAAACCTTCTTCAGTCCATGATGGAGGAGTAAATGCATCCATTAAAGATAAAGAAGATGGATCAAAAGGATTGTAGGGTGTGACTAACTCAACAAAAAATGAACAAAAGAATATTATAAATAAAATTACTGATGATATAATTGCAGTTGGAGATTTAATGAAACTATAATAGATATCACTATCTTTAATTCTGCCCCAAGTGCTAAGAGTATTGTTATCCACTTACAACATCTCCTTTAACTCTAATTCTTGGATCTATAAAATAATATAAAATATCTACTATAAAATTAATCATCACAAAGACAAAAGCTATAAAAACCAAATAAGCCGACATAATAGGTATATCTACAAATTGAACAGCTTGTATAAATAAAAATCCCATTCCAGGCCATTGAAAAACTGTTTCGGTAATTATTGAAAAAGCTATTAATGTTCCAATATTAATTCCAGCAATAGTAATAACTGGTATTAAACCATTTTTTAATGCATGTTTATATTTTATACTTTTTTCACTTATACCTCTTGCACGAGCAAATTTAATATAATCTGTTTGTAAAATTTCCATCATTTCAGCTCGTACAAGTCTAATTATATATGTCATTTGAAAAAGACTTAGAGTAACTGAAGGAAGTATAATTGCTTTTAATCCAGAGATAGTTAGAAATCCAGTTGTCCAAAATCCTAGGTCAACTACTTCTCCTCTTCCGAATGATGGGAGTATCCCTAAAATGACAGCAAAAAGATAAATGAACAATATACCAATTACAAATGTGGGTAGTGATACTCCTAATAATGAGACAGCTAAAATAATGTCACTTAAAAAACCCTTCCTATTTATTCCTGTATAAACGCCCAATAATGTACCAGAAATTAAAGCAATTAATGCTGAAATCACTACAAGTTCAATGGTTGCTGGCAATCTCTCTGTTATTAATTCTGAAACAGGGCGCCTTAATTGATAAGAAATTCCAAATTCTCCCTTAGATGCATTTACTACAAATCTAGAAAATTGGATATGAATAGGGTCCATTAATCCTAATGTTTCTCTAATTTCTGCTCTTTCCTCATCTGAAGTTTCTTCCCCAACCATATTATTTATTGGATCACCTACAAAATTAAACAAAGAAAAAGACACAAAGGCAACAACAAGCATTACCAAAGCTGATTGAAACAACCGTTTAAAAAAATATTTTATCAATTTGAGAAGATTTTAAAGTTACAAGCCCTCTATAAATATAGAGGACTTGTAATAATTTTTTTTAGTTAAAGCTAGCAGTTCTGAATAACGGTTCGTTATTCGGTCTGATAGGTACATTAACTCCACTTTTAGACGCCCAAGAAATTACTTGGTGGTGAAGAGGAAGATAAGAAATATCATCTTTCACAATTTTCCAAGCTTTTGCAATTGCAGCATTCCTTTTGTCTAGGTCAACTTCACCTTCCATAACTCTGATTGCAGCATCAACTTCTGAGTTACTAAAGTTAACTTTATTCCAGCTAGCACCACTTTCATATAAATAATGAAAAACATAGTGACTATCTAAAGTAGGAACACCCCAACCAAGCATATAAAAATCACCTTGGTTATCTTTAAGTTCTTTAAAGTGCTTACTCTTAGTTTGAGCAAATAGATTTACATTAACGCCTATTTTGCCTAACATTCCAACAACAGCTGTGCAAATAGCTTCGTCATTTACATATCTATCATTTGGACATCTTAGCTCAATATTAAAACCATCAGGATAACCTGCATCAGCTAATAGTTTTTTTGCAGCATCAACATCGTAAGGTAATCTTTTATCAAGATCTGTGGTATAACCGTTTACTCCTGGAAAAGTTATTATTCCAGCAGGTTCACTTAAACCTCTCATAACTTTTTTCTTGATAGCTTCAATATCTATCGCTTGATAAAAAGCTTGTCTTACTTCTTTTTTCTTAAATGGATTGTCACCAGTATTACCTGATCTCAATTTATCTACAGCTTGGTCCATTCCAAGAAAAATTGTTCTCATCTGTGGTGTGCTTTCTACTTTATGTCCTGAAGAAGATCCAATACGTTTTAAATCTTGAACAGGTGCATCTGTAACTAAATCAATTTCTCCAGATAACAAAGCTGCAACTCTAGTTGCTGCATTTTTAATTGGAAGTAATTCAATTTGAGTTACTTTCTTGTCTTTCATTTCACCCCACCAATGTTTATTTTTTTTAAACACTGTTTTTGTATTAGGTTCTCTTAAAGTTATTTTAAAAGGTCCAGTTCCCATAGCATTAGTTGCTGAAAAAGTTTCTTGGCTAGCATCCCAATTTTGTGGAGACATCGCAAAGTTTTCTTCAGACCATTTCTTAGACATTATAAAAATGTTAGACAATTGGTTTAAAAGAATTGGATTTGGCTTACTTGTTGTTATTTTAACTGAATAATCTCCAACAGCTTCAACACCTGATACTGTGCTAATATATTCTTTAAAATCCGATGTTCTTTGTTTAGCTCTTAATATACTGAAAACAACATCTTCAGACGTCATTTTAGAACCATCAGAAAATTTAACATCCTCTCTTAAAGTAAAAACCCATGTATTTGGATCTGTAGCTTTCCATTTTGTAGCTAACGCAGGTCCTATTTTCATATCTAAACCTCTTTGAACAAGTGCTTCGTATACTTGTCTAGAGACCTGAGTAGTTGGGCCTTCGTTTTGTGCGTGTGGATCTAGTGTAAGACTATCTCCTTGCATAGACCACTTTATAGTTTTTGCCCATGCTGAAGAAAATCCAAATACCAAAACCAAAGATAATAGTATTCTAATTAAATTTTTTATCTTCATTATTCCCCTCTTTTTTAAATTTATTTAAAAAAGTATAAGTGAAATAATTCGATTATTACAGTTATAATTTTAGCTAAAATTTAACTTTTATCGCTATCAACTAATTTTTTCTTACTAATCCATGGCATCATTGCTCTAAGTTCAGCTCCGACTTTCTCTACTGAATGTTCTGCTAATTTAGCTCTGGTTGCAAGAAAGTTTTTTTGACCATTTTTACATTCATCCATCCACTCTTTTGTGAATTTTCCTGATTGAATATCAGCCAAAACTTCTTTCATTTTTTTTTTAGTTTCCTCTTTATTAATAATTCTAGGACCTGAAACATATTCGCCATACTCAGCAGTATTAGAAATAGAATAGTTCATGTTTGCAATTCCACCTTCATAAATTAAATCGACAATTAATTTAACCTCATGAACAGTTTCAAAGTAAGCCATTTCAGGTTCATAA
>Ga0208764_10002372_pt1 | contig 11868 bp, 12 predicted proteins | sample ETNtaG_18_FD_185762 | JGI IMG/M metagenome (GOLD analysis project Ga0208764, IMG submission 185762) | Marine microbial and viral communities from oxygen minimum zone, Eastern Pacific Ocean - ETNP201302SV91 (SPAdes) (version 2) | ecosystem: Environmental > Aquatic > Marine > Oceanic ... | reverse complement strand
TGACAACTGGAAGATAAGATCAGAAGTGGTTGACGCATTACCTAAGTTGCTAGTTAGAAATTTAAAAAACAACAAAGAAGAAGAGCTTATTGTTTCTGATGAAGAAGTAATTAGCCCGGGTATAAGTTTGATGCAGAAAGATAGAAATACCGACACATTAAGAATAGCTTATGAATCTCCTAAAACGCCTGCTCGAATATATAAATACAATATTATTACAAAAGAAAAAAAATTAGTTAAAGAACTAGAAATTCCTTCGGGTTATAATCGTGATGACTATATTGTTAAAAGAATAAATTGCAGCGGACACGACGGCAGAAAGATTCCTTTAACAGTTACATACCATAAAAAAACTAAATTAGATGGGAACGCACATGTCCTTCTTTATGGTTATGGATCTTATGGTTATTCAATTGGACCAAGTTTTTCATCATCAAGGTTAAGTTTAATTGATAGAAACATCATTTGGGCTACAGCTCATGTTAGAGGAGGAATGGAAAGAGGAATGAAATACTGGGAAGAAGGAAAATTGTTAAATAAAAAAAATACTTTTAAAGATTATATTTCGTGTGCAAAATTTTTAATTAATGAAAAATTCACAAGCAAAGGGAAAATTATTGGTTATGGCGGAAGTGCAGGAGGTCTTCTTATGGGCGCAGTAGTCAACGAAGCTCCAGATTTATTCTTAGGTATGATTATGTCTGTACCTTTTGTTGATACCTTGACTACAAATTTAGATCACTCTTTACCATTAACAGTCGGAGAGTTTAATGAATTTGGTAACGCTAAAGAAAATAAAGATCATTTTAATTATATTAAATCTTATTCTCCGTACGAAAATATAAAAAAAATGAACTACCCAAATATTCTGATCACTACTAGCTTGTCTGATAATAGAGTGCTTTTTGATGAGCCCACCAAATATGTAGCTAAACTGAGAGAGTTTAAAACTGACAAAAATTTATTACTCTTTAAATGTGAAATGAATGCCGGTCATGGAGGAAGATCAGGCCGAGATGCTGCTATCGAAGAAACAGCTTTTGATTATGCTTTTGCATTAAAAATTGCCAATAAACTATAATTTAAAAACAATTCTTGCTGCTAAAACCTACGATCATGTTTTTAGAATTAATCTCAAATTTTCTTTCACATTTAATCTTAAGCTTTTCAGTAATATAGATATAATTTCTAGTTCCTTGATCGGTAAACTCAATTTTATCGGGTGAACCAAAAACAATTTTCAATTCTGATTCTGGTTGATTGAGCCATTTACTTAACTCTTTCTCTTCTTTTTCAACATTTTTATCTATTTTGTTACTTACTGCCTGACACGAATTTAAAAATAAGAAAATAAAAAGTATTAATAAAAAATTAAAAATTTTCTTCATATTCAACTCTTCTTAGAACATACACTAATCTTATAAACAGATATATTACCCACAGGTTGTAAAATATTAAATAAGCCCAATTTTAATAAGATTTTTTAATAAAACGAATTAAAATAGGTCTGCTTGATATATATCAAGGATTAACCTTTTGATTTGTATCAAGTGTAAAAAAATAAATATAATAAAAATAAGAAGGGGACGTGCGATGTTAGATAAATATTTTAAATATAGACAAAATAAAACAAATTTTAGAACCGAAGTTATAGCTGGTGTTACTACTTTTTTAACAATGGCTTACATAATGTTTTTAAATCCTTTTATTCTTTCTGGAGAATTTGCTGGAACAGAAAAAGGTTTTTTTGATTTTGGAGCAGTATTTACAGCAACAATTTGTGCGACGGCATTAGCTTGCTTCATAATGGGGTTCCATGGAAAAACTTGGCCTATTGGTCTGGCTCCAGGAATGGGAATCAACGCATTCGTTGCATTTGGAGTTGTTGGAGGCATGGGTTATACGCCGCAAGCAGCTCTTGGCGCGGTATTGGTATCTGGTGTTTTGTTTTTAATAATTTCTTTAACGCCAATTAGAGCATGGATTATTAACTCAATACCAAAAAGTTTAAAGTTAGGAATAGGAGCAGGAATAGGTCTATTTTTAGCAATCATTGGTTTAGAAATTATGGGTGTTGTTGCAGATCATCCTGTAACGCTAGTGACTCTTGGAGACATAAAAAATCCTTTGATTCTTCTTGGCTGTTTGGCTTTCGTAGCAATGATAGTTTTAGAAAAAATGAAAGTCAGAGGAAATATTATCATAGGAATCATTGCTTTTAGCATAGTTGCTTGGGTCACAGGATTAGCTAAGTTCAATGGTATTGTGAGTGCACCTCCTCCAATGACATATCTTTTTGATTTTGATCTTAGCGCAGCACTTACTGCTGGAATGTCTACAGTAATTTTTACTTTATTATTTATTGACTTCTTTGACACTGCTGGAACTTTAACTTCGGTAGCTAATGTTGCAGGTAAAGTAGATAGAAAAGGTAAGGTTAAGGACATTGAAAAAGCAATGTTGGCAGATAGCGTTGGAACAGTAGCTGGATCTTTGATGGGTACTTCAACTGTTACAAGTTATGTTGAGTCTGGTGCAGGCGTTAAAGCCGGTGGAAGAACTGGAATGACATCATTGGTTATTGGAGTTCTATTTTTGTCATGTTTATTCTTTTCACCTTTGGCGACTAGCTTACCTAAAGAAATAGATGGCGCAGCTTTACTTTATGTTGCTGTACTTTTTGTTAGAAACATAACTGATATTGAATGGAACGATATTGCTGAATCAGGGCCAGCTGTTTTGGCTATGATTACAATGCCGCTTACTTATAGTATTAGTAATGGTATTGCTTTAGCATTTATTGCTTACGCATTAATTAAAATCTTAACTGGAAAATTTAGCACTACTTCTCCTGCTATATGGGTTGTGGCAATACTTAGTGTACTTAGTTTTTCTCTTTAAAAATTAAATTAAATAATAAAGGCTGGTGAAAACTGGCCTTTATTTTTTTTTATGCTTTTCTTTTAATTGATCAACTCTTATCTCTTCATATTTTTCAAAAGGCTGCACTATCCAAGGATCATTTTTTAATTTAACAGCACAAAAATCTGGATTAAAAGTTGATTTTGCTTTTTTCCACAAAATTGCTGTTTTGATAGATTTTATTTTTCCTTTAAGTGGAGGGTATTGCTTTAACCATTCTTCGCTTCTATTTAAAGTAACTCCTGTATCTGAAAGATCGTCACACAAAAGTAAATTTCCTCCCATGTTTTCAACTGTTGAGCTCATTTCTCTTGAGAAAATTAATTTTCCTTGTTTGTCTTCTATACCTTTGCCAGAATAAGATTCTACTGCTAGATAAGCGCATTTTAATTTAAAAACTCGACTTAAGACGTCAATAATAGGTGCACCACCTCTCATTATCCCAATTAAAATATCGGGCTTATATCCATTTTTATCTATTTGTATTGCAAGTTTTTCAACTGTTGAATTATACTCGTCCCAAGATATGAAAAGTTTTTCAGCCATAGAAAAAATTAAATCATTTTAAAGGAGATGTAAATGAAAGGTTATTGGATAAGTTTATATACAAAAATTGAAAATCAAGAAAATCTAAAGAAATATGCTGAAACTGTAACTCCTATTATTAAAAGTTATGGCGGAGTCCCTCTTGTAAGAGGTGGAAAAAATAAAGTTTATGAAGGAGAAAAATTTCCACGAACAGTAATTTGGGAATTTCCTAGTTACGAAAAAGCGATTGAATGTCATAACTCAAAAGAATATCAGGCTGGTTGGGATCTAGCTAAAAAAACTACTGTAAGACATATGCAAGTAATCGAAGGATTTAGTACTGAATAGGCTCGTTGTCTATTGATCTCCATAAATACCATGTAGCTACCGAGCAATATGGAGAAAAGTTTTTTTTCAGATAGCTAACAAAATTTTTAGGAGGTAAATATCTTTTTTTATAATTAATAGAAATAGCTCTAAGCAAACCTATGTCTTGCATGGGCCAAATATCTGGACGATTAAAAAAGAAAATAAGTGCCATTTCACTAGACCATCTTCCGATTTGTCTAAGGCTAGATAAATAAATAATAGCTTCCTCGTCGTTCATTGCTTTAATCAATTTATGATCGAAAGAATTATTTAAAATTTTTTCAGCCAAACTTTTTATCCCTTTAGCCTTTTGGCGACTTAAACCACAACTTCTTAAAGATGATATTGAAAGCCTGGATACATTTTTAGGATTAATTTTACTTTTACATTTTTTTTCAAACTTTGAAAAAACTGAGTCAGCTGCCTTTGTGCTAATTTGTTGAGAAACAATTGATCTTGAGAGAGAGTAAAAAAAATTATTCCTAGTAACTAAATGTCCTTTATGCTTTTTAATGAGTCTAGACATAATTTTATCTTTGCTTAAATGCCTTTTTGCTTTCTCCCAATAAATTGGTTTGCTCATGCTCTTGGTGGAACAACTTGTTTTTTTAATGTTGTTTCTCTTCTAAAGATAATCAAAGAACTCATGGCTACTAAAAAGGCCCCAAATAACATCATTGGCTTAGGTATCTCATTCCAAATATAGTAACCAAAAAATAGTGCAAATAATAAAGATAAATATTTTACAGGTGATACAAGACTAGCATCAGCCAAACGATAGCTTTGGGTTAAAAGTAGATTCGCAATTCCACCCGCTAAACCTAAAATAATAAATAAAAATAACTCAAACCTGGAAGGTGTCTCCCATCCCATAGGTAAAGTTAAAAGGCTTAAAAACAAAACTAAAATCGTAAAATAAAAAGCTATTAAATAATTTGGCTCTGTCTTCGACAAAGATCTGATACTAATAGCAACAAAACTAAATCCAATACAAAATATTATTGGAAATATATAGTATAAATTCATTTCAGCAAAAGCAGGCTGAACAATAAATAACATACCAATAAATCCAATAAAAACCGCAGACCATCTTTTTGGGCCTACTTTTTCAGAAAGAAATATTATTGAAAAAATAGTTACGAAAATTGGTCCTGCAAAAGTTAAGGATATGACATCTGCTAAAGGTAAATTTCTTAAAGCAATAAAAAGGGCGACTATGGCAATGGCTCCACTAACTGCTCTAAAAGCATGTAAAGCAGGTCTTTTGGTTTTATAAAATGTAAAAATTTTTTCTCTAGGAATTAAAAATAAAATTGGAATCAGGCCAAAAAAAAATCTCATAAAAAGAAGTTGAGGAACAGGAAAATTATCAAGATATTTTACAAGAATATCCATTGTTGAAAAGCAAATTACGCTTCCAATCATATATAAAACTGCTATTTGAGACTTTGAGAACAAATTTACCACCTTTCAATTAATGAACTATCATATTAAAATTAAAACTTAAATATGGAAACTGCAATCGTTGGAATAGGATGTTTCTGGAAAGAAACAGAGTTTAAAAAGTTAAAAGGAGTAATTTCTACCGAAGTTGGCTATTGTGGTGGAAACACAAACAAAACTGACTATAAGAAAGTCTGCAGCGGTAATTGTAATTCTGCAGAAGTTGTAAAAGTAAATTTTGACGAAAAAATTTTGAGCTATGAAAATTTTTTAAGATTTTTCTTTTCAATACATGATCCCACAACTCTTAATAGTCAAGGACCAGATATAGGGCCTCAATATAGAAGCGAAATTTTTTATAATGATGAAAAAGAAAAAGAAATAGCAGAAAAGGTAAAAAGTGAGATTAATAAAAAACTTAAAGGTAAAGTAGTTACAAATATTACAAAAAAATCCAATTATGTTCGTGCAGAAAATTATCACCAAAAATATTTTGAAAAAAAAGGAGCAGTGTGAGTTTAGTATCAACTGAATGGCTAGAAGAAAATTTAAATAAAGTAAGAATTATCGATGCTACTTGGCATATGCCAAGCTCTAAAAGAAATGCTTATAATGAATATTTAAAAATCCATATAGAAAATGCAGTTTTTTTTGATCTTGATAAAAGTTCTAACGAAAAATCTTCTTTGCCACATATGTTGCCTAATGAAGAGAAATGGGGAAAAATTGTTTCAGACCTAGGAATAAAAAACTCTGATCATTTGGTCATTTATGATAATTCTGACATAATAAGCTCTTGTAGGTGTTGGTATAATTTTATTTATTTTGGTCACAACCCTAACAAAATTTCTATTTTAGATGGTGGTTTAATTAAATGGATTAATGAAAAGAGGCCAACAACTAATAAAATTAAAAAATTTAACAAAAGTGAGTATGCTGTAATTGAAAATAAATCTTTAGTTAAAAATAAAGAACAAATAGAAAAAAATATTGTCTCAAAACAATTCGAACTTATTGATGCAAGGTCAGAACAAAGATTTAAAGGCCTGATACCTGAACCTAGAAAAGGTTTAAAAAGTGGTCATATAAAAAATTCAAAAAATATTCCCTTTAATGAATGTTTAAATAAAAATGATCGTACCTTTAAAAACAAAGAAGAGTTAATAAAAATATTTGAAAAAAAAGATATTAATAATAAAAAAGATGTTATTTTTACTTGCGGATCTGGGGTTACTGCTTGTGTTTTGGGTCTAGTAAATTCTATTATAAGTGGTAAAACACCTATTATCTATGATGGGTCCTGGTCTGAATGGGGTAAAGAATAAAAAATGAAAAAATCAAAGAAAATAACCATTGGAATATTAATATTTTTTATTGCCATTGCCATTGTAATTGGGGGCCGAACTGCAATTGGAAAACATTTTGAGAAGAAATTTTCAAAAAGACCTCCTCCAGGTGTAATTGTTGAAATAGTAAAAGAAAAAAATTTTAGTCAAACCATTGAAAGCTACTGCACGGCTTTGAGCAGTCAAACAATTTCTTTTAAAATAAAAAAAAATGAACTTATAGAACCTATAAAACTTGGTAAAAATGTTAAGAAAGGAGATGTAATTGCAAAGTTATCTTCAAAGAATATTATAGCTCCTTTTTCAGGTAAAACTGGAACAAGAGGTATTAGTTCGTCAACCCTAGGAACAAGTTCTGTAATGTTAACCTTAGATGATTCAAAAAATATACTTTGTGATTTGCAAATTCCTGAAGTTTTTGCAGGAGTATTAAAAAAAAATCTTAAAGTTAAAGCAAAATTTTTAGCATACGAAGAAAAAGTTTATGAAGGAATAATTGAGTCAGTTGCCTCAAGAATTGACGCACAAACTCGTTCTATTTTAGCGCGTGCAAAAATTAAGAACCAAGATCTTGAAATTCTTCCTGGATCTCTTTTAGATATAAAGCTTATTTATAACGAAAAAAAAGCTCTTTCTGTTGCAGACACAAGCATTATTTTTGAGGATGAAAAAAAATTCATTTATAAAGTTCTAGACAATAATAAAATTAATAAAATTGAAGTTATTACTGGTGTAAGAAAAGATGGTAACTTAGAAGTTTTAGAAGGACTCGAAGAAAACGACAGGATTGTTAAAGAGGGTCTTTCTCGTCTTAGCAAAGGAATGACTGTCAAACCAATAGTCAAATAAAATATGCATAATTTCTGTCTTTTAAACATAAAGAGGCCAGTGTTGAGTTCTGTTTTTTCATTGCTTATTGTAGTTTTTGGTTTGTATACTTTCTTTCAAATAAGCACTAGAGAACTTCCAAAAAATCTTCAGCCTCCAGTAGTAGAAATTAGAACCAATTATACTGGAGCAAGTCCTTCCATTGTTTCATCAGAAATATCAGAGCCAATTGAACTAGCCGTAGGTGGAGCAGAAGGAATTAAATCTATAGATACACTTTCTGAAATTGGAAGAAGCACAATCAAAATAGAATTTTTTACTAATATTGATGTAGATGATGCAGCAAATGATATAAGGGAAAGAGTAGCTAGAATTATAGATAATCTTCCCGAAGACAGTAAAGCCCCTGAAATTAGAAAAGCTTCTGCTGGATTTTCTACTAGTATGTGGCTTTCTGTAAGCAGTACTTCCTGGACATCTTTAGACATCGGAGACTACGTTAAAAGAAATTTGGTTGATGCTTTTAGCTCTGTTCCTGGAACAGGGCGTATAATAGTTGGTGGAATAAATGAAAAAGCGGTAAGAGTTTATCTAAATCCTATCAAGCTTAGCGCAAATGATCTGGATGTTAAAGAGGTTGAGAATGCTATAAGAAAAAACAATGTTTCAATTCCTGCTGGGACAATAGAAGCCAATAATATAGATCTTACTCTTGATCTTGGAAAAACATATAAAAATATTAATTCTATTAAACAATTACCAGTTAAAAAAATTAAAAGTAAAACTATAAGTTTAGGAGATCTTGGAGAAATTAGTTATGGTCCGGTTTCTGAAAAAACTCTTTTTAAGTCTCAAAGTCGCAATTCAATTAATGAAAATACTGTTGGAATCGGTATTTATGCACGCACAAATGAAAGTACAGTTACGCTTTCAAAAAATATAAGAGAAAAAATCAAAGAAGTAAAAAAGACTCTGCCTAGTGGTTTAAAGCTTTCAGTTAGTTTTGATCGTGCGGTTTATATATCTGAGGCAGTTAAAATGTGTTATCAGTCAATACTTTTAGCTTTAGCGCTTGTTGTAGGTATAATTTATCTTTTCTTAGGAAACGTTAGGGCAATGATAGTTCCTGCCATAACTTTGCCTGTTAGCTTAATTGGTGCTGCATTAGGCTTATGGATTTTTGGTTTAACTATTAACATTTTTACTTTGCTAGCAATTATACTCAGCGTAGCCATTGTTACTGACGACAGTGTAGTAATGACGGAATCAATTTATCACAGAGTTGAACAAGGTGACTCTCCGTTGGTAGCCGCTGCCACAGGCAGTAAAAATGTTATTTTTGCCATTTTGTCTACAAGTATTATAATTTTAGCGACCTTTGCACCTTTGTTGTTTATAGGCGGTATAAGCGGAACTCTTTTTAGAGAAATGGCAATAACGCTCTCTCTTTGCGTTATCATAAGCACTTTTACAGCTCTTTCTATTGCTCCAATGTTAGGATCAAAATTATTGAGTAAAAAAATTAATAAGACAAAAATAGTTCTAAAATTTGAAAAATTTTTTAAATCTTTTGAGTCTTTTTATTCTGAAACCTTAATTTATTGGATTCAAAAACCAAAAACTATTATTTGGTTTATGGCTTTTATAATTATATTAGCTGGAATTCTTTTTAAAATCACTCCAAAAACCTTACTTGAAAAAGATCCTGACAGAGGAGTTTATTTGGTTTTTGGAAAAACAGATGAGTCCTCTTCTTTTGAGTATACCGTTGACAAAGCTGAGAAAGTTGAAAAAAGACTAATACCACTTCTACAAAAAGAAAATGAACCTTATCAAAAATTAATAATGAGAGTACCTGGATTTGGGAGATCGTCTCAATCTTATAATTCATTTATAATAATTGCCTTATTAGATAACTGGAAAGATAGAAAAGAAAGTGCTCAAAAAATTGTTAGAAAAGCTATAGGTAAAATTGTTACTGTTCCAGGAACAATGGCATTTCCTTTAACTCCTAACTCTGTTCGAGTTAGCAATTATCAAAAACCTGTTGTCGTAACAATTACTGGTCCATCTTATGAAAAACTTTATAAATGGCAAAATTTAGTTATGGAAGAGATGAGAAAAAATAGAGGATTAGCCGATATAACTTCTGACTATTCTAAAAATAAACCAGAGATAGAACTTGTTATAGATGAAAAAAAGGCAAAAGACTTAGGGCTTTCTATACAATCTATAGGAAAATCAGTGGAAACATTATTTTCTGGAAAAACTGTAACAAAACTTAATGAGTCAGGAAAAGAATACCCTATAATTTTACAGGCTAATCTAAAAGATAGAAGGAAAACAGAAAGCTTAAGTAAGATTTTTGTTCGTTCAGAAATTACAGGTAAATTAATATCTTTAGCAAATGTAGTCCGTTTTAAAGAAAAAGGTTCAGCAAAGCTACTAACTCGTTATCAGAGATCTAAATCAATAACATTAACCGCTCGCTTAGTTGGTGGCTATACTCTAAATGAAGCATTAAATTTTATTGAAAAAACAATTGATGATAAAGCGCCTTTAGCTGGAATTTATTACAAAGGAAAATCTCTAGATTTAAAGGAAGCATCGAGCGAACTATTAATAATATTTGCTCTAGCCTTATTAAGCGCATATTTGGTCATGGCTGGTACTTTTAATGCATGGAGACAGCCATTTGTTGTAATGTTAACTGTACCTTTGGCTGCAATAGGAGGTTTAATCTTTATTCTTCTGTTCAATAGTACAATAAATGTTTTTTCACAAATTGCTTTGGTTGTTCTTATAGGGATTGCCACAAAGAATAGTATTCTTATAGTAGATTGGGCCAACCAATTACGAATTAAGGGTAGAACTGTTGAAAATGCAATTATAGAGTCGTGTAAAAGAAGATTTAGACCCATAATAATGACAAGTTTGTCGACACTCATTGCAATGATCCCTCTTATAGTTGGCAATATTGGTCCAGGCGCTGGTGAAGGAATAAGGTTAGCAGTAGGCTGTACAATATTTGGCGGTATGCTGATTAGTACTTTTTTGACTTTATTTACTACACCGGTATTTTATTTGCTACTTTGCAAAAATTCTAAAAGAATGGACGATGTAGATCTTCAGTTGAGTAGAGAATTTAAAAGATAATATATTTATTCTTATCTAAATTTTTTCTACAAAGTGTAAGCTGTTTCCTATATTTGCTAGCAGTTTCTTTTACAGATCTAGCATAAATAATTGCTTTCTTGTCTTTGGAATAATTCTTGTAATCACCCCATCCTTTATAATAAGCAAGATATTGCCTGTAGGCATCGTTCTTAGGTATTTTTAATAAGGCTGTTGTTTTGTTTACGTACCAACCTATAAAATCTACTGAATCCTTAAATCTTGCTCTTGTGGCTAATTTCTTACCTGTTTCTCTTTTGTATTGTTGCCAAGTTTTTTCAACAGCTTGGCTGTATCCAAATGAGCTGGAAGGTCTTTTAAAAGGAATTATTTTAAATAATTTAACTCTTGGTGGTTTTGCTAACCAATTAAAATCACTTTCTTTTTTTATAAAAGCCAGCTGAATATATATTGGGGCTCCCCATTTTTTATAAGAGGCTTTTGCATGCTTGTACCATAAATAGCGCTCTTCAAAGATTGCACAACTATTTTGCGTGTTTTTTGGAATAGAAGAACAGGCGGTAACAAATAGTAAAACTAATAAATAAAAATTTGTTTTTCGAATCACTCAAACATTATAAATTATTATATTTTTTATAAAATATAATTATAAAAATTGCTATTAACGTTCCAAGTAAATTGGCAAAAAGATCTAAAAATTGAAAAGATCTATTTGGTATAACAGAATGAAACAATTCTAAAACTATTGATAAGACTATTAAAAAAATTACAGTTTTTTTAAAGCTGCTCTCTCTCATGTAACTAATTAAAGCAAGTATCGATAAATAGAAAAAAGCCAATGCATGATTAATAGATGTTCCAATGGGATTTGGAATAAGATCTGGTTGTTTTCCAAAATCTCCGTAGAGCAGATATCCGATGAGACTGCCTGGAAACAGATAAAGTATTAACAATACTGTTAACGAAAAATAATAAAAGAATTTAATACCCTTCATATCAATAATTTAATATATTATTTTCAATTAACAAATATTTAATGGGAAAACTCATAATTATCAGACACGGACAAAGTACCTGGAATGCAGAAAATCGTTTCACAGGATGGGTTAATGTTGATCTTTCAGAAAAAGGGGTCTTGGAAGCAGAAAAGTCTGGAAAATTATTAAAAGAGCTAGGTTTAGAATATGATATTTGTTTTACTTCATATCTTAAACGAGCAATAAAAACATTAGAAATAGTTTTAAAGAATGCCAGAAAAAACAACAAATATATAAAAGCCTGGGAGCTTAACGAAAGG